>Ga0115100_10268685_pt1 | contig 10760 bp, 10 predicted proteins | sample MBTome_3_FD_89642 | JGI IMG/M metagenome (GOLD analysis project Ga0115100, IMG submission 89642) | Marine eukaryotic communities from Pacific Ocean to study complex ecological interactions - MBTS_2Apr14_M1_3um Metatranscriptome... | ecosystem: Environmental > Aquatic > Marine > Oceanic | place... | reverse complement strand
TGTGGTTTACTTGAATTTATGATGATCTTACAAGCCGCGAAACTTATCGGTGCTGGTCTTTCAACAATCGCACTTGCCGGAGTTGGTGCTGGAATAGGTACAGTTTTTTCTGCTCTAATTACTTCTGTGGCACGTAATCCGCACCTGATGAAGCAACTTTTCGGTTACGCTATCCTAGGCTTTGCCTTGACTGAAGCAATTGCCTTGTTTGCCCTAATGATGGCATTTTTGATTTTGTTCACGTTTTAATTGCCTTTCAACGTTGCGTAATATAATAGGTAATGTTTTAGGTTGCAAACCTAATTATGACTGTTCAAATCAGTCCGCAACCTGTCCATAACACTATTTTTCGTACAGCGAAAAAGTTGCAAAACGCTACCGTACAAAAGGCATAGCTTAATGGTCAAAGCTACAATTTTTGATGTTGTCAATTGCTAGTTCGATTCTAGCTGTCTTTGTTGGCAAACGAGCCAAAAGCACACGTTCTTATCTAACGCATTAGGCTTTCGTCGTAATGTTGCATAGCCCGGTTACTGCTTTGTTTTGCTAAAACAAGAAATCCAACGATTTCCAATGGTTCAAATCCATTCGTTACGGTGATTAATTTGTTACTTTGTCCGATTATTTTTAAAACCGATGATACTTGAATTAAAGAAACAACAAATAGCTCAGCTAATTAATGAGCACCTTGTTGATTATCCAACGCCGTCAAATCTTAGTCTTTTTTGAAACTACGGTTTTTTGGCCGGTATGTGCTTGTCCGTTCAACTAGTTACCGGTATAGCGTTAGCAATGCATTATACGCCACACGTTGATCTTGCTTTTTTAAGCGTTGAACATATCATGCGCGACGTCAACAATGGTTGATTTTTACGTTACGCGCACGCAAATGGTGCGTCAATGTTTTTCATTACAGTCTTTATACACATTGGTCGTGGCTTGTATTATGGCTCGTATATGCAACCGAGAGCACTTGTTTGGTCGCTTGGCGTTGTTATCTTATTGTTAATGATGGCGACCGCCTTTTTGGGCTACGTTCTTGTTTGAGGGCAAATGAGTTTTTGGGCCGCGACTGTTATAACTAATTTTTTTACGGCGTTTCCGATTGTTGGTGATAAAATAGTAACATTGCTTTGAGGTGGTTTTAGTGTTGACAACGCAACATTAAACAGATTCTTTAGTCTGCACTACTTACTGCCGTTTTTGATAACGGCCGTTGTTATTGTTCATATGAGCGCCGTGCACCAAGATGGCAGCAACAACCCAATTGGTATTTCGTCAGCGACGGATAAGATCAGTTTTTTCCCCTACTTTTTCATAAAGGACACCTTAAGCCTAATCGCGTTGTTACTTTTCTTTTCATTTTTTGTTTATTTCTCACCAAATACACTTGGTCACAGTGATAACTACATTCCGGGTAACCCAATGGTGACACCCGAACACATCGTGCCAGAGTGATACTTTTTACCTGCCTACGCTATTTTGAGATCAATACCAAACAAACTACTAGGAGTTCTCGCTCTATTTGCGGCGATTTTGGTTCTGTTTGTTTTGCCCTTTGTAAATACGTCTGAAATTAGAAGTTCGTTATTTCGGCCATTACATAAAAAATTTTTTTGGCTTTTGGTCATTGATTACATTTTGCTTGGCTACCTCGGTCAACAAGTTCCCGAATCGCCGTTCATCGAAATTGGCCAAATCGCATCGATTTACTATTTCGCGTATTTCCTTATTATTGTTCCTTTTTTGGGGCGTTTTGAGAAAGCGCTACGGTTAGCGTAATATAAGACAAAAGTTTCAAAAGCAAAGGAGAGCGCTGGTTGTTCATTTGTTTCATCATCAAAAAGTTAACGGTTCGACTCCGTTCTTTGCTTGACAGATGTTTTACTCACCGCTCGAGCAGTTTACAATAATGAAAATCGTATCCATTAATTTGGGACTCGTTGACTTGTCTTTCACAAACTCGTCGCTACTAACAATGTTGAGCTGTTCCTTAGCTTTTTTGCTCTTTAACGCAGCTTGTTCGAATGCTAAATTAATACCAAGCGCTTGGCAAAGTATCGTCGAGCTTATTTTTGAATTTGTTCTTTTTAATATCTTAACCGAAAACGTTAAGAAAAACGGTAATTTGTATTTCCCGGCTTTGTTCTCAATATTTTCGTTCATCTTTGCTTGTAACATTCTTGGTATGATACCGTATAGCTTTACTGTAACGAGTCATATCGTCGTTACGTTGTCATTAGCTACTATGGCGTTCGTTGCAATAAACGTTATTATGATACGTACACATGGCTTCCACGCTTTGTCGTTTTTCCTGCCATCAGGTGCTCCGCTGGCCTTGGCTCCACTGCTTGTTATGATTGAAATTGTTAGTTATAGCTTTCGCGTTGTCAGCCTGGCGCTTCGGCTTTTTGCCAATATGATGTCGGGTCATTGTTTGTTAAAAATACTCGCTGGTTTCGCCTGAACTATGCTATCCGCCGGCGGAATTCTGACTGTTCTGCATATTTTGCCGCTGATTGTTATTTTTGCCATCGTTGGTTTGGAATTGTCTATCGCGTTTCTGCAAGCTTACGTCTTTACCGTTTTGCTCTGTATTTATCTTAACGACGCCATTAGTTTACACTAGTCTTAAATAGCATACTTGGTTATTGTATTGAATTCATAATTCAAATGAAATGGTTCAATTCCATTTTTAAGCACGAGTGACCAGTTCAATATTGGCTGATTGATCATTAATTTGTTTTCTTTATGCACACGCTGATGTCTTTTATATCCCAATTTTCGCAACGTCACGCTTTTCACTTAGTTGATCCAAGTGTTATGCCCTTGATCTCGGCAATATCAGCGTTAACATTAACAACAGGTAGTGTTATGTATTTTCACGGCTATTCATTTGGTTTATTCACTACATTGTTCGGTTTTCTTGCAATTTTATCCTGCATGTTTGTTTGATGGCGTGATATTGTTCGTGAGGGTACACTGGAGGGCCAGCATACGAACATTGTCCAATTAGGTCTGCGCTATGGTATGATTCTGTTTATTGTCTCCGAAGTAATGTTTTTCTTTGCCTTTTTTTGAGCATTCTTTGCTGCTAGTTTAGCGCCAACAATCGAAATTGGTAACATTTGACCGCCACGGGGTATCGATGTATTTGACGCCAAAAGCGTACCACTATTGAACACGCTGATATTGCTTTGTTCAGGTGCAACCATAACTTTCTCGCACCACGCGATAACGGCTGGCGATAAAGTTAACGCTGTTTGAGGCTTGGTTCTAACAATATTCTTAGCTATAGTGTTTACGGGATTTCAAGTGTTCGAATACGTTAGTGCAAATTTCACGATAACAGACGGTATTTATGGGTCTACTTTTTTTATGGCCACCGGTTTTCATGGTTTTCACGTATTTATTGGTACGTGCTTTTTGACTGTTTGCCTTGTGCGTTTGATGCGTAACCATTATACAGTGCAGCATCACTTTGGTTTCGAAGCAGCTGCCTTTTATTGACATTTTGTTGACGTCGTCTGACTGTTTCTTTATGTAGCTGTTTATTTCTGAGGCGGCTTTTAATGTCCTTGGCTGATAGATAAAACCGGTTAAATCGCTCAATTGTAAATTGAGTTTTGGTATACAATGTGCAAGTTCGAATCTTGCTCAGCCAACGTTGATGTTCTTGGTTAATTTTTCGAGCCTGTTGTTATTCTTTATTTTCTGCGTCGTTTTGTCGGGCATAATTTTCCTTTTATCTTTTTTATTTTCTGCAAAAGCGGACGATGCTGAAAAATTAACAGCTTACGAATGTGGTTTTAATCCGTTCGACGATAGTCGCGCTGAGTTTGATATTCGTTTTTATATCGTTGCGATATTGTTCTTGGTCTTCGACTTGGAAATTAGCTTTTTATTTCCGTTTTCGGTTTCACTGAGCAATAACGACGCAAGTACAACTGTTTGGGTAATGCTTTGTTTTCTTATAATTTTGACTGTCGGTTTTGTTTTCGAGTGAAAGAAAGGAGCGTTGGATTGAGACTAGCAACGTGTAATTTAAAGGCAAAATACAACACTCATAATGTTATTTTAATGGTTCAATTCCATTCACGTTTAGCTAATTGATGCCTCAATTTGATACGTTTACATTTTTATCCCAAATTTTCTGAGTGTTTTCATCATTCAGTCTGCTTTATCTAGCAATTGCCTACTACATATTACCGGCAATAGCGATAACACTAAAAATTAGACAAAGAAAAACTCAAACGTCATCCTTTACAGACGGCGCTTTATCTGATATAGCTTTATCCTCCTCGGAGCAGTTTATAGAAACGCTTCCAAACTGTCATCTTGGCGAAAGCTCAATTGCACCCAAGTTATTTTCGACAGGAAAACAGTCTATTGAGGCTATAGTTACTGAACAAACAACAATATCGTCGTTCTCTCGCAAGTTATTAGCAAAAACTACCGCAATTACATTATATCGAGCTTAGTCATAACCTATAATAATGATATGGCGAAATTGGTAAACGCTTTAGTTTTAGAAATTAAAGCCTCGTGCATTACGCGTTCAAGTCGCGTTATCATTATAATTTTTACCGTAAAAACAGGTTAGTCCTTACGATGTTCTTTTTTTCTAATGCCTGAATAACGCGTTGGTTATTTTCGACAAATCACAAAAATATTGGAACGTTATATTTTATTTTTGGTGCTTTTTCCGGTGTTTTAGGTCTAATCGTTTCAATGTTGATGCGTTTTGAGCTATCCCAGGCTGGTGATGCTTTTCTTTGTGGTAACTATCAGCTTTACAATGTGCTTGTAACATCGCACGCGTTCCTTATGATTTTTTTCTTTGTTATGCCAACTGCAATCGGTGGCTTCGGTAACTGGTTCGTGCCAATAATGATTGGTGCCTGTGACATGTCATTTCCGCGATTAAATAATATTAGCTTTTGGTTATTGCCACCATCGCTCATCTTATTAATTTCATCGTCTTTAGTCGAGGCCGGTGTTGGTACTGGATGAACCGTTTATCCGCCACTATCAAGTATCTTAGCACATTCTGGTGGCTCAGTTGATTGTGCGATTTATTCATTACACCTTGCTGGTGTCTCGTCGATTTTGGGAGCAATAAACTTCATCGTGACGATAACAAACATGCGAGCACCCGGCATGACAGCAAATCGTACGCCACTATTCGTATGAGCTGTATTCATAACAGCTTTCCTATTATTGTTATCGCTACCCGTTTTGGCTGGCGCTATAACAATGTTACTAACTGATCGTAACTTTAACACGTCGTTTTTTGATCCAGCTGGCGGCGGTGATCCCGTTCTGTATCAGCACTTATTCTGGTTTTTCGGCCACCCTGAGGTTTACATTCTTATCCTGCCCGCGTTTGGTATAATTAGCCATATCGTTTCAACGTTTTCGTCGAAATCAGTGTTTGGTCATCTTGGTATGATTTACGCGATGTTGTCAATTGGTTTCCTCGGCTTTATCGTTTGAGCGCACCATATGTATACTGTTGGTCTTGATGTTGATACTCGGGCTTATTTTACTGCGGCAACAATGATTATTGCTGTACCAACTGGTATAAAAATTTTTAGCTGAATAGCAACAATGTTCGGTGGTAATATTGTGCTAACGACGCCGATGTTATTCGCCAACGGTTTCATTTTTCTGTTTACTTTTGGCGGTTTAACTGGTATTATTTTATCTAATTCAGGTATTGACATCGCACTGCACGATACATATTACGTTGTTGCTCATTTTCATTATGTTCTGAGTATGGGCGCAGTTTTTGCTATTTTTGCCGGGTGATATTACTGAATTGGTAAAATAACCGGAACAAACTACCCAGAAATTCTAGGCAAAATCCACTTCTGGACGACGTTTATCGGCGTTAACGTGTGTTTTTTTCCAATGCATTTTTTAGGCTTGGCCGGAATGCCACGTCGTATCGCAGACTTTCCGGACGCATATACTGAATGGAATACAATAGCATCAATTGGTTCAATTATAACAATGACGTCGACGATCTTTTTCGTTTATGTTATATTTGCCACATTTGCTTCGAACGAGCGCGTCGGATTTAGTACTTGAAAATCGTACACAAATTTTGACTTCAATGCCCGCGCAAATTAGTTGTCATTCTATGGTTACAAATATTAGCTTATAGTTTAACTGGACAAAACGTTGATTTACGAAGTTAACAATAATGGTTCAAATCCATTTGAGCTTGTTACTTGATGTTATTATCATCAAGAAAGTCAAAATTTATAAAGCAGCAAAGTAGAAACGACACCATTAAGACAATGCAAAACGTTGCAACTCTTAAGTTTGGTCATTTTGCGATCGTTGCTAATCAAGCTGGTAACATATGCGATAAGCAAATACGAACGTTAAGATTTTCGTTGCGCAAGATGTTAAAACGGCAGGCTAAGCTATGAATTAATACAAGGTTGGGTCATTTAACAGTTACGAAAAAACCAAACGAAACAAGACTCGGGAAAGGAAAAGGTACGACCAAATATTGAAAAACAACGACCCAGTCCGGCAAAATACTGGCTGAAATTAAAGGCTGTAAGGTTAGCGCCGCTAGTCACAGCTTTGATAAAGTAAACTATAAGCTTTCCATAAAAACAGTACAATTGCTCAAACCTTCTCGATGAGTTTTGTAGTTTATTTCGTTATGTTTTTAATGTTGTTTTTTTTCGGTCTTTTCGGTATATTCTATAATAGAAAAAGCATATTACTCGTTCTGCTTAGCGTTGAGCTCATGCTCTTGTCGGTAAATTTCAGCTTACTAGCATTAAGCAGTTATGTTGATGATCGCTTCGGTCAAATACTCGCGATTTTTGTGCTAACGGTTGCCGCTGCCGAAAGCGCTATTGGATTATCGATTTTGTTCGTTTATTATCGCCTACAGTGAACGTTATCATTAGAGCAAATTACGTCGCTTAAAGGTTAAAAGTAAAAGCTTCTAACACAAAACAAGACGCCACCTTTAAGTTAATCCTTCGAGATGTTTTTTATTGATAAGCTTGTCTCATTTTTGTGCATTATAGTGCCCGTATTAATCTCTGTTGCGTATTTGACTTTAGCCGAGCGCAAAATAATGGGTTCAATGCAGCAGAGAATTGGACCTAATAATGTTGGTTTTTTTGGTCTTTTACAGCCATTAGCGGATGGCTTAAAGTTACTACTTAAAGAAACAGTTATACCGACGAATGCCAACACTTTTGGCTTTGTCTTTGCACCAATCTTGACACTGTTTTTAAGCTTATTTGGTTGAGTTTTTATGCCGTTTTCTTTAACGGCATGGTTCGCGGATATTGATCTTGGCTTGCTTTTTCTTTTTGCTGTCTCAGGTTTAGCAGTTTACGGTATAATTTTATCCGGTTGAGCCAGTAATTCACGCTACGCCTTTTTCGGCGCATTACGTAGTGCTGCTCAAATGGTATCATACGAGATTTCTATCGGTTTAACATTGCTCTCAATTCTGATTACTGTTGGTTCATTAAATTTTGTTAATATTGTTGTATTTCAGCAGTCTGTTTTCTTTGTATTGCCCTTTTTGCCACTGTTTCTGATTTTCCTTGTTAGCATTTTGGCAGAAACAAATCGTGCGCCATTTGATTTGCCTGAGGCAGAAAGTGAGCTTGTCAGTGGTTATAATGTCGAATACGCCGCTATGGGATTCGCTCTGTTTTTTCTTGCAGAATACAGTGCCATGATATTAATGAGCGCCTTGACAGTTGTTATTTTTCTCGGTGGTTGGTTTTCTTTACACTTTTTTTTCTACAACGGGCTAATCTCGCCGTTTATCTTTAGCTTGAAAATTGCATTGATATTATTTTTTTACGTCTGGGTACGAGCTTCATTCCCAAGGTATCGAATAGACCAATTAATGCGTTTATGCTGAAAAATATTCCTGCCATTAGTGTTAGCTTTTGTTTTAATCGTTATTTGCTTACTCTTCGCCTTTAATGGCACTTTTTAATGATGACCTCAAAAGCTTCCAGTAATTTTTTAAAAAACAGACGTCGGAGATGATCCTTTCGTAAATCCGAGATTTTAGCGCTGTCTTCGTTAACATTGCACCAAGCGAATTTTCCAGCATTCGACGTTTCATTTTTTGGTTTTTCTTCCAGAGTCAAAATTAAATCTATCTGTCTATTGACAGAGAATAATAACAGCGTTCACGCAAGGTTTAAAGCTTCTAGACATTGCTTGAGAAACTACGCTCTATTTGGATCAATGCATGGAATTAGCAAAAGTATATGATAGCACAATTTTCGATTTTAGTAGCTTAACGGTATAGCTTGTCACTGTTAATGACACGGTCGTTGGTTCAAATCCAACCTGAAACGAGATGCCAATCGGCTACAACAACGATATCAGCGTTGCGATTGTTGCTATCATGTTTTTTTACGTGGCTAGCAGCGTGACATTTTTTACAATGCTATCAGGCAATGAACGCCTTGATTTTAGGTCGCATTTTATACAAAACACGATAAATACTTGCTTTATTGGTGTTTTTATTATTGGTTTGGTCGATAAATTTGGACCACAAAGTTGTAACTTCTGACTGTACGCGAATGGTTTCAGTATCATTTTGATCCTTTCCTTGGTTTGTTTTGGTTACATCACAAAAGAGTTCGTTAAATTAAAAAGACTCGTCCACTTCGAATATGATACGCTCATAGCGTTATCTCTTGTCGGCTTAGCGTTGATAAATTCGTGTTGTGACTTATTAACTTTTTACTTAGCGGTTGAACTACAAAGCTTGGGCTTCTACGTTTTGGCAACGTTTCACAAACGGTCGGAACAAGCTGCCGAATCCGGAATAAAATACTTTATTTTGGGTGCTTTTTCGTCGTGTTTGTTGCTATTTGCTATTGCATTGATCTACAGTTCGTACGGTCTGGTTTTCTTTGAGTCAATCGATCGAATTAGTCATACCTTTCACTGCTGATTGGCGATTTATGGGTGCACTTGTTTTATTGTTACCGTTTTGTTCAAGCTAGGGCTTTTTCCGTTTCATATGTGACTTTGTGATGTCTACGATGGTGCAACGATTAACATAACGGCTTTCTTTTCAACAGTTCCTAAAATTGTAATGCTTGGCTTTTTGATTAGAATGCTATTCACAGTATTTACAAGCAACGTGAGTCTTATAAACTTTTTGCTTGGTTTTTCAGGTGTAGGTTCGATAAGTTTCGCCTCAGTCGCTGCTTTGTATCAGAAACGTATAAAGCGTTTGGTCGCTTATTCAACAATTTCACATACGGGTTTTCTAGCATTATCACTTTGCTGTTTGTCGGCCGATGCTGTGAAAGCTTGCATTGTCTACATTATATTGTATATCATAATGTCACTGGCATTGTTTGCTATTCTAATGCTTGGCGCATTAGTTAAACAACAAAAGTACATAATTAACTGGAACGGGTTGTTTAGTTGCAATCTAGGTATTGCAGTTGGCTTGGGTATTTTATTTTTGTCAATGGCAGGCATTCCGCCACTATCCGGCTTTTATAGCAAACTATGCGTACTGTTTGTGCTATTGTCCAACAATTTATTGTCGCTAGCCTTCATTGTTGTTGTCTTTAGTTCAGTAGCGTGTTTTTATTATATTAAACTTTTGAAACTATTTTTCTTCAGTAACCCAACCAGCGCGATATTTTGATTTGGGCAAAATACAAAGAGCGTTGAATTTTTCATTAGCGTGGCATTAATAATCGTATCATTTTTCTTAGCACGCTCTGCCCTCGTTATCGATTATTCCGCTTTGTCTGCTTTTTGGTTGTGTTAGCTTGATCATTAGCTTAATCGGATAAAGCAACAAATTTCTAAGTTGTGAACGCTGGTTCAAATCCAGCATGGTCAATCAAAGCGTAGCAGAACTGGTCACTGCGTTAATTTTGGGAATTAAAGGTTGCTAGTTCGAATCTAGTCGCTTTGATGATGAGCCAGAAAGTAAACTCCATATCGTTACGATTAAATAATCGATTAAGTTGAACCTCGTCGTGGAGCGTTAAGGATAAAAGTTACCATAACAATTTTATTACAAACGTTAAGCACAGCAGGAATACAAAAAATATGTTCGACATTTTTGGTCTAAGTCTAAGCGGTGTTTTCGTCTGAAACACTAACAAAAAAACTAAGATACAAACTAGGCTATACTCAAACAGCTGTTTAAGCCAACTCTTTTCACTAGAAAGTACGGCGCGAAAAACTAACGATTTTAATCAATTATCTGGTGTCAACACTTGATTGAACTATCAATCATTCCGTACTACATTAAAGACATTGAGCGCAAAGCGAATAACTAAGGCTAAACAATTGTGTGCTTTGCCAATTGTTAGCGCACAAATGGTAGCGGATAACATCGCGAAACAAATAGGTGACGAATCTTTAAGAACGGATTTGTTAGACTCTATTGTTGAAATTATTACGCGATTATTTAAAAACGTAAAAGTATCAAATGTTGGCGTAGTTTCTGGATTAAAAGTTCAGTGCAGTGGAAAATGGAAACAAAATGCGTCTGACCGCAAACAAAAAATAACTCTAACAGCCGGAAATATAAGCGCGCAATCGTATGAAAATATTATGTCTTTCGGATTTGTGACTCTTAATACTAAACTAGGCGCGTGCTGCGTCAAAGTTTGGCTTTGTTACAAATTTTGCTAGGAAGATAATAGTTTAAATGGTCATAATACTGGTTTGTCATATCAGCCGTTGCGTGTTCAATTCACGCTTATCTCGCC
>Ga0115100_10126978_pt1 | contig 10801 bp, 7 predicted proteins | sample MBTome_3_FD_89642 | JGI IMG/M metagenome (GOLD analysis project Ga0115100, IMG submission 89642) | Marine eukaryotic communities from Pacific Ocean to study complex ecological interactions - MBTS_2Apr14_M1_3um Metatranscriptome... | ecosystem: Environmental > Aquatic > Marine > Oceanic | place... | reverse complement strand
CTCTTACTGGTAAACCGTATTCAATTTCAAGTCTATTTCACTTCTCTTGTTCGAGATACTATTTCAACGTTCCCTTACGGTACTTTTCGCTATAGATAATAAAAGGTATTCTTTCTTAGAGGGTGGTTCCCCTGCATTCAAACAACATTTCATTTATCGTTTTACTTATAAGAAATTATTAGAAAAAAGTTACAGGGCTATCACCTTATATTGCAAAACATTCCAGAATTTTACTTTCTCTATTAAAAAATTCTGAATTCGCTCGCCACTACTATCAGCTTCTCGGTTGATTTACTTTCCTTGCGTTACTAAGATGTTTCAATTTACGCAGTTCAGTTAACAAAAATTGTTAAGTTTACTCGAAGAAGACTCTTAGCTTTCCAGTATATTTCTACTAACTAAGAATTATGTTTTTCCATTCTACGCCTTTTATTTCATAGTTTTCCATTAAATACGTTATAAAGTCATAGGATAGGTCCACTCAGGAACCACCGGCCAAAAGCAAAGCCAATAAGCGAAGCTTGCCTGTGCCAACAAGACAATTTTCGCGCCTCTTAAATTCTAAACTTATACTTAATAATATTAACGACTTTAGTTAATATGTTGGTCGTAGACCTATGCCTTAGCTCTTAAAGGCCTTAACTTTTTCACTGTAAAAAGAGTTCAAAGTAGACATTAGAGAGTCGTCTAAAGCCTCTTTCTCTTTTATTTCCTGTAAAACAGCAGCATGATCCTTTAACATAGCAGTTAAAGCGAACTCTTGAAAATCGCTAATTTCCGACACTGTTAATGTGTCGAAAAAACCTTTCACACCACCAAAAATAAGAAAAACCTGCTGTTCAACAGGCAGCGGCGTAAACTGTGTTTGCTTTAACATTTCTGTTAAACGGCTACCACGATCTAGTAAGTAACGCGTAGCTGCATCAAGATCAGAACCGAATTGCGAGAAAGCCGCAACTTCACGATACTGTGCTAACTCTAATTTTAGTGTACCAGCAACCTGCTTCAAAGCTTTAATCTGTGCTGCAGACCCAACACGACTTACAGAAAGACCCACACTAATAGCTGGACGTACACCTCTGTTAAAAAGCTCAGTTTCTAAGAAAATCTGACCATCTGTAATCGAAATAACGTTCGTCGGAACATAAGCCGATAGATCACCCGCTTGCGTTTCAATAACAGGTAAAGCCGTTAGAGAACCTGCTCCAACTTTATCACCCATCTTTGCTGCACGCTCTAATAAACGAGAGTGGATGTAAAAAACATCTCCTGGATAAGCTTCACGTCCTGGAGGACGACGTAGTAATAACGACATTTGACGATAAGCAACTGCCTGTTTACTTAAATCATCGTAAATAATTAACGCGTGCATTCCGTTATCACGGAAAAACTCTCCAATAGCACAACCAGAATAAGGCGCTAAGAACTGTAGAGGTGCCGGATCCGACGCCGTTGCTGCAACAACACAAGTATAATACATTGAGTGGTTGTCCTCTAGAACACGAACGAACTGAGCTACAGTCGAACGCTTTTGACCTACCGCAACATAAATACAATATAGTTTCTTTGAATCAACCGTACCCTCATGTAATACACGTTGGTTCAGAAAAGTATCTAACGCAATAGCCGTCTTACCAGTCTGACGATCACCAATAATTAGCTCACGCTGACCACGACCAATCGGAACTAAACTGTCAACACACTTTAAACCTGTTTGCATAGGCTCGTGCACAGACTTTCGCGGAATAATACCTGGAGCCTTTAACTCAACTCGACGACGCTCTTCAGCGTTAATTACGCCTTTACCATCAATCGGAATACCTAAACCATCAACAACACGCCCTAACATAGCACGTCCTACTGGAACATCAACAATAAAATTAGTACGGCGCACTAAGTCACCCTCTAAAATTAAACGATCGTTACCAAAAAGAACAACACCAACATTATCATTTTCTAGGTTAAGCGCCATACCTTTTACACCACTAGAAAATTCAACCATTTCACCCGCTTGAATGTTTTGCAATCCATAAACACGAGCAATACCATCACCAATTGATAGCACCGTACCCACTTCTTCTACATTTAAGTCTTGATAGTATCTCGATATACGCTCTTCTAATAATCCTGAAAGCTCGCTTTGAAAATTCATTTTTTTAACTTTGGTCTTAGACCTAAAAACAAGTCACTAATCCGCGGCTCCCTTCTTAATAATAGCAAAGTTCGCCCGACCCATTGACCCAAAAATACCAACAAAAAGAAAAACTTTTTGCTACAAATAATTAAACTCTACCCTTCTAATGTTAAGCCCAAGCGGAGTAAGTGAGCCAGCCACACTCCCGCAAACGCTAATCTATAAAAACACTAAAACCCGTAAAAAACAAACATTGAAGACGGCAGGATTCGAACCTACGACCACCTAAGTGAATAGATTTACAATCTACCGCCATAGACCGCTCGGCCACATCTTCAATGATTCAAACTTTACTTTTTAGATTTAGAAAACGACCTAAAAAGCGCAGTATCTCCTTCAATAATAGCCTCAATCGAAAGATCTAACAATAAACGTATTACTTTCTTATACGAAAAACCTACTGTTAGAGGTACTATCTCCGCATATTTACGAGACCCCATATTGAACTGCGAATCCGCAAATATACACGAAATAGTATCCAATTTCAAAGCTTCGGATACAGCATAATTGTCTTTCGGCGTGTCAAAGATAACTACGACCGAAGGATAATCCGACACATTCAAGATACTGGTTCCTGTTTCTAAGAACAAATTAGGATTCAAATCCTTGCTAAATTTCCAATTTGTTAGAGTACCAGGAAACCAATTACCCTCTTTCAACGTAACAGAATTTGCGTTAAATCTTAATCTTCCCGATATTTGATCGTATAAACTCAAATCAGAAACACTATGCTGAGTCACAAAATAGAAATGAAAACCTCCACAAGCTAAACTCCGCAAAAACTTCAAATACTGTTGCAAAAAGAAAGACGAAAAACGTAAATCTAAGTAAAACGAAAAAAGGTATTCGCAGTAAAGAAAATTCGACAAATTCCTATTCCACGAAAACTTAGTTGAAATGATATGGCAATCATGCTCATAAAGAACTTTGTAAGTGCTTTTCGTCGTATAAGTCCGTAGAAAAATGCTTTTATTCACAATACCTTATCCGAAGAAAAAATTACTCCCATTCTAATGCGCCTTTAAGCCACTCGTACACAAAGCCCACAGTCAATATGATCAGAAAAAACGCCATTACCCAAAAACCCAAATAGCCTACGTTAGCCGCCGCAGTACACCAAGGAAAAAGATAAATTATCTCCAAATCGAAAATAATAAACAGTATCGCTACTAGGTAAAACCGCACATCGAACACCGTACGAGCATCATTGAAAGGGTCGAAACCGCATTCGTAAGCAGACAATTTTTCTACAGAAGGACGCTGAATCGCTATAACAAACGACAGAAAAAAAATTACACAAGAAAGCGCAAGGCTCACGAAAAAAAAAATTGCTAACAAAAAGAAGTATTTCATTTTAATATTTTACTGACCCATAGGTCATAGGTCGTGGGTCTACGACCAGGGACCAGGGACCAGGCCCATTAAGTCCTAGAAGGGAGATTTAGGTCTACGCCCGACCCTGCCTTTAACTTTAGCGCTTCGACTTCAAAAACATTCCCAAAATATCTTGCGGAACTTTCGAAGGCAAGTCACGAAAAATTTCATTCGAGTAAGGATAACGTACAACCGATACAGCTAAACTACGCGAATCTATTTCTAAAAATTTAGGAGGCAGACGAAAAAGCAAATCCTGTTGAACTTGATTTAAACGCCCCATAAAATACAGTTTCGAAAAGATTCTGTACTTACGACTCGATAAATCCGTCGGCTTCGAATATAAAGTAAAAAACATCTTTTTCAAAAGTCTGTTAAAGACATACTTGTTTGCCAAGGAACCTTTGTACTTCAATTTATTACGCGAACGCTTTCTGTACCAATGGCGAAAACGACCCTTCCAACCAAGAAAATTATTATAATTTCTGAAAGAAGAACATTTTCTACTCAAATATCTCTTTCTATTATTTAGTTTCTTGTTATCGGCTAGCAAATGAGCCATCGGCTTTAACGGGTGACCTTTCGAGCCAGCATGTTCTAAGTTTCGGCGAGAATAACGACGGCGCAACCTCATGAAAGACGAGTAAGTAACCTTATAAATCACCGTACGCAAATCTGTTCGCTTATACGAATAATGCTTCTTAAAACGACCCCACTTGTAAAGATGTAAGATACGAAACAAACGGTTGAAACGCCATTCATTATAATAGCTTGCTTGCTTTTTGCTCTTACGTATCTTTGAAAAAGCCGAATCAAGCACACTAACGTTACGACAGGACACAGACCCACCGCTGGTACTGCTATTAAAGTTAGGTCTTCGACCAACCGACCCCGTCACTGAAAAACGTCGCAACTTTCGGTAACGAGAAATTCCTTTTTTCGATCGCATAAAGAACAAGCGAGAAAGAGCTTTTTGGTCTAGAGAATAATTAAGACGAGAACTATTAATTCTAAATTCCGAAAAGTCCTTTACAAAAGAACCCAAATTCTTCGAGATAGTAGAAAATTTCGTAAAGGAGCTCACTAGCAACCGTTTAACTGCTAGCTTTGCAACATATTCGACGTCACCTTGATGCATAGGTCTACGACCAACGCCACCCTCAAATTTACGCGACAACTCCCAAAACAACGGCAGAAAACCCAAAAGACGGCGATAACCTATATTGGCACTAGCCTTCGACCCCCTAGCAGTTTTAAATCTGCCGCTATCTAAAGACGCTTTACAGAATCGTTTCGCTTTTCTAAAAAATTTGATCTTATTACCTAAAATAAGATCATTAGACGACCACCTCGAATAACGCTTATAAAAAAACAAAAATTGCAAATAGCTTTTATCGACATATCTCGAATACAACTTATGCACATAAATGTTACGCCAACTAGGAGAGCACGACCTTCCAGGTCGGAGACTTCCAACAAGACTCTTTAAAATAAACTCTTTCTCTACCGACTTACTAAAAACTTTAGATACAGGCTTTTTACCAATCACCTTCACAGACTGTAAAACCTTCGTAGAAAAAGGAAAGTTGAGACTCCCAATATCTTTTCTCTCCATAAGGCTCTCCTGGCAGGTCATGGGTCTACCGACCAAAGACCCCGAAGAACTACCTCCGTACACTTTCAGAAAAGACAAAAGACCATCAAATCTGGAACGCAAAACTGAAAGCGAACGATTATTTCCACGTCTTACAGAAGAACTAATAAAAGGCCGAAAAACTTTAGGATAAAAAGAAGCACGAGGATCCGACCCTAGAGCACCTTGATTAGAAGTATCTCCGGCATCCTCTGCCTCCACTTTATTCAATAGATGCTTTCTAGAAACAAAAGTTTCCGTTAATAACCGCTTCGTAGGATAAACCGTGCTCTTTAATTTAGACCTCGATCCGCCCTGTTTAGAAAATTTGTTTCTTTTATAATTGCTCCGTACCTTTCCCTTGGAATTGGGCTTAAAGCTAAACTTCGAATAACCCTTGGAAAAGCTCTGCGAAAATCGTCGCTTCTTAGGTTTTCGTAACGAAGACTTATGCAAAGCAGCGTCCTTATTCCAAAAAGCAAAAAAGGACATGCGCCCATTTTCAGGTGAGAATTTACTCAAAAACCGAGAGCGCTTTACGCGACGACTGCCCTTACGATAACGAACTAAATCAATCTTGTTAGAAGAACCTTTTATGACCCTCGAAAAAGACAACCAACGGGAAGAAAACATACCCGAAAAAAGAGACTGATTAAAACCATCACCCTCGTTTAAACGACTTTGAGTCGTCACAACACTGGATTCGAAGTTCCTCTGCGTTTTGGACAAGAGGCGCTTATAGCTTTTATCCTGCAACGACAATTTGATCGGTAAATTTGCTCTTCGTTCCCTCTTATGCAAATTAGTAAGCATAGGTCTAGGTCTACGACCAGCGCCAGGCAGGTCTTCGACCCCTGCACCTACATCATTTAGAAACAAATCACTCGGGGTCGGAGACTTGCCGCCCCCGCGTTGCGCACCATACAAGCTACCTCTTCGATGAGCCTCCTTATTCAAAGATCGGCGGAGATACAACACATGGCGAGCGTTCGTGAAAAGAACGTTATAGCCTTTAGCCGGTACTTTTGACCAAACACCGTCCTTTATTTTGTTTAGCCGACCTAAACTCAAAGACCAAAATAAACGATTACGCTCCTTACGCTTGGCCACTATTTCTTTAAAAGTTAGAGCTTTTGTTTCCGCCTTCCATCTCTTAGTCCACGAGGGTGGGAACCAACGAAAGTTTTTATACGTCCAACCACCATAACGCTTATTTATGCTATCGATATAAAGAGAGTGTTTATTCTTATATTTTATCAATCCGTAATTGAATACCGACCTGTTCGTCTTTTTGTCTAGATTAGCTATCTTTTCACGCCACTTCGACAATCGCGCATTTTTACGATTGAATACTGGAACAATTGCACCCTTTTTATCCGAAAAATTCTTAAGATTGTAGGTTCGCAAATGAAAATCCTCCAAAAATAATTTTTCAATTGCCTGAAGCCAGTACATGTTTACCCTAAACCGACCTATAAAGCTACTTACGCTAATCACATCCCCTAGCTGAACTTTACAACCTATACTCGATACGGCGTGCCCGTTTAAACTAATATGTCCGTGAGAAATCAACTGGCGAGCAGAAGAATACGACGGAACAAAACAAGAAGAAACAAGAAGACGACCTAAATGCATCTCAAGACGCAAACCCGCTGCATACAAGCTCAGCGGCTTTTTATAAGAATTAAATAACTTCAATAATTGCTTCTTTCGAAAGTAGCCGTACTTTTCTCGAAAGAATTGTCGAGTTTCTAAACTTAATAAGAAATATGAGAACGTATATTTTCTATTCATACCTAAATATGGCCTTCAAAACACAGAAGTTACTTAAAAGTGCCGTAATTATGCACCTCCTTAGTCATGTTGTCGGCCGAAATCATATTAGGAGAATTACGCGAGACAACATCATCGGAATAAAAAGTACTCTGACGTAAAGAAAGCTTTGAAAGATCTACACGCTTTGAAGCCGCATCTTGTGCGGTCTTTGTTAATACTGCCGAAGAAGACCTTCGTAAATAACTTTGACGGACTAGGAATCTTAATTCGTAAGACATAACTATCTTTTCTTTATTTTGGTCTACCCTCGTGCCTTTAGCCTTCTATAAGCTCTAAATCCGCATTATAGAAATGCATTATCTTCTTACAAAGAGTTGCTCTAGGCAACACCTCTGCGAAATCCGTAGGAAAACGTGCTACAAAAAAAGGATTCGTAAAATAGGCATCCGAAGCTACTTCTGTATAATACTTAACAGAAAGCGAACCTGTATACTCTTGAAAAAGAAGACTACAAAAATCCGCAAAGAAAGCATAATAATACGACACCGTTGACTGAACATTCGATTCCTCAAAAATCGAACGCAACAAACAAACTACCGAAGGCGTAAGAACTAAACTAGACGAACTACTATCAGAAGAACCTTGACCAGAACCTATACTATACAAACGCTTCTGATAAAAACCTGAGAGACTCTTACCTTCCTCTGAATCGTCATAAGAAAGCTTTGCACGCACACTATTATTAGAAGCCAACCAACTATTTAGAAGTTGCTGCTCATAGAACAACGTATCAACTAAATTTCTTTGAAACAAAAACGTATTCTCAGCAAGAAAAGACGCCGTCATATCAAAAACTTCGGATACAGAAGCGTCTATTTTCTGCAAAATAGCCTCTAAACGTAAACTCTGAACAACGTCTCCAAAAATTTCCGTCACGAAGTTCTTAAAAGCAGACAGTTCTGCAGTATAGTCTAGCATTTTACGATACGACTCGTTTATGAAATGAAGACCTATAAACAAATCAATATAGCTTTTACTACTTGCCGTTTCGATTTCAGAAGAATACTGGTTAAACTCTTCTGTACCAATATCTCGATGCATGTGAATTATGAATAAATAAGCCGCGAATAAAATGACAATAAACGTTTCTTCCGAGAAGAATAGCATATCCCAAAAGGATGTCGAGCTAGTAAACGAATAGAACAAAATGATAAGGTAAATACTCCATAGAAAATAGCTTAGAGATGACATTATTTTATTTTTTTGCTTTGTAGGTCATAGGTCATGGGTCATGGGTCTACGACCAGAGACCAGAGACCGGAGACCAGGGACTAGTACCTGTATATTACCGAACAAAAATTTATTCGATTGAGTTATCGCTTTCTAAGCGTTAAACAATATAAAAAACAGCTCAGTCAATATCGCCGGTTCAAAAAAATACGCAACGATAACGAAAACTGAAAAGCTAATCAAAAGTGCACAATACCGCTCTGGCGGCTTGTAGCTTATCCAATGACTTAGAGAAGCGTCGAACCACATTATACGTATAATCCGCAGATAATAAAACATAGTAAGAACTGATAAAATCAGCGCGACCATACCCAAGAGGTAGTTCTTACTGTCAACCGTAGCCAGTAGCACATAAAATTTAGCGAAGAAGCCTGACAATGGCGGAATACCCGCCATAGATGCTATGAAAATCATACCCGAAACTGAGAATAACAAATTCTTCTGAGCTAAGTGCGAGAATTCTATAAAGTACATGGATCTATACGAACGATCTATTAACGGACGCATAGAAGTTACAATCCCAAAAAATCCCACAGTAGTTACCAGGTAGATCAAAACGTAAAAGAAAAACGCTTGCATAGCGTATGCCGACTCTATCGAACAAAGACACAATAGCATAAAACCTACATGTACAATACCACTATAAGCTACAAAACGTTTTAATTTCGTTTGACGTAGAGTACCTATCGCTCCAACGAATAAGGAGGCAATTGCACAAAGATAAACCACGTAAAAAGAGGAATTCACTTGCGAGAAGATACTCGTGAAAAGACGAATCAAGATTACAAGAGTAGTAAACTTTATAACCGTAGCAAAAAATATCGTTGATGGTAACGGAGACCCTTCGTACACATCAGGTATCCAAACGTGGAAAGGTGCTGCCCCTAATTTAAACATCAACGCACTCACTACCAGTGCACTACCAAGTTCTACTAATACCGGCTTAACTATCAAATGATGGTTTAAGATAGCGATATCTTCAAACATAAAAGTACCGTAACTCATATAAATTAAAACGATACCCAACAATAACATCCCCGAAGCTAAAACCCCTAAGATAAAGTATTTTATACCCGCTTCTGTAGATAACTCGTTCTTACGAGCAAAAGCTGCTAAGATATACAGAATAAGACTTTGAGCCTCTAAAGCCATGTAAAAAGAGATGAACGAGTTCGACGATATCACAAAAAACGTCATAAAGATCGCTAACATTTTTAATAAAGGATATTCAAACAAGTCTAGACCCTCGTATTTATAATAATCCAAACTTAAACAAAACGTTGTAATTAACAACAAAAGCAATATAACTTTACCGTTAATTAGGAAGAAGTTCTGTATAAAATGGTTATCAAAAAGTAACGTTTCTACTTGGTTCAACGCGAACAACGAAATCGTAAATATAGATATCAAAATTCCCAGTTGTAAGAAATCGTTCGAAAAAGACAAAACCGTCAAGTTCTGAGTTTTCCAACTACTTACCGACGCTGAAAAGTACAACCCTAAGGTTAAAAAGAAAACAAGACACAACCCAAAAAAAAGCTCTGGGACTAAAAAAAGAGGAGTTTGAGAAAAATAAGAAAGACAACTCATTCCGTAATACTTCGTCAGGTCGAAGACCTATATAACTTTTAATTTAACGCAAAGATCAAATATCGCCGGATCAGCAGTATCCGTGATGATACTCGGATAAAGACCTATAATCAACGTCAAAAAGATGAAAGGTACGAACATCACATATTCTATAAGCGATAAATCCGTGAAAGTGCTTATATACTTACCACGAAGTTCACCGAAAACAAGACGATTCGCCAACCACATACTATAACCTACGCCTCCTAAAGTACCCATTAAACATAGAAAAGAAGCTAATGCGTTACGTTCAAATGCGCCCAAGAAACATAAAAATTCTCCTACGAAATTACACAAACCAGGAAAACCTATATTGGCTAGCGTAAAAAACAAGAAAAATAACGAGAAATTAGGCATCACTTGCATTAGCCCTCCATAATATTTAATAATCCGCGTATGATAACGATCGTATAATACCCCCACACATAGGAAAAGAGCACTTGAAACGATACCGTGACCTAACATAAGGCTCAAACTTCCGTGTATACCTTGCGGCGTTAAGGCAAATAAACCCACCATAACAACACTCATATGAGCAACAGAGGAGTACGCAATTATCTTCTTTAAATCCACTTGACGTAAAGTAGTCAAAGATGCGTATATCGAACCTATACTACACAACAAGAAGATAAAAGGCATGAAAAAAAAGGAACTCACAGGAAATAATGGTACTGAAAAACGAAGAAAACCATAAGTACCTAATTTTAGAAGTATACCCGCTAAAATAACCGATCCTGCCGTCGGTGCTTCCACATGCGCTTCTGGTAGCCACAAATGAAAAGGAATCATAGGTACTTTTACTGCAAAAGCACAAAAAAACGAGAGCCAAAGCAAAAGTTGAGTCTGTTCGTCGATTATAGGCATTATATTCAGTAAGACAAAATAATTCGTAGTACCTAAAGTCG
>Ga0115100_10449614_pt1 | contig 10812 bp, 6 predicted proteins | sample MBTome_3_FD_89642 | JGI IMG/M metagenome (GOLD analysis project Ga0115100, IMG submission 89642) | Marine eukaryotic communities from Pacific Ocean to study complex ecological interactions - MBTS_2Apr14_M1_3um Metatranscriptome... | ecosystem: Environmental > Aquatic > Marine > Oceanic | place... | reverse complement strand
GGTTACCCACTTATCGTTATTGGTAACTTTGCTTTCCTTCTAGAATACCGTCAGCTAAAGTTGAAATAATAAGTTTCACAGAACGTACAGCATCGTCGTTTGCTGGAATTGGTATATCGACTAAATTTGGGTCGCAATTTGTATCTAAAATTGAAATAATTGGAATCCCTAATTTTCTACACTCTAGTAATGCCGTAGTTTCTCGTTTCGGATCTACAAGAATAACAATATCAGGGATTTGTGTCATGTTTATTAAGCCCCGCAAGTTATGACTTAATTTCTCCTGCTCACGACGTAAAAATGCGGCTTCTTTTTTTGGTAAGCGATCTAACGTCCCATCTTCTTCTTTTGCATCTAACTCTTTTAGGTATTCAACCCTTTTTTGGACTGTCGACCAGTTTGTTAGAATTCCACCTAACCAACGGTTGTTAACATAATGGCCACCACATCGTTGCGCTTCTTCAGCAATAATAGAAGCGGCTTGTCTTTTTGTTCCAACAAATAAAAAGCTCTTTTTTTCCTGACTCGCTTTTTGTACGAATTCGTACGCGTGTGTTAAAAGTCGCGCAGTTTGAACTAAATCAATAACATGGATACCATTTCGTTCAGCATAAATGTAGGGGAACATCTTCGGGTTCCACCGACTTGCTTGGTGACCGAAATGTACACCTGCGTCTAACAATTCACCTAATGTAACTACAGTCATAATATTCTTTTTTATTTTCGAAATCTAAGTAACTTAAAGAAATAATTGGGGACAAAATAATGAATTAAATTTTACGTGAGTAGTACTCAATCACAAATAATTCGTTTAATTTTAATGCAACCCATTCACGGTCAACAATTCCTAAGACTTTAGCTGTTAAATTTTTTTTGTCAAAATCTAGGTGTTGAGGCGATTGTGATAAGGAAGGTGATTCTAAATAAGTATTGACTAAACTTTTTGACGCGGCATTATCGCGGACAGATAAAACATCTCCTGGTTGACATTGATAACTAGGGATAGAGACACGTGTATTATTTACTTGAATATGTTTATGACTAACAAGCTGCCTAGCTGCAGCAATAGTTGGTGCTAAACCTAATCTAAAAATAAGATTGTCTAAACGCATTTCTAGAAGCTGAAGTAAAATAGTACCGGTTGTACCTTTAATACCTTTAGCTTGTCGAATGTAATTCATTAATTGCTTTTCTGAGATTCCATAATTAAATCTCAACTTTTGCTTTTCCTCTAAACGAATACCATATTGGGTAGGCTTTTTTTGAACTGCCCCATGTTGGCCTGGTCTACTTGTTCGTTTGGCAATTTTACTCGTTAAACCGGGTAAATCTCCCAGACGGCGTGTTATACGCAATTTTGCTCCTCTATAACGAGCCATAATTTTTTTTGCTTAAATTAAAATTTTCCACCTATGCAATAATACTATATTTCTCGAAAAAAATAAAATAAAAAATGTTTTAGGGTTTTTATTCTTTTTTAACAAGACGTAGATCTAAAATATTCTCGGATAGAGGTTTAGCTTCACGATGAAAAGTTGCATCTATTTCACCTTTTTCTCTGGCTAACCTTTCTTGATTTTCTAAATAATTAAATCCCGTTCCAGCAGGAATTAAACGACCAATGATTACATTTTCTTTAAGCCCAGTTAACCAATCTTTTCGACCTTCAATTGCTGCTTCAGTTAAAACCCGTGTCGTTTCTTGGAAACTCGCAGCGGAAATAAAACTATCACTATTTAAAGATGCTTTAGTAATACCCAACAGTAAGGGAACATAAGATGGTGGTATTTCCCCTTTGTTTTCAGCAACTAAAGCAATGTCTGCCATTTTTTGGAAATTTAAAACTTCACCTGGTAGAAATGTTGTTGTTCCACTATCTTCAATACAAACTTTTGATGTCATCTGCTTAACAATAAGCTCGACGTGTTTATCTGCAATATCAACTCCTTGTGAACGATAGGTTCTTTGAATTTCACCAATTAAAAATAACTGTAAGAGCTTAAAACTCAGTTTACAAGCTTCAAACGAAGTATAACGATTTTTAAAGTATGAAAATAAAGTCTCTAATTTAGTATGCGGGCTTATTAAACCATCTGTTAAAGCGGAACTAACTTCAACAAAATCGCCAGAGTTAAATTTAGTTTTAATGCCGGGTTTAAGTGCCAAAGTTTGAACCTCATTATCTAAACCGATAAGCTGTACAGTTGACTCTCCGTGTTTATTGAATCGGACATATGCATAGCCTGGGCAAGGAGCTAAAAGCGCATTATGTAATACTTTACGGGCCTCTAGAAGCTCTTCTACTTTTGGTAAACCTTGCACAATATCGGTTGTTTTAATTGTTTCATAAACAAGAGTAGCTAGGATATCACCAGCTTTTACTAAATTGTTTGAGGTCGCATGTAAGATAGTTCCCGCGGAAATTAAATAAGGCTGGCTTAAACGAATTAGAATATGGTCTTCGAATATTTCTAGAATTTGGCCAGAGTAAGGTGATTTAACATTGTCATTTAATAAGGTACCAATTCTAACTAAATCTCCTACCGAAACTTTTTTTAAAAGTTCGACATTTGGACAAAAAACCTTTTTTAGGTCGGAAGGATTTAAAATTAATACTTCCTTCATATTGCCACTATTTAAGTGCGGATTTATGGCGGCTAACTTATTTACTAACCCTGCTGTCGTTTCAATTTGGCCAATTAATGTATTCGATGCAACATATTGTTTATTTGAAACAAAATTCCGCGTAGTTGTTGGTAAGCTTGAATGTGAACTTTTTCGATTGTTTTCAAATGTCTTAATCACTTCGTATAAAGCAATTTTAAGAAACGATTTTCCAGGCACTTTACTTGGGGTAAATTCGAGTCTTGGTTCAAGTCCTTGTTGTTCTTGCTTAAAATCAAAAACAATAAACGTTTGTAGTAAATTTATACCATTATTTGAAATGATCTTTTCCCAATTTTTATAGAAAACTCGTTTAATAACTTTTAATTTAATATGTTCGTGTGAATTATAAGGGAAAAATGATTGCGATAAAGAAAGATCTTCTTCTTTAGGAACTTCAAAAACTTGAACAGGTCGGGCTAATATATATTGCTTTTCATTTAGTTCAAAAAATTCTAAGTAAACTAGTTGTTGGGTGATAATTTTTCCTGGAACAATAAAGTTTCCTGGTTTAACGAATCTATCAGATTTGTCAAAAATTTGGCTTTCAGCTGACGTTAATTCAAATAATTCCCCAGGTTTTATAGTTACTTCTTGCTCTGCCTCTTTAATTTGAAAAAATCCGCCAACTTTTGAGAATGTATTTGGCATAATTTCTTCACCTACCCCTATGATGCTTTCATTTTTGCTGAAACTTAGGCGGACTTCATCGAGAGTCGAGAATTTAAAAGTTTCTTCAGGAATCCAATAAAAATAACCTTTAAATAAATTTTTAACGCTCTTTCTTTTTTTCGATGCTTGAGGATTTTCTAAACTGTAGGTAACAATACCACCTGTCGTTGTACGATATGTATTGTCATCTAAAACCGCAATCGTATCTCCCTGTTTTAAAACACTGTTTGGTTCAGTTGTAAGTTGAAACTGAAAATCTTGATTGTCTGTCTTAATTTGTAAACGCGAACTATTTTCTACTTTTTCATTAATAAAGGCATTTGTTAACGTAACAGAAAAATTTTGGACACAAATACCGGTACCGTTGTCACTCTTATCAATTTGTACCCAACCTGGGTATTTGTTATAAAGAGGTGTTCGACTTAAAAGTGTATTTTTCGATAAATTTAAACCTGGCTTAAGAAGTGTTTCAGAAAAAGCTGGCAGCTCATAAAACGAACCTTGTAGAATCCAAATTAGACCCGCTTTATTATTCGTTTTATATGTATTGCCTTGTTTATCTGCTTGAACTTTAACATCTAGGGCATTAAAGAAAACTTCACCACTTGTTTCACTATATATTTCCTTTTGTTCTTCTTCTAGAATTAAATTTGTATCTTTTTGAATTTCCGCAATAATTTCATTTTCGTAGACATACTGGTCTGTATTAACAAGAAGTAAACTTTCGGTTGGAATTTCAAAAGAAATAGTTGTCCCAAATGAATTTTTTATTATTAAATTAACCTCTTCTTTTAACCGGAAACCCATTTTCCCGTGCATTGTTCGAAATAAACTTGCTTTATGCCCTTCCCAATATTCAATTTTACCCTCCATGGGTGATCTCACTTGGCGCGTTAAATCACCAGAAAATACACCCCCGGTATGAAATGTTCGCATTGTTAGTTGCGTACCTGGTTCACCGATTGATTGAGCCGCTACAATTCCGACAGCTTCACCTAAATCGACTAATTTTGAATGTGAAAGGTGCCATCCATAACAATTTTGGCATACAGACCGCGTTGAAGTACAAGTTAACGAAGAGCGAACCTTAATCGGGCTATGGTCTTTTAAAGTTTTTAAAGTTTGTAAAAATGTTTCTGTTATTTCAGTATTAGCAGGCGCAAATAAATTACCTTCTTGAGTAAATATTGGCTCAGCAAGTAACCGGCCGCGTAAATTTAAGAAATTATTAGACGCTAATTCCGTGGCCCATAGTCCTTCTGTAGTTCCACAATCACTTTCACGAACAATAATATCTTGGGCTACGTCGACTAAACGTCTCGTTAAATATCCCGAATCTGCTGTCCGCAGGGCTGTATCTACCAATCCTTTTCTTGCACCGTACGAAGAAATAATATACTCGGTTACGGTTAGACCTTCTCGAAAGTTACTTTTAATTGGTAAATCAATAATTTGACCTTGAGGGTTAGACATTAAACCCCTCATCCCCACTAGCTGACGTACTTGCGAGATATTTCCTCGTGCTCCCGAAAAGGCCATAATATAAAGCGGGTTTAACGGGTCACTTTCACGAAAATAAGTTAAAACATCATCTTTTAAAAAGTTATTTGCATTATTCCAAATATCAATTGTTTTTTGGAATTTTTCAACACTTGTTATACTACCGATTTCATAACGTTTTTGTGTAGTTTCAACTTCATTACGGGTTAAACCAATTAACTCTCGTTTTTTTTGCAGGAACACGTAGATCTTCAACACTTAAAGAAACGCCTGATTGTGTGGCAAAATGAAATGTCAGATTTTTTACACGATCTGCAATAATTGAAGATTTTACAATACCGTAGTTTAAAAATGCTTGGTACATTAAGTCTTTTAAACTACGTTTATTAATTAGGTTGTTCTCAAAAGAATGGATCTTTTTAAAGTCTGGTTGCATGGGAATATGTTATTGGAAAATCTCATTTAAAAGAATTCGACCGGGTGTTGTTCTAATATATTTTGTTCTGGTGTCTTGTGAACTAGACTGCTTAGATTTAATATCAGCTCCATGCGTCAAAATTAGATTTCCACTTTGCGTTTGCGAACAAGTTTCATCTTCAGTTAAATCTACATTATTACAACGTACCCAAATAAAAGTATGTAAATGAATTTGTGAATTTTGGTAAGCCAAAATTGCATCTTCAAAATCGGAAAAATAATGATTTTTGTTTAATTGTTGTGAGGGATTATTCACAGTTAAGTAAAAACATCCTAATACCATATCTTGACTTGGTGTTAAAATGGCATCACCTGTTGCAGGGGAAAGAAAATTATTAGGTGCTAACATTAATAATCTAGCCTCACTTTGGGCCTCTAAAGAGAGTGGTATATGTACGGCCATTTGGTCTCCATCAAAATCTGCATTGAATGCTGGACAAACTAAAGGATGCAAACGAATTGCGCGACCACTTACTAAGATGGGTTCAAAAGATTGTATTCCTAAACGGTGTAAAGTCGGGGCTCTATTTAGAAGAATGGGGTGTCCTTCCATTACATTTGCTAATATTTCCCAAGCAAGTGGACCGTTTTTTTGAATAATACTTTTTGCAGCTTTAATATTATTTACAAGGCCTTCATAAATTAACCGGTGAATAACAAATGGTTGAAATAATTCAATGGCCATTTCGCTCGGTAAACCACATTGATTTAACTTTAATTCAGGCCCAACTATAATAACTGATCGGCCGGAATAATCAACTCTTTTCCCTAAAAGATTTTGTCTAAATCGACCCTGCTTTCCTTCAATAATATCTGATAAAGATTTAAGGGGACGATTATTTAAACCTACAACTGCACGACCCCGCTTACCATTATCTATTAAAGCATCAACTGCTTCTTGAAGCATTCGTTTTTCATTACGGATAATTAATTCCGGAGCTACAATTTCCTGTAGTCGTGCTAAACGATTATTTCGATTAATTACACGTCTATATAAATCATTTAAATCAGAAGTGGCAAATCGACCCCCATCAAGTTGCACCATCGGCCTTAAATCTGGAGGTAAAACAGGTAAAATGTCCAAAATCATCCATGTAGGATCGAATTTTGAAGCAATAAATTGATTTATAACACGAAGTCTGCGGATTAGTTTTTCGCTGAAAAAACGCTTTGCAAATGGCAGTAATTCGCGAATTTCACTTGCACTTTGTTGTAAATCGACATTCTTTAAAAGAGTTTTTATGGCTTCAGCTCCAATTGATATGGTATTTTCTTTTAACGAAAAATCATCATTATAATCAATCGCGAGCCAATCAGCTTCGCTAAGCAGTTGTTGATATGATAAATTTAAGTCCTTATTTGCTTTCGTCACTACGTAAGAATTAAAGTAGACAATTTGCTCTAACTCCTTTACAGTCATACCTAAAATCAAAGCAATTTTACTAGGGCGACCTTTTACATACCATACATGTGTGACTGACGAAGCCAACTCAATAAAACCCATTCTATGGCGTCGAACCTTTGAGTCGATTATTTCGACCCCGCAGCGTTCACAAACGATTCCTTTATGGCGGATTCTTTTATATTTTCCGCAGTGACATTCCCAATCATTAACAGGACCAAAAACCCTCTCACAAAATAACCCATTCATTTCTGGTTTTAATGTTCGGTAATTTATCGTTTCAGGTTTTGTAATTTCTCCAACTACTTGGCCATTTGGAAGTTTACGTTCTCCCCATTCTCGTATTCGAGAAGGAGAAGCTAAATTGATTTTTACATAGTCAAAAGATCTATCCATTTTTACGATTTGTCGTCCCCATGGGGCATATTAAATTACTTTTAAAATACGTATAACAACTTATATAGCAAAATTAAGGTGTTGTTCCACGGGTTAATAAATAATTATTTGCAACTGACTGATCGTCCCGTGAGCTATTTAGCTCTGACATTAAATTAATTTCTTTATCTTCTGTTAATAGAGTTGTATCTTCTATTTTGTAAGCAGCAATATCCAAACATAATGCCTGTAGCTCGCGAAGTAAAACTTTAAAAGATTCAGGTGTTCCCGGTCGAGGAATCGGATAGCCTTTAACAATCGCATTTAATGTTTCATTCCTTCCTTGCATATCGTCAGATTTAATCGTCAGCAATTCTTGTAAAGTATAGGCTGCCCCAAAAGCTTCCAGAGCCCATACTTCCATTTCACCCAATCTTTGCCCACCTTGTTGGGCACGCCCACCTAACGGTTGTTGTGTAACAAGTGAGTACGGTCCCGTTGAACGTGCATGGATTTTATCATCTACAAGATGGACTAACTTTAATACATAAGCACGCCCCACTGTAATTGGATTATCGAACATTTCTCCAGTTTGCCCATCTGTTAGCATCATTTTACCTGGATGCTGGGTTGAAAAAACCCATGGTTGTTTCTCTGCAGCTTCCATTAAAGTATTATTTACGAAACCTCGCGATGCTTCCACACCATTCATTTCATCAAAAGGTATTACTTTAAATCTTGCATTTAGGTGTTCTGCCGCTAAGCCTAATAAACATTCAAATATCTGCCCTACATTCATTCGTGATGGAACTCCCAACGGATTTAACAGGATATCGACAGGCGTTCCATCAGGAAGATAAGGCATATCTTGCCGTGGCAAGATTTTTGAAATAATGCCCTTATTTCCATGGCGACCGGCAACTTTATCCCCAATCTGTATTTTACGGATTTGGGCAATATAAACTTTTATAACCTCATTTGTGCCTGGTGACAGATCATCTTGGTTCGCCCGAGAAAAAATCTTAACATCTAAAACTCGTCCATTGACACCATGGTGTAATTTTAAGGACGTATTTCTAACATCCCGAGATTTTTCACCAAAAATCGCTCGAAGTAACTTACCTTCAGGTAAATAATCCGACTCACCTTTGGGAGTTAATTTCCCAACTAATATATCGCCAGGTTCAACCCACGAGCCAATATGAATAATTCCATTTTCATCAAGTTTCGATAAACTTTTTTCATTGACATTTGGTAAATCACGGGTTATTTCCTCCGCTCCAAGTTTTGTCTGGCGAGATTCAATTTCAAATTTTTCAATATGAATTGAAGTATGCAGATCGTCATATAATAAACGCTCATTAACAACAAAAGCATCTTCATAATTATATCCTTCCCACGGCATGTAGGCGATTAAAATGTTTTGCCCAACTGCTAATTCACCAGTTTCCGTTGAAGTACCATCAGCTAAAAGCTGTCCTACGCGAACTTTTTCATATAATGAAACGCATGGTTTTTGATTAATACAAGTATCCTGATTAGAACGCTTGTATTTTGTTAAATTGTAAATTAACTGATTACCATTTTTATCTTGGACCACAATTTGCTCATCCGATAAAGTAACAACTTTACCGCAATTAGAACTTAAAATTGCCATGCCAGAATCACGTGCCGTTTGACTTTCCAAACCTGTTCCTACAAGTGGCGCATCAGCATATAGTAAAGGAACTGATTGACGTTGCATATTTGATCCCATTAGGGCTCGGTTAGCATCATCATGTTCTAAAAATGGAATTAATGAAGTTGCTAATGAAACAACTTGGATTGGTGAAACGGCAATGTAGTCGACTTCATTTTTTGAAACTGTAACAATATTTTGTTGGTAGCGTACAGGGACATCGGGTTGCTTTAGAACACCATGTTCATCAGTGGCGACATCACCCGCAGCTAACTTATATTGTTCCTCTGCGATCGCATCCAAATAAATTGGAGGTAGATCTTTTAAAACTTTTCCTTGTTTAACTTTATAAAACGGAGTTTCAATAAAGCCATAAGCATTAATTTTCCCGTATGTAGATAAAGATCCAATTAGACCAGCATTTGGACCTTCTGGAGTTTCTACAGGACATATTCGACCATACTGACTTGGGTGAATATCACGAACAACAAATCCGGCGCGATCACGTGCTATACCCCCTGGCCCCAAAACCGATATCCGCCTTTTATGTGTTAATTCCGCCAATGGGTTAGTTTGGTCCATAAATTGGGATAATGGGTTTGAACCAAAGAATTCGCGAATAGATGCGGCAAGAGGCTTAGGGTTAACAAGTGTATTAACACGGAGATAAGAGTGTTCGCAAATGGCCATACGTTCTCTAACAACACGTTCGAGGCGATTTAAGCCAATACGAATTTGATTCGCCATCAATTCTCCAACTGATCTTATACGTCTATTTCCTAAATGATCAATGTCATCACTTACAATCGGCATGAAGCGGAACCTTATTAACTGATTAATGATACCGATTAGGTCTAAAGAAGTTAAAATTCGAACATCTGAATCAATGTCGAGCATTAGGGCCTGATTTAATTTATGGCGACCAACATAGCCTAAATCATACTTTTTAGAATCGAAAAATTTTGCATATAATAATTTCTGACACCCTTTTGCAGTAGCCGGTTCTTCTGGTTTTAGGTGGCTATGGACTTCTAACAAACATTGTTCCGTTGTTAGTTGCTCGTCAGTATTGCTCGTTTTTCGGAAATAATTAATATTTTCAATTGAGTTAAAAATTTCTTGATTATCTAGTCCGAGGGCCTTAAGAAAAACAAAAATTGAGAATTTTTTTGCTTTATCAATTTTTATGTATACTAAGTCATCCTTATCAATTTCAAATTTAACCCATGTGCCTCGATTAGAGATCAAACTTGCTGTATAAATTCTAACCCCTTGTTTATCTGCTTCACTTTTATAGTAAATACCAGGGCTACGAACAATCTGATTAATTATAATACGTTCAATTCCATTTACTAAAAATGTTCCGCTATCCGTCATAAGTGGTATGTCACCTAAAAAGACTTGCTTTTCTTGTGGGTCGGCTCCTTCTAGGTAATTAAGTTGGGCACGGATAAAAATACGAACACTATAAGTTGCATCTTTACGCTTTGCTTCTTCTAAAGTATAGCGGGGAGGATTTATAGTATAAAATTTTGTTGCAAAATTTAATTCCAAATCGCCTAAATAATCTCGTATAACTGAGAAAGTACGAAGCTCTTGAACAAAACCCTTTTCAAGAAACCAACAATAACTTGCTCGTTGAACGTCAAGTAGATTAGGCAAAAGATACTTATAAATATTTTTGTTTCGATCAAGCATTATGTAATCCGCATCTTATATGCAATAAATTTTAGGTAAATTTTCGAAGGCAATAAAATAGTTTACGATACTTTTGGGGGAAAGAGAATGGAAATTTTGAGAAAATTATATTATTGAACAATCTTTTGAAACATATAGCCTGTACCACGAGCTGTAAGAATTAAGTCGGGCTTACCTGGGTCAATTTCAAGTTTTGATCGCAAGCGTGAAATATGAACGTCAACAACTCGCGTATCTAAATAACGCTCAGGAGTATAGCCCCAAACCGTATCTAAAATATACGCGCGTGATAAACGTTCACCTGCATTTGTAATCAATAATTCGAGTAAACTAAATTCAATTCCCG
>Ga0115100_10348284_pt1 | contig 10812 bp, 19 predicted proteins | sample MBTome_3_FD_89642 | JGI IMG/M metagenome (GOLD analysis project Ga0115100, IMG submission 89642) | Marine eukaryotic communities from Pacific Ocean to study complex ecological interactions - MBTS_2Apr14_M1_3um Metatranscriptome... | ecosystem: Environmental > Aquatic > Marine > Oceanic | place... | reverse complement strand
TTTGAAAGAAATAAGGTTCACGTAAATGTGGGAACCATCGGGCACGTTGATCATGGTAAGACAACACTTACCACGGCAATGGTAAAATTAAAAGGTGATCAGGCGGGTGTATCCGTAACTGATATTGATAAAGCGCCTGAGGAAGCTGAGCGTGGTATTACTATTAATACCGCACACGTAGAGTATGAAAGTGAAAAACGTCACTATGCACACGTGGATTGCCCAGGACACAAAGATTACATCAAAAACATGATTACTGGTGCTGCGCAGATGGATGGAGCGATCTTAGTGGTTTCTGCTAATGATGGTCCAATGCCGCAAACCAAAGAGCATATCTTACTTGCACGTCAGGTTGGTGTACCAAGAATTGTAGTATTCATGAACAAAGTGGATATGGTAGATGATGAAGAGCTTCTAGAGTTGGTAGAGATGGATGTTCGTGAGCTATTAAGTGCTCAAGGCTTTGATGGTGATAATGCACCGGTTATCAGAGGTTCAGCATTGAAAGCATTCGAAGGTGATGATACAGAGATCGGTACGCAAGCAGTAGATGCATTAATGGATGCGTTGGATAGCTTCATTGAAGATCCAGTACGTGATTTAGATAAAGCAGTATTGATGCCGGTTGAGGATGTAATGTCCATTTCAGGTCGTGGAACAGTAGCGACAGGAAGAATCGAAACAGGTGTGTTGAAAGTTGGTGATGAAGTAGAGATCATTGGTATTAATGAAACACAAAAGACAACGTGTACCGGTGTGGAAATGTTCCGTAAGAAGATGCCACAAGGTCAAGCGGGTGATAACGTAGGGATTCTATTAAGAGGATTGAAGCGTGAAGACATTGAGCGTGGTCAAGTAGTAGCGACACCAGGTTCAATTAAACCACACGCAAAGTTTGAGGCAGAGGTTTATATTCTAACCAGCCAAGAAGGTGGAAGACATACACCATTCTTCAAAGGGTATCGACCACAGTTTTACTTCAGAACAACAGATGTAACAGGAGCAGTAGAGCTTCCAGCAGATGTTGAGATGGTAATGCCAGGTGATAACGTCAAGTTCGTGGTTGAGTTAATCAGCCCGATTGCGATGGAAGAAGGGCTACGTTTTGCGATCCGAGAGGGTGGTAAGACTGTAGGTGCAGGTGTTGTATCTAAGATTGTTGAATAATTAGCGAATGAGAGGTTATTATGGTTGCCAAAAATAAAAAGGTTCGCATTAGGATTAGGTTAAAAGCCCATGACTACAAGTTGATTGACCGAGCGACAAAAGAGATTGTCGACACGGCCAAGAGGTCAGGTGCTCAAATTCAAGGACCAATCCCTATGCCAACTAAGATGGAGCGGTTTACTATTCTAGTCTCTCCGCACGTAGATAAACATGCGCGTGATCAGTATGAGATTAGGACTCATGCTCGTTTGGTAGATATCATTCAGCCAGACCCAGCAACTATTGACGCATTAATGCGTTTAAATCTAGCTGCAGGTGTGAACGTTGAAATTAGTGTTGACGATATAAAGTAGGGTTGAATAATGAGTATTAGGTTACGACTTAAAAAAGAAGGTATGACATCAATCAATGTTGGTAGTGAGCGTGTTCCAGTAACACTGTTATCATTCGAAAAGCATGTTGTAACTCAAGTTAAGAATGTTGAAAAAGATGGTTATCAATCTGTTCAGGTTGCTACTGGAAAATTAGTTAAGAAGCCTACAAAGCCAGCTAAAGGTCATTTTGCTGCTTCTAGCTCTGACCCATTGAAGCAGATATACGAGTATAGATGTGATGATGTTTCTGATATTAGTGTAGGAAGCGTGATTGGATTGGATAAAATTGATTCATGGCAGTATGTAGATGCACAAGCAGTGAGTACCGGAAAGGGCTTTACTGGGGTAATGAAGGCATGGAACTTTGCTGGACAGCGTGCTTCTCATGGTAACTCCTTGTCACATAGGGCTCCAGGTTCTATTGGTCAGTGTCAAGATCCAGGTCGTGTATTCAAAGGTAAGAAGATGGCTAGACGTCATGGTGGAGTTAACTGTACTATTCAAGCCTTAGAGATTGTGGGGATAGATCACGACAATATGACAGTTGCAGTACGTGGCTCAGTACCAGGACCAAAAGGTAGTTATGTGTTTATTAAAAAGTCAATTAAGAAGTCATCTGGAGATAAGTCATGAAAATAGCATTAGCTGATGATAAAAAAGTGACAGTTGAACTGCTAGATAGCGTCTTTTCTGAAGCTGAAAATGATCATGTGATTAACAAGGTTATCACAATTTACAATAAAAAACGTATTTCAACAGCTGCTAATAAAGGTCGTTCAGAAGTTTCATATAGTACTAAAAAGCCTTGGCAGCAGAAAGGGTTGGGTAAAGCGCGTGCAGGTTCACGTGGTAGTCCAATCTGGAGAAAAGGTGGTGTAACTTTTGCTAAAAAGTCTGTTGATAGAATTTCTTCGTTTAAGATTAATAAGAAGGAATATCGTAAAGCGATCAAAGTTATGTTCTCTGACCATGTTAGAAATGGTACGCTTAAGGTAGTTAGTGAAATCGATGTTCCTTCAAATAAAACAAAGGATTTTAAATCTAAAATGTCGGGTATAGAGTTCACCAATCTAGGCAAGCCAAAAAATTGGACTGGACTGATAATAACAGACATGATTACTGAAAATATCTACCTTTCATGCACGAACTTGTATGAGTATATGGTATCTGACGTTTATGGTATCGATCCATTATCATTAAAACATGCTAGCGAGTTACTAATCACTAAAGCTGCGTTAGATCAAATTCAGGAGTGGTTATCATGAGTAAGCATGTAACATTATATGACGTTTTACTAGGCCAGTATATAACGGAAAAGTCTTCCAATGCTTTTGAAAAAACCGGTCAGTATACATTTAAAGTAGCAAAATCTGCAGATAAAACTAAGGTCAAAAGTGCCTTAAAGTCAATTTATGATGTTGACGTTACATCTTGTAGAATTGTTTCAAGACCAGGTAAGAAAAAAGTACGTAAAGGCGGTGAGACTAAATCATTTAAGTTGGCTTTAGTTGCTTTAAAAGAAGGTCAGACAATTGATTTATCAGGACAATAAGAGGTAGTTATGATTAAAGAATCAACATACATTAAGGTAAAAAGACCTGTTACCCCTGGTCAGCGTGGTGCGCAGTCAATTAAACATACGCATTTATCTAAAGAGGGTCCACTCAAGTCATTGCTTTCCTCTAAAAAAGGTATTAAGCAGGGTGGTCGTAACTCTAATGGGCGTATAACGGTTAGGCATCGCTCAAGTCGTTTGCACCGATCAAAGCTTAGGGATGTAGACTTCAAGCGTAATTCAAACGATAATATAGTAGCTAAAGTGCACTGTATCGAATACGATCCACATAGAACAGCGCATATCGCTAGGATTTGTTACCTAGATGGTACATGGTCATATATTTTAGCACCTAAAGGCTTAAGAGCTGGTGATGAAGTTATGTCTGGCTCTGGTGCACGTTTAGAAGTTGGGCATACTTTAGCGCTTGACGCGATTCCTGTAGGTACAGTGATTCATAATGTAGAGATGCGCCCAGGTAAGGGTGGTCAGATTGCAAGGAGTGCTGGATCTTATGTTTCACTTTTAGGTAAAGAAGATAAATATGCAATTGTACGATTAAGATCAGGTGAAACTAGAAAGGTTTTACTGACATGCCGTGCAACAATTGGTGAGGTTTCTAATTCTGAGCATAACCTAAGAAAATATGGTAAAGCTGGTGCAAAGCGTTGGATTGGTATCAGGCCTACTGTTAGAGGTGTTGTCATGAACCCCGTAGATCATCCAATGGGTGGTGGTGAAGGTCGTACTTCAGGTGGTAGACACCCTTGTTCACCATGGGGTTGGAAAACCAAAGGTAAAAAGACCCGTTCTAACAAACGAACTGATGTCTTTATTTTGAAATCAAGACGTAAGTCAAAAGAAAAGAGAGGTAGCTAATATGCCAAGATCGACACGAAAAGGTGTATTTATTGATCAATCATTACTTCGTAAAATTAAGAAGAGTAGTGCTGATAACCATAGACGCCCTGTGCAGACAAATAGTAGGCGTAGTACTATTATTGCTGCAATGGTAGGAATGAATATCCAGGTTCATACAGGAAATAAGTATGAAGAAGTGCATATTGTTCCTGAAATGGTTGGTAAAAAACTTGGTGCGTTTGCTCCTACAAGAAAGCAAGCAAAGCATAAAAGTGACGATAAGCGCAAATAAGGAGAATAAGATATGTCTAAGACTAAGTTAAATAACCAGCGCTCATCTGTAAAGAAGACACAGCCTGCTGCTAATATGATTCGTGGTAAGTCAGTATCTTATGCCACAAATGCATTAGCGTACAGCCCACAAAAGTCATGTGCTGCTATGCTAAAAGCTTTGAAGTCAGCAGTAGCAAATGCTGAAAACAATGAGAACAAAGATTCTGATACGCTGTATGTATCAGAAGTAAGAGTGAATAAAGGTCCAACGCTTAAGCGCTGGCGTGCACGTGCAAAAGGACGTTCAACACGTATCCTGAAGCGCTCAGTACATATTCAGATTAAGTTAGCAGAACAGTCGGAGATTAAGTAAAATGGGTAGTAAGGTTAGTCCAAAAGCAATTCGTCTTTACAATGGTTTGATGCCATCATCCAATTGGTGTACAAATAGTAAAAAGAATTACATTGAGTTCACTCGATCTGATATGAAGGTTCGTGAAATGATAACAAATAAATACCCCGGTATTGATGAGGTCATTATTGATCGTACAGCTAATGATGCTCATGTGACGATTCACTGTGCAAAGCCAGGAATGATCATTGGTAAAAAAGGCTCTGATGCTGAAACTTTAAAGAAAAAGATTAAAGAAATAATGAAAACTAATGTGCATGTTAACATTAGAGAGGTTGAAAAGCCTGATTTATCTGCAAAATTATTGTCTGAATCAGTTGCATTACAGTTAGAAAAAAGAGTATTATTCAGGAAAGCTGTAAAGAGAGCAATCCATTCTGCTATGCGATCCGGTGCAAAGGGTGTCAAAGTAATGGTAAGCGGTCGTTTATCTGGTGCTGAAATTGCTAGAAGCGAGACTTATAAAGAAGGTAGAGTTCCTTTACATACTTTTAGAGCAGATATTGATTATGCTTTATCTCTAGCTAATACAACTTATGGTGTAATAGGGGTTAAAGTTTGGGTCTATAAAGGCGATAAGTTTGACGATTAAGTGGTATCCAAAAGATACGGAGTAAAATATGCAAAATCCACCGAAAAATAGAAAATTTAGAGTTGCGAGGAAAGGTCGCAATAGGGGAATGGCACGCTCATCAAAGCTGCATTTTCTCGATTATGGGATTGTATCTGATGGTAGAGGTAGATTAAATGCTCGCCAGATTGAAGCAACACGTCGTGCTTTGATTAAAGTTACAAAAAGAGGGACTGCTCGTATTATTATTCGTGTGTTCCCGGATATTCCCGTTTCTAAAAAGCCATTAGAGGTTAGGCAGGGTAGAGGTAAAGGTCCTGTAGATCATTATGCATTTAATGTTAAGCCTGGGACAGTTATTATGGAAATTGGTGGGGTTGAAGAAGAGGTAGCCAAAGAAGCTGTTAAGCTGGGTGCTGCTAAACTGCCTTTTAAAGTAAAATTTGCTAAAAGAGAAGTGACAGAAAATGAGTAAGTTAGATAATTTATATAGCAAGTCTATAACAGATTTGCATCAGATCATTGATCAGTGCAAGAAAGAGATCTTTCAGATGAGAATGCAACGTTCAACTGGTCAAGAGTATAGTAAGCATATGTTCAAAGTATTAAGAAAAAAAATAGCACGTGCCAAAACAGCAGTGAATCAAAAGTTGGAGTCTAAATAATGGAAAGTAAGCAGAGAAAACTTCAGGGTAAAGTTATTAGTAACAAAATGAATCAAACAGCTGTAGTTCTTATTGAAAGAACAGTTGTGCACTTTACTGGTAAGTATATCAAAAGACATTCAAAGTTAAGCATCCATGATGCTAAGAATGAATTGAACATCGGGGATTTTGTTGAGATTGCTGAGACCAAGCCTATTTCTAAGACAAAATCATGGACTTTAGTTTCCATCTTAAAGAAGCATGACGGAGGTCTCGTATGATTCAGATGCAAACAGAATTAATGGTAGCTGATAACAGTGGTGCTAAAAGAGTAGAGTGCATCAAAGTATTAGGCGGTAGTCATAGGAACAATGCTTCAGTAGGTGATATCATTCGTGTTACTGTTAAAGAAGCAATTCCAAATAGTAAAGTTAAGAAGGGTACAACATATAGAGCAGTAATTGTTAGAACGAAATATCCAGTGCGACGAAATGTCGGCGATGTGATTCGTTTTGATTCTAATGCTGTCGTTATGTTAACAGACAATGACGTAATGATCGGTACACGTATTTTCGGACCAATTCCACGTGAATTGCGTAGTAAGAAGTTTACCAAAATTCTATCGTTGGCTCCAGAGGTATTATAATAGGTGGTTAATATGAGCAAAAAGTTTAAACTAAATGATCATGTATTGGTTACTATCGGTCGCTCAAAGGGTGTAGATGGACCAATTATTGCAATCAAAAAAGTCAAAGACTCTGTTAAAGTAAAGGTTAAGTCTGCAAACATGCAAACGCATTTTGTGAAAGCTAATCCCCAAGAAAATCAGGCAGGTGAGCGTAAGAAAGTTGAAGGATTTATTGATATTTCTAATGTCGCTCATTACGATGTTAAGGAGAATAAGCGCTTCAAAACTGGGTTCAGGGAGAATGACTCTGGCAAAAAGGTTCGCTACAACAAATTAACAGATAAAGAAGTAAGTTGAGGTTTATATTATGACTGCAATAAAAGCTAGTGTAAGTAAGAATAAAGTGTCGGCTAAAACAGGATCTGCTCGTCAAGATATTGAAAAGCAGGTTATGAAAAAGTACGGGCTTAAGTCTAATATGGCTGTACCAAAAGTTATTAAGGTAACTGTAAATATGGGTTTGGGCCAGAATGCAAATGATAAGAAGGAGTTAGAGAACGCCCTTCAAGAGATGGCGCTGATCACTGGTCAAAAACCTGTGGTAACTAAAGTGCGTAAATCAGAAGCAAACTTCAAGATCAGACAAGGTTGGCCTATTGGTATCAAAGTGACGTTAAGAAAAGAGCGTATGGATGACTTTATTAATTACTTACTCACTATGACTATGCCTGCTGTTAGAGAATTCAGAGGTATTAAAAAACAGTCATTAGATCAGCAAGGCAATTTATCACTTGGTATCCCGGATCAGTCTGTTTTCCGATCAATTCCATTTGAAATGATATTATCGATTCATGGGCTAGATATTACAGTAACTACATCAGGTCGAAATAGAGAAATGTCTTATGATGTTTTAAAATTAATGGGTTTTCCATTTATCGAGAAAGAGGAAGGAGGTTCCAATGGCAACTAAAAGAATGATTGCACGCTCTAAGCAGCAAGAAGTCAGATTTAATCATAAAGAAAACCAAGAAAAGAGACAGGCTTTGAAAGAGCAGTGTTCTAGCGTAGATTCATCTATGGATGAAAAGATGTTAGCTATGATTGCGCTATCAAAGCGACCTAGAGATGAGTCTACTTCTCGTATGGTCCGTCGTTGTTGGAGTTGTGGACGTCCTAAAGGTGTTTTACGCCGCTTTGGGTTATGTCGGTGTTGTTTGTTTAAAGCATTTCGTGAAGGATATATTTCCGGCTTACGAAAAGCAAGTTGGTAATGAGGTATTAAATTATGTTACAAGATCCAATCGCTGATTTTTTAAATAGAATTAAAAACGCGTATGCTGTCAAAAAAGACTCAGTTGTTGTCAGTCATTCAAAGGTTGCCATAGCTATATTATCTGTTATGAAAGAACAAGGCTCTATACAAGGTTTCACTGTTAACGAGTCTGGAACTTTCCCTGTTATTGATGTTGAACTATCCTATGTTGATGGAGCTGCTTCAATGAGGTCCTGCAAGCGAGTTAGTAAGCCTAGCTTACGTGTTTATCGTGGTTACTCTGATATGCCAATCATTAGAAATGGTTTGGGGTATCTTATTGTTTCAACCAGTTCAGGAATTATGACTAGCAAGCAAGCTATTAATGCTAAGCTTGGTGGTGAATTAATTTGTGAAATAGATTACAGGTAATAATTATGTCAAGATTAGCAAACATTCCCATTTCCATTCCAGCAGGTGTTACCGTTAAAGTTAATGGCTCCGAAATAGAGATATCAAATGGTAGTGCCAGAGAAATATGGTTGGCTCATAAGGCTGTTAAGGTTGAGTTAGATGGAGATAATATAAAGTTTTCTATGGATGAATCTGATAAGAAAGATGTCTTATCAAGATCCATGCTGGGAACAGATTTCCGTCATGTAAAAAACTTCATTGATGGCATGGCAAAACCCTTTGAGTCAGTTCTAGAAATACATGGTCTAGGTTACAGAGCGAAGCTCGCTGGTAATAAAATAACACTTGCCTTAGGTAAATCTCATGATGATCATGTGGAGATACCGGAGCATCTTGAGGTAACGGTACCAAATGAGCGTGAAATCGTTTGTCGTTCATACTCTAAAAAGAAGCTAGGCGATTTTGTTGCTTCCGTTTGTGCTCTGCGTAAACCAGATCCTTACAAGGCAAAAGGTGTTCGCTTGCGAGGTCGTCATTACAGAACTAAGAAAGATTAGAGAGGATTAAGTTATGAGCAGTAGATTTTCCAAACGTTCACGTCTAAAGTCGAGAATGATGCAAAGCACTAAAAACAGAGTGGTTGTTTTGCGTTCTAATAACCATATTAGAGCTATGGTCATCTCACCTGAAGGTAAGACATTAACATACTGTAGCAGTATTGCTTTGCCTGAAAAAGATAAGTCGAAGTTAACACACACAGGTAACGTTGCTTCTGCATATCATGTAGGTACAGTTTTGGGTGAAAGAATTAAAAAGTTAAAAATTGAAAACTTGGCGTTTGATCGTGCAGGTTTAAAGTATCATGGTCGTGTTAAAGCAGTAGCTGAAGGACTAAGATTTGTAAAAGTTGATATTTAGGGTATAATAATGGCGAACGATAGAGAGTTAATTACAGAGGTTGTTACAATCAACAGGGTTTCCAAGGTTAGCAAAGCTGGTCGACAGTCTAGTTTTACTGTACACGTAGTTGTAGGTGATGGTAAATCAAAAGTAGGCTTAGGTAGTGGAAAGGCTAAAGAGGTTTCAATTGCAATGCAGAAAGCTGTAGATGAAGCAAAGAAGAGTATGCACAAGATTCAGCTTATCAATGGCACCTTGCACCATGCAATACAGTCCCAGTATGGCGCATCGATAGTTTACATGTCTCCAGCAAGTCCTGGTACGGGTGTAATTGCAGGTGGAGCAATGCGTTCGGTATTTGATTGCTTAGGTGTAGAGAATGTGCTTGCTAAGCGTTATCGCTCTTCTAATCCAGTTAATGTAGTAAAGGCAACAATTAAAGGGCTGCGTGATATGGAATCTTTAGCTGATGTAGCTAAGAGACGTAATATTTCTAAATCAAAGGTGCTGGGACGAGTCCAGAACCAAAAAAAAGATAGCTAAGAGGTAAAGGTATGAATGGTTTAAATACACTAAAACCTGCTCCCGGTTCAGTGCACAAGAAGCTAAGAAAAGGGCGTGGATCTTCTGGAAAATGTGGGGATACTGCAGGTAGAGGATACAAAGGTCAGAAGTCTAGATCGGGTGGTAATATCAGAGCTGGCTTTGAAGGGGGGCAAACGCCTTTCTACCGTGTGACGCCTAAAAGTGGTTTCACATCTAGAAAAAGCCTCTATAGAATAGACTTACCTGTTAGTGTGCTTAATAAGTTATCAGCTGATGAGCCAATTACTTTATCAGTGTTGAGTGCAGCTAATTTAATCAAAAAGTCAACTAAGTTTGTCAAGTTTTATGCTGCAGGCAAGTTAGATCGTGCTTATAAAATATCAGGCATCGGCCTAACAAAGGGTGCTAAAGAAATTTTAGAGTCAGTTGGTGGTGAACTAGTAGAGTCGTAAACAATGAATGTGAATGCTCCCAAAAAAAGCGCAGTATCAGAAATACGTTCCAGAATTCTGTTCGTATTATTTGCTATATTTGTCTTTCGCATGGGTGCACACATACCACTCCCTGGGGTTGATCTAGTAAAACTAGGGCAGTTTTTCACAGAAAACAAAGGTGGTTTCCTCAGCTTTTTGAATATGTTCTCTGGAGGCGCGCTCTCTAGGATGAGTGTGTTTTCATTAGGGATTGGACCTTATATTTCAGCATCTATTGCTATTAATCTACTGTCTTATGTATTGCCAACACTTGAAGAGCTACGGAAGCAAGGTGGGCAAGGCCGCCATAAGCTGACAAAATATACGCGCGTCCTAGCATTGATCGTTGCACTTATTCAATCAGTCCCAGTTGCTCGCCAGCTTCTGAGTAATGGGTTTGTATTAAATCCATCAGCACTATTTTTTGTTACTACAAGTATCTCATTGGCAACAGGTACAATGTTTATGCTGTGGTTAGGTGAGCAGATTACAGAGCGAGGTATTGGTAACGGTATCTCTGTGCTTATATTTGCGGGTATTACTTCACGTTTCCCTGACGTATTCTCAAATCTTTTTGATATGTTCTCGAGAGGGCAGTTACAAATTTTATCTCTAATTGTCATTCTAGCTGCAATCTTTATGATTACAGCATTTGTAGTACTTATGGAAAAAGGCCAGAGACAGATTAAAGTAACGCACCCCTCTCGAAGTCCATCTGGATCCAGTGCTAATGTATTACCAC
>Ga0115100_10616269_pt1 | contig 10830 bp, 1 predicted proteins | sample MBTome_3_FD_89642 | JGI IMG/M metagenome (GOLD analysis project Ga0115100, IMG submission 89642) | Marine eukaryotic communities from Pacific Ocean to study complex ecological interactions - MBTS_2Apr14_M1_3um Metatranscriptome... | ecosystem: Environmental > Aquatic > Marine > Oceanic | place... | reverse complement strand
GTTGAACTCATCAATCATCTTTTCCATTGCGTTCATCCAAGAAGTAGCAAGATGGCAGTTCATCAAGCAAACCCAATTGCCAACTTTGGTGGAGGATGCAACCAGCCTCTCGGCAACTGGGCCCTGACCCTGTCCCAAAGAGATACTTTGAAACTTGTCAAGCACGCCTCTGTCCTCTGCAAATTTGATCAGGGCACCTGTTGGGTCAGAACCAGTCGAAAGCACAAAGATGATGGGCGTGGTTGAAGATGTGTCGGGGAAAACCTCTGCCAGCACAATTGGCGGTGTTTCTGTAAAGGCCCTTCCTAGTTTCTCAGCTACGATGGACTCAGTCGCGAACACCAGCTTTTCTCGGCGGAAAATCTTGAGAATACACATCTTTTGGAAGGAATTGAGACTGTCATTCCACGGCGCCGGCAATGCAGCCGTCTGCGGCATATCAGTGGATGCCCAAGATTTCCACTCTTTGATCTTGCTACTGATGTTGTCGCAAAGGTCTGGGAAGAGAGTAGGCATAGCCTCTTGCAGACCCGCCACCGTTTCCCACGTAATCTGTGACATAAAGGTTGAGTCGGGATTCTTGGGTGCCATCAAAGATATTGCTCCGCGCAGAAGGAAATTCCACTCGGCTGGTGAAAGTTCGCCCTTGTTTCGGAAGATTGATGTGTAAATGAGGAAACTATAGATGAGCTTGTGTCTGGAAAAGAGTCCCCTGCAAACATTTGAGTACATGAACTTGGTGACAAAGTCCATGATAATGCCGAGGCGCTTTTCAAGATCCTCAGCCTTTTCGCTTACCTCAATACAGTAGTTGTACAATCGCTTAAAATATTCGAGGGAGTATTGATACATTGGATCCATCTTTGGTAGGTCGGCAATAACGAAATACAGCAAGGCTCCACGCGTTGCTGCTGTTCTGTAGCCCTCACGAGTCTCAGCGATACTGATGTTCGCCTCCTCCGCTTCTGCTACACGCTTGTTGATCATGCCCGACGTCACCTTGGATTGTTGCAGTGTATTGATCAAGGGTTCGTTATCGAGCACCATGCCCTCTGCGTCCTGCAGCAGCTTGAGCACTTTCTCTTGCAAATCTCCCAGCTGCTTCTTATCATTCGCCATTGACACGACGAGTTTATCCTTCTTTTCCTCCAGATCAGGACGCTCTTGACGCACAACATCACCCAGCAACTGGTCCTCGAGGCCATCCATGGTAATCATGAAGTTGATGATAGTAGTCTTGATGCAGACGTCCGGAAGGTAGTGCGGATTGGGTAGCTTGGTCGTAATATAGAAACGAAAGTTTTCATCGTAATCGATGTCTTGCTCTCAGAGGCGAATCAAAAGACGACCGCCTTGCTTGAAGAGCTGCTTCATGAGGATGGGCTCGAGTGCAGGATCTATCTCTTCACCAACATCTTCCAACAAGAGGGGATTGCCGTTTCTCACGCAAGCTTCGAGAATCTGCAAGTACTTGCCATCTGTCAATTTGATGAGCCGGAGACCATTTTGCTCCTCCATATTCTTGACCCACTTGTTCGCCTGCATTTCAGGATCGATCATGAGCGGCCATCGCGTCGTGTTCTTCACCAGCACACCATTCGCAATAGATACTTCATCACTCGGCAGACCTTGAATATTCCAAGAGCGCACTTCGACCGGCTTTGCAAGAGTACCAGGAAGGTCGAATACATCAGACGCGGGGAGGCCTTTGCTCTGTGCATACTCCACCCATTCTACAAGGATATCTTTGCGGTATACACCAGTAAATGGACCCACGTAGGCAACGCATGCTGCTCCCAAGAAAACATCGCCAACGAGCTTCTCGAGCTGAATCGACAGCGCGGCAGACTGGTTCGTCCAGTTGACCTGCTCATCGCCGAGAGCCGAGGTCAATTTGCCCGCCCTGACCAGGCGTGCCTCGCACAGCTCGGCTTGATCTTTCAGGCTCTTCTGCTCGTGAAGGGCTTCATTCAGCTGCTTTTCGAGTTCGGCCACCTTATCCTGTACCTCTTTCAGATTGGCTTTCTTCCCGTTCAGCGTCGACATTGCAGTATCAAGCTGCGCGTTCGCCTCTGCCAATTTCGCCTTTTTCGGTTCTACCTCTTTGGCTACTCTTGCATATACATCCATTGCGCGAGCCCACATGCACAGACCTTTCGCCGCCTTCGACACCTTGCCCACACTGTCAGCATTGAAATCTTCCATGGCGATATATTTTTGAAGGAGTTTGATCCGCTTGGGATCCATGTTGTCCTTATCGAACTTCATCAGTTGCTCCAGGAAATCACTTTCTCCCAGAAACTTCTTCGAGGTGTCCCAGTCTGCCTTTTTGCCAAACAGTGTGCAAACTGCTTCCATCGTAGTTTGCACCAATGGAGGCGGTTTTGCAAACCCCTTTACCTCAGTAATGTCTCCTTTAGTGAGGGAATTGAGGGCAGATACTGCAGCGTTCAGCGCAGGCAAGGCCTCATCGAGATCCTTCTGCGCATCCTCCTGGATGACTCGAACGCCCTTCGCAAATTCCTCAACCTCAGCTGCCTCTTTACTCACCACGGCCTCAACTTTCGCCGCCTCTTCTTTATCGCCAGCCACCTGTTTCAGGAGTATTTCTGTGGCTGCACTCTTCTCTTTGAGCACAGGCTCGAGAACCGCAAGATCCTTCTTCGCAGATTCAATGACCGTCCCGACTTCCTCCATCTTATTGAGACCGTTGACAAAGCGGTCCTTAGCATCACTCAGATCCTTCCTCTTGTCCCTCAGAAGAGTTGTGTACAAAGCAATCATATCGAGGTAACTTTTGGGCGAAATGTAAAATTTTCGGCGAAGTTCGTCAAAGAACTTGTCGGACCACTTCTCGACCGAGCCATGGATAAAAGGGCACATTTTGGCCAAGATTACTTTGTGCTCATCAGACACATTCTCAACAGCAGCCATGAAACGGTCTGCAACGTCTGCCAGCGCTTCTTGAGGCCATGGTAGATACCAGTCAATCGTGCAACAGTTGATGAGCGATGGGAACATGCGGCAACGACGCCGAAACGCCTCTCCAACTGGACTCATACACAGCACACAGTGTAAGTTTGCTTGAACACAAGAGATGAATGTGCCGTAAACCGAATCCTTGGTCAAAGGCTTCCCGATGCTCGCTGTGTACTCCCTACAGTCACCAATGACCTTGTCCTTTTCGTCATTCGCAAACAAGTTGGGCACGTCTCCTGCATTTAAGATGCTGTTGATGTCCTCAATAAAACCCTCATTCACAATTTGGCCATCAGTGAAGAGGAACACCACAGTCCTTCGCTCAACACCTGCAATGACGAACAGCTTCTTCAGGTCCTCGCGAAACTCAGTGTTTGCGTATCCCTTGGACAATTCGATCTGAAAGCACTGGAACTCGGCCATGAAGGCTGAGAGTCGAGTCAAACTTTGCTTACCCGACCCTCCAAGACCCACGAGCATAGCATTTCCTCTCGGAGACCTGATAATTCTTGCAAGTCGAGAGATATGTTCGATGGCATCCATGAAGAAGACGAGCTGCATTCCCTTCGGAGATGTAGCATTGTAATCTTCAAGGTAAGCGTCCATCAACTTTGGGAGCTTGCTGTTGTCGATGATAGGTTCATACATGCGATCGTCACCTGTCACACCCATCTTCAAGTAGTCTCCAAACAAAATGGGCTTCTTTACAAATGTTTCCTCGAAGTTCCAGTCCATCATAAATTTGCGCTTGAGGTACTCATGCAGCCACTCGTTGAATGTATTCTTGTCTGTGGTGTCAATGAGCCTATCCGCGAAAACGCGCTGGCACTCATGGCTCCATAGGCGACTGTATGTGGTCGCATTGGGGCAGTGTTGAACTTTCAGCGACAACATACCTTGGAACACCTTAGAAAGGTCACGCAGGTTGAAGGTGTAGTGCGATTTGGCGGGTGTTGGAAGCATCTCACCTGAAATTTTTTCATAGATTTCAATAGATGCATCCACCGTCTGCTTGGCAAGCATTTTGCAGTCATTCGGGAAATCGTCGAGATGCCCTTCCAAAATCGACCCGAAAATGACCTTGAGCACAGCCTGAGAAGGCGGAGAAATGTTGAACATGTTGAAGAAACGGAAGTAACGATTGGTAACAATGTTGCGACCGCCTCCAGGCGGACCGCACGCCGTGCACAAGACGGTATCCACCAAGTCGCTCCAAAAGAGCTTCTTTCGATCCCACACGCCGCCGTATGGACGATAATACTCGACCTTGTCCTGCATGAGCCGCAAGACCTCGATTGGAGGCTGAGCGCCGTACGTTTCACGAGCAGGCATATTCACGTCGTCTACAAAGCACACCATGAGTTTTCCGATTGGGGATCCTACCACCCCTTTCCGACGTTTTTCGAATTTAATCTCCATCATTTCCTGGGTCTGCTTGGCACCAGTCTGCGCAGAGAAGTTGACCGTGAAAGGCACAAGAGAATGAGAGTCCAAGAAATGACTAAACAGAGCATCTGCAACGATTACAGACTTCCCAGTGCCTGTGTCACCAATCAGTGCGAAATTGCGTTGCACTTCTAGACAAGTTCCCAGCATATATGCGTAGCGGGTTGTATCCTTGGTGGGGACCAGAAGATCTGAGAATTTCAAACTCTTATCATACTTAAATGGTTTTGTGATTTCTTCCCACGGCTGCCACTCCCTGGTCTCAGGATCGAGCACGTAGTCATACACAGTTCCACTGTTCGGAAACTTAGCAATCTTGCCAAATTCTTCACGAACGAACTCACTGAACTTTTCCTTGCCTTCAATCCCGTCAACGTTTCCACCAATCGACCAGATGAGCGACCAGAGAAACATCTTGTTGAGCGTAGATTTAATGTCTTCTGCATCTAGTTTGGCTCCTTTGGACTCAACAAAGAGAGACTGGAAGAGGCGGCAGCACGACAAAACAAGATTATTGTCTATTGTGGGGATCAGCTCCTTGGTATTTCTGCGCACAAAACGTATGCTCTTCGCCACAGTTTCCTCCCAAATTTCCATGAAGTGGTCCTTTAATTCTGTGGACATGCCCTCTGGAGTGTACTTGCACATCCATGTTTCAACCGGATTCCTCAATCCTATTGCCTCCGGCGGAAGCCAGACAACGCCCAGCCGACTGACTGTTGCTGGGGAGGCCTGGGCGCAATCTTCGACCTCAAAGAGCATACGCATTGTCTTACCATTGAGCTTGATGCGCTCCCCATTTGGTAGGCATAAGGTGCGATTATCGTCCAGCACTGTATTCATGTTTTCAATCCAGATGGCATCGATAGGCCCATCAAAAACGACGAACTTCTTGTCGTCCGTTGTGTCAGAATTGGCATTACGGATGATAGTAGACCCAAGACCATCTGTCCACTCGTTTGTCATTAGGTTGTAGTTACCATACAGCTCTCCCATCGAAATGCTCTTGGGGTTCAAACAGTACGTATGTGTGACTTGGTGTTCAATATCAGTACTGCCCTGCTCGCGCAGCTTGCCCATGGCCTCTGCAATGCAGCGTGCCATGCAAGTTTTGCCGCCTCCCGACGGTCCAACTTGCATCACACCAAAGCGGATACCCAGCACCTCGTAGAGCTGAACGCACTTCAACTGCCATGCCTCCGGCAATCGCAAATCCTGAGCAGCAAGGCACTCTGCAATGGCAACAACAAGGTCGCCAGTGTCCTGTTTTGGAACCTCAACGCCGGGGAACAAGTCTTCAACAATGGCATTGAACAGAACAACGTCCTCGTCCAGAAACTTTGGGATGTTGCTGTCACACATCGCTCGAATCATGACAATAGTCTCGGACATGTCTGGATTGTTACGTTTGCCTGTCCCTGCCATCACCAGCACGGACTTGATGGCTCGCATTCCAAAGTCATAATGGGGTTGAGCTGACACCTGCTCACTTGCAAGCTTATACAACTTCGCCATCTTCTTGGAAAGAATCTTAGCGGTCTCGAACCCTTCTGCAAACAAGCTGATCTCTGCAATCAACGAGTAGTCAGGAACCATCATAGACATCGGACGGAAGAGTGCCTTGAGATTGTCTGGAAGCTCCGTGCGGCCCGCATATCCAGGGTTCATAGTAATAAAAACACCGAAGGTCAGGATAAGCTTGATCATTTGGCCCTCGAACTCAAATTCAGTCGCCTTGGCTCGCAATGCGATTTGGATTGTAATAATCTGCTGCGCAACAACAGAGAGAACTTCGACGTTGATTCTGTTGAACTCGTCAAAGCACGCCCAGGCGCCACACTGCGCCAGGCCCTTCAAGAATTTGCCCATGAATTTGTAGTCAAGATTGTCCCCGCAATTGAAAACCACGCAACAATTTCCTAGCGCCTTGGCAAGATCCTTGGTCGTCTCAGTCTTTCCTGTTCCAGCTGGCCCCGCTGGGGCACCCCCAAGTTGCAGCTGCAAGGCGCCGGTCAACGTCATGTAGCAACGGTCTGACAGTGGAGTGATCACAAGGCGGAAACTCGCGCCCAAATACTCGTGCGCAAAGACAAATTCAGCAGTCACTTGACCGATTCGACAATCGCCGATTGCTCCAATGGAATCATCCCAATAGTAACGGATGCGCTGCTGCCACCCAAATTGCTTCTTGCTGTCAGTCCCGTCGTTGATGAGATACTCGATGATATCGCGATTGTGCACATCGATCGTAATCAGAGCAACAAGCGAACCACGCTGAAGCTTGGTCAGTTCGCCTCGAACAAGGTTGATCAATCCACCAAGATAGACAACAGTTTGATCATACCATTTCTTGATGCCCTCGATGGGATTATCTGGCACAAGAAGCCCATCCAAAGCCTCCCCTGCTCCCTTTGCCCAATAAATCTGCGAAGTCAGAATAATGATCTGACCAGCGTGATCCATAACCCATTCGTGTCTCGGCCTGGTAGTGTAATCCACCACGGAATCCTTGGAAAGCTGACGTAAACTCTCTACCATTCTGCGCTCGGTAGCCATCAACCAGTTTTCAACCTCCCCACGGGCCTTCAAATTTTTCCCCATCGTCACGTATTCGCCCTCCGGTGAAATGATCCCGTAAATATCTACGCTGTTTTCGTCTAAAACTCTGAGAGGAGATTGTGCATGCTGGCCACCAAAGTCGAGGCCTTTGATCCCATCGAAGCATTTGTTCATGTGCGGCTGCACCGCCTGCACATTTCGCGTCTGAGCAAGGATCTCAAGCAACTCGTCGTTGGAGAGGAAGTAGAACCTGGGGAATGCCATGCACTTGAACTCGAGGTATGCTTCAAGCTGTTTCTGCGTCGTCTCCAGGGTCACATTCCAAGAGGCAAAAATATCAGCCTGCCCTGGAAGACCTCCAACACGCATGCAGTTTGGATTTTCTGAAACCTTCTTCAGGACATTTTTCAGACCCTTATCGACATCCATAAACATTTTAGCCTCAGCAGGCAGCTGTCGCTGAATATCTGGTGCCGAAAAGATAGGCTCGAGATACATCCAATTTTTCTGGACTGCCAGCCACTCATCCAGCACATTTTGCAAAGTCTTTAGAGCATGTTCCATCTTTTCAACCTCTGGACGGATGCCTCCAACATATCGCGATGCCAGGATGGTTCCAATAGTCATCATACTCTCGTCCAGCATGGCTTGCACGTCGTCCACACCGGTAAGAATGTACACATCCTTCTGTTCCTTGAAGTTGGCGAGCTGGAACTCGGCTTCAGCCCAGGACGCCTTGACTTTGCCAAGCATTTCCTCAAGCACTGATTCTTGCGTAGCCTCGGTCGAAACCTTCTGGATCTCATCCTTGAATTCCATAATGTTCTTTGCCATCAGAGCACCTAGAGTGAAAGGCTCGGACCAGGTCTCTGGGTCGCGTTCAAATGTGAACCCGCATATTGCCTCCAGCTTTTCCCAGTGACGCTCTTGTAACGTCGGGTTCTTTAGCTCACCACAAGCAGGCACCAGGTTCTTCCAAATATTAGCATGCTCTTTGATTCTGGGCACCAACGAGTTGGCTGGCAGTTCACGCTCAGCTCGAGTTGCCACCTTGTACCATTTCGTGCACTGCGCATCCCACTCCTTCAAGGGCATTTCCATAACGAGAGTGTCCTTCCACGACTCTGTAGTCCCGAACATGTCGCGACGAGCCTCCCACATGGACAATTTGAGGTTCACGTCTGCTGCCACTTCATCCAGCTCTGGATACCGCTCGAGCTGCTGACCGAAAATAGTCTGGAATTTTTGATTTGCTTTGGCCGCCGCCTCGAGCTCTGAAACATCGTTTTTGAGACCCTCGACAATGGACATGACAGGATCAATGAACTCAACGTCTTCGAGTAGTCGCTCATCCTGACTAGCCTTCTTCATGTGACCAATAGATTCGTGGAAAACTTTGATGTCTTCTTCTAATTTTGCACTCCACTTGCCCATATCCTCCTCCTTGGTGGAGTCGAGCAGCTCTAGAATATTCTTCATCTGCGTATACTCTGGCACTAGCATCTTGTATGCTGCGCGGTCCATACTATTGATTTTCACATTATGCTCATCCATCAATTTGTAGTGTTCCTGCAACTCATTAAAGTCGGCCTCGAACTGGTCTTTCTTTTCGTTGCATTCGTTGATAAAGTCGAGGATGGCGACGAATTCAGACACTGCCTCTGGCTTATGATTGAGTTTGGAGTTCGCATGGCTGACTTCATCGAGAAGCTTCTTCTGTTTGATGACGGCAAGTTGCGGCAGCAGCACCTCAATCTTTTCCAGACATGATGCTGGCGAGGGCGCAATCATCTCTTTCATACGCTGGGCATTGACTTCAATAATGCCGCACTCCTTTACGTCTGGGATGCTGTTGATGCTCACTGCTTGCCCTTCGTAGGTGCTTAATTTGGCCGCAAAATCCTCCAGGACAATCTCGCCCTTTTCAGCACCTTCATACAGCTCCGCAGCATCGACCTGTTCGTTCTCAATGACCATGTCGCGGAAGGCCTCGAAGGACTGGAGGTACACGTCGCAGTGCGCGAATGCGTCGTTGATGGCATCCTTGAGTCCTGACACCAGCGTCATGTAGTGTTCGTCATTCGTGATTATATCCGCCACGGTGGCAGCATCATTGGCGTCAGACTCCGAGTCGTAGAGCTCTGTATACTGCTCAAGGTCCTCGTGATTGAGCAGGCGCGTGTTTTCGTTGCCGGTCACTGTGTCAACGAAGCCCCCAACTATGCTCTCCAGCTCGTTTTCGAAATCTGCAGCTGCTGGAACAAACGTTAGGTCCCCCAGGACGAGCATGACCTCAGTCATGAAGATCGTCTTGCGCATGGGCTTCTCCTCCTTGACAGGTTTCTTCTTCTTGGGCTTGTCATCAGTCTCGGGCTTTTCTGGCGCAGGTACAGTGCCGTCTTTGATTGCTTGCTCGAGGGCTTCCTGTGCTTTTCGCTGCGCCTCGGCTTCCCGAGATGCACGGTACAAGCTGTCGAGCAACTCTGTCACGGACTCAACCACCATTTCGTGCAGAGTGCTGAAGATGATGTAGTCGGCCAAGCGTAAAAAGTAGAAGAGGCGCTGCTGCACAACGCGCTTGCTTGCCATCACAGTATAGCGAAAACTATCAGCACGCGGCGACTTTTGCCCGCTGTCTTTGCCATCTGCTTGTTCCATGACGTCACTCTTGCCAAAGAGGCCCTCCTCAAGAGATTCGAGTGTTTCGACGCACGCGTTTTTGGCCACCTCGATGGCCGCGACCCAGAAATCTTGCAGCTGGCCAATGATGTTGGCGCGCTGCGCCTGTTGACTGTGAAAGAAATTTTCAAGCGTATACAAGACTCCTGGTTCAAAATTCAAGAGCTTAATCTTCTTCAAGTCCATGCACATCCCACGGATTTCCAAGAGGGCCGCTTGGAAGGTGGGGCTGAGGACAAAGAGATCCTTCTGCAGGGCCTTGGAACACTTTTTCATCTTGCCATAGCGCACGGAGTCCCTCCAGACTTTGTATGTCTTCCACGTGCGGTATTGCCTGAATACCGGGATTTTGACGATGGCGTTGAAGAGATAGTGCTCTCGCTTCCACTGCTCCAGCTCTGAGAATTCAGGCTTGCCATTCAAAAAGTGGGTAACTCCGAACGACGACAGTGTGAAGAAGTTGCTCTCATCAATGTCGGCATGCGACACAATCTCGAGATGATATGGATTGATTGGCATGGTTTCGTCCACGCGGAAAGGGCGAAGATACACAAATTCTGTGCTGTCAGGATCCTGCCGTAGCCTCTGGAGCGCCTTGAGAGGATTGCGCGAATCGGAAAGGCCAGCGGTGGGGTTTGCAACAAGCCTGGAGCCGTCTGGCTCGCCATTATTTTCCCCCTCCATCTGTTCAGTCTCCTTCTTCGTGGCTACGGGCATGGAGCTCACTGCTCCATCGTTTCCATTGAAACCCTGGTTCGTTGTAGGCGGGGCTTTTTGCATTCCGGCCGGGAGCAGCGACTGCTGGCCGACTCCCTTGCTGTTGTGCGCAACAGAGTTGCTGTGGACAGCAAAGTGCCTCGTCCGCTTGAACCCCCCGTGCATGAGCGTCTGTCCGCCATCTTTGGACAGCGATGCCCGCGGATTACCCGCTGACAGAATGAGGTTGCCAGTGAGCGTCGCGCCCGTGTCCTCACGCTCGAGCGCGGCCAGGTCGACCCGCCTGCCACGCCCTTTCGGGGCATCGCCGTTGGCGGCCTTGCGGAGCGGCGATCCCAGGGAACCAGGGCTGCCAGACATCCTGGGCAGCTGCCCGGAGGCTGCCCGCGCGCGGGACCGAGGCCACCGCGCGCGTTACCCTCCCTCCTCTCTGTCCCTCCCCCCGCCTTC
>Ga0115100_10229283_pt1 | contig 10869 bp, 6 predicted proteins | sample MBTome_3_FD_89642 | JGI IMG/M metagenome (GOLD analysis project Ga0115100, IMG submission 89642) | Marine eukaryotic communities from Pacific Ocean to study complex ecological interactions - MBTS_2Apr14_M1_3um Metatranscriptome... | ecosystem: Environmental > Aquatic > Marine > Oceanic | place... | reverse complement strand
TACTAAATCAAGTTTATAGGGTGACTTTTTGACTTATTCGATATTCTGATTTTGCCCACTGGAGATATTAGACCCTAGTGTTTGAAGAATTAATTTGATTGATCCTATAGAATCATCATTTCCTGGTATTGGCATATCTATAATATCTGGATCACAATTTGTATCTAAAATTGAGATAATTTTGATATTTAGGCTAATGGCTTCTTTTATTGCTGTTAATTCACGATGTTGATCCACAACGATCATTACATCAGGAATTCGTGGCATATCCTTAATGCCATTTAAGTGTAATCTTAATTTTTCTAACTCTTTTCTTGAATTTGACCCTTCTTTTTTAGGTAGTAGATCAAAAATACCATCCTGTTCTTGTTGTTCAAGTATTTTTAAACGGTCAATACGGGTTTTTACCGTTTTCCAATTGGTTAACATACCACCAAGCCATCTATGATTTACATAATAAGAGTTGCACTTTTTAGCCTCTTGTTCAATAATTCCTGCTGCTTGTCTCTTTGTACCTACAAATAAAAATATCTTTTCTTTTTGTGATGCTGTATTTACATAGCGTGCTGCTTCGTTAAGAAGTATTGATGTTTGAACTAGGTCTAAAATATGAATTCCATCTCGTTCTGCATAGATATATGGGAACATTTTTGGGTTCCATCTATTTGCTTTATGCCCGAAATGTACTCCGGCATCTAATAATTGGGCTAATTGTACTGTAGCCATAAAAAATAATCCTGTAATAAATTGTATATATATATATTGTGATTATATCATAAAATAATCTGATTTTTAGGTTATTTCGGTCATATTCAATTTTAAATTTGGTTTATGCTCAAAACCTGTACCAGCTGGTATTAAATGTCCAATGATAACATTTTCTTTTAACCCACGTAACCAATCTATTTTACCTTCAATAGCAGCTGTAGTTAAAATTCTTGTAGTTTCTTGGAAGCTTGCTGCGGAAATAAAGCTTTCAGATAAGAGTGATACTTTGGTTATCCCTAGTAAAACCGGATTATAGCTTGCAGGATGTCTCTCTGTTTTACGCATTATGGCATTAATGTATCTTATTTGTTTTAAATCGATCAACTCATTGGAATGTAATAAAGTTGAACCGGTTGTTATGATTTCCACTTTTGAAGTAATCTGGCGAATAATTATTTCGATATGTTTATCTGCAATTGCGACACCTTGTGATTGATAAACTTCTTGAACTTTTCTAATGAGTAGATTTTGTATTTTTTTAAAACTGAAATATGCCGCCTCGTACTCGCTATGTATTGTTTTGTAGTAATTAAAGTATGTTACTAATAAGCCATGTGGATTAATAATTCCTCCTGTAATAGGCTGACCTATATAGATGTAATCTTGTTTATTTATAACAAGGCTTTTTTCATTTTTCTTAAGATTTATTTGATGCTTATAAGTTGACTTTGAGTTTTTATTAAATGTCTTGAAAATACCTATAAGAGAAATTGTGTTTTCGTTTATATCATATACGAGCCCAGAAGTTTCGGCTAAATAAGCCTCGTCTTGGGGTTTTCGGGCTTCTAAGATCTCTTCGACTTTAGGTAAACCTTGAACAATATCTCCTGTAATTACTTGCTCATAGGTAACTTCACCAATCACATCTTCTGTTTTTATAAGAGCACTTGGTTTTATATAAACGTAAGTTTGTTCGGTTAAAAAGATAGGTGTACCTTTATGTATCTTAAATTTAAAGGGTAAAATATCTAAAACTTGTCCACAATCTTTGATTCGTAAATTTGGCGTTATTTTATCGCCTGTTCTTAGCATTTCATTCTTTTTGACTAAAAAATTATTTTGCTCATTGTAATAAAGACGATAATTATTCTCATTAACTAACATTACTCTTGGAGAGGGTGTTAATCTTTTCTTAATGTTTGTTATCGTTAGGGTTTCACTAGATAATATCGAAAGTTTAGCAAGAAGAGCATACGGTTCTACAAATTGCCCTTCTTTCACATATGTAGAGAGTTTTAATTTTTCTGTCTTAATTTTTTGTGGTATGAAATTGATTAAATCAATAACTTCCTTGGTCATAAGAATTAAGTTATGGCAATTTTTGCTATTTTTTAAAACTTTCCATTTTAGATTTGGTTTTGTTCCAATTTTTATTTTTTTGTATTTTAAGTTGATAAACGAACCTAAAAGGGCATAATTTTTCGTTTTTTGGATAAGACTTTCCGATTTTAGTTTTATAAAATGCGAATTTATTAATTTTAATTTATTTGAAAATTGATTTTTATGCAGAATTCTTGAATTTTGATTTGCTCTTGGTTTTGGAATATTAAATTCGTAAATTGGTCTAAGTAATAGTCTTAACCGATTTTCTATTTTTGTAACTTCAAGATAACTCATATCATTTACGATAAAGTCGTCAAAAATAATTTCGCCAGGAAAAAATATTTTTTTATCCAATTTTAGAAGTTCTTCTTTTTCTTTAGATTTAAGATCTAAATACTCATAAAATTTACCTGGTTTAATTGTAATTTGTTGTACGATTTTATTTGCTTCTTTGATTTCTGCAAGACCGGCAATATTTGAAAAAATACCTTTTGTTAATTCTGTTTTTGGGTTATTAAGAACGTCACCATTTGTTATTAATAATAAGCTAGAGCTTTTATTTATAGTTTTTATTTCTTTTGGAATAAAGAAAATTTTCCCACTTTTTTTGATAATTTTTTCTTTTCTTTTCTTATTCGATTTAAAGAAATTTGAATTTTTATAATAAATGTTACCATCACAAGGAATCTGGTATTTTTTAAGTTTTCCTTTTGCGAATAAGATTGATCTTGAATTTAAATTTTGAGGTAGTTCTTCAATAGTATATTTCTCACTATTGTTATTAATTAGTACTAATTTAGAGTTAATTTTATCTTTGTATAGTGGAATATTAAAAAATTGAAGACAATTTAAAATTTTAATTGTTTCTAATGAGTTATCTATTTTGTTCTGCCCAATTTTAACAATACCTTCAGTTTTAGATGTTAATTTAAAATTAATCAAACTATCATTTTCTGTTTTTATATTATTTTTGTAAAATTTATTGACTAGACTAGCATTAATTAAATTATAGATATCACCATTTAAGATCCAAATTACATTTGAGTTTGGTTTTAAGAAAACTTCACCAGATACTGGAGATAATATATTCTTTTTTGCTTGTAATGTTTGTTGATTTGTTAAGGGTAATTCGGCTAATAATTCCTTCTTTTTAACGTAATTATTATCTTTAATGAAGATTGAGCTGTTTGGTATTAGTTTAATTTTTGAATTTTCATTTTTATAATTTGTAATTGTGATAGTAGTTTCTTTCTTTAGTAGAAGAATACTCTTTCCGAACATTGTCCTAGCTTCTCGAGTTTGAATATCTTTATTAAGAGATATAAGACCAGCATTTTGGGCATGAATCTGTCGCTTTAATTTAGCTGTAAAGATACCTCCTGTGTGAAATGTTCGCATGGTTAATTGTGTTCCTGGCTCACCTATGGATTGGGCCGCAATAATTCCTACGGCTTCACCTAAATCTACTAGTTTACCATAGGCTAAATTATGGCCATAACATTTTTGACAGATAGAACGCGTTGATTCACAAGTTAAAGGCGATCGAATAGTTACTATTTCTATTTTTAATCGGAAGAGTTTCTTCGCAATCTCAGAGCTAATTTCTTGATTACGGAGTACTAACAATTCTTTTGATTTTTGACAAATAATTTTTTTTGCAGCGATACGTCCAGTTATTTTTCTAACAAAATTAGATTCCTTAAATTTATGCGAGTAAATATTTAAAGCACGTCTTGTAAAACAATCTTCTTCACGAATAATAACATCTTGTGCTACGTCAATTAAACGCCGTGTTAGATATCCTGAATCTGCAGTTCGCAATGCCGTATCAACTACCCCTTTTCTGGCACCATAAGATGACATGATATAATCTGTTATGGTCAAACCTTCTCTAAAATTACGGATAATCGGAATATCCATAATTTGACCTTTAGAATCTGACATTAAACCTCGCATACCAACAAGCTGTCTTACTTGAGATAGGTTACCTCGTGCACCCGAAAAAGCCATTAGATAAATCGAGTTAAAAGGATCTGTTGTCTTAAAATAGGTCACCAAGTCATTTTTTAGGTTTTCGCTTGTATTATTCCAGACATATGTGACATTTTCGAATCGTTCGATCATGTTTATCTCACCCCGATTATATTTTTTATCGGAGATTTGAATTTCCTTACTAGCTTCGATTAATGAGTTTTTCTTTATTGGGGGTACTTTTAGATCCTCAATACTAATTGAAATACCAGCTTTCGTTGCATAATGAAATCCTAACTCTTTCAATTCATCGGCTAAATAACTTGCCCGCGCTGCACCATAATTTATAAATGCTTCATATATAACGTTCTTAAGCTCTTTTTTATTAAAAAGTTTATTTTGAAATTTAACTATTTTATTCATTTGTTAGAGATTCAGATTTTTTTGGATAACATTATTAATTAATATACGACCTGGTGTAGTGTTTATGTATTGTTTTGTTTTCCCATTATCGAATTTTATATTTTGTACCTTACTATTTTTTTCTTTTGTTTTTTCTTCTCCCATTTTTTCATTGCATAACCATACTGGTGTGTGTAAATTAATCTTTTTTTGATTAAAGGCAAAAATAACATCTTCATTATTTGCAAAATAATGATTTGCATACTTGTCTTTGAGATGGGTATTTACAGTTAAGTAGTAAGATCCTAAGACCATATCTTGGCTAGGTAATAATATAGGGTCACCTGTTGCAGGTGATAAGAAATTATTTGTCGCTAGCATAAGTATTCTAGCTTCTGCTTGAGCTTCAAGCGATAATGGTACATGGATTGCCATTTGATCCCCATCAAAATCGGCGTTAAAAGCGGGACAAACTAAAGGGTGTAATTGTATAGCGCGACCTTCAACTAATATAGGTTCAAAAGCTTGAATACCTAAACGATGTAATGTAGGAGCTCGATTTAATAGGATTGGATGCCCTTCAAGTATACTTTCTAGTATAGCCCATATAAAAGGTTCACCAGTTTGTATTAACTTTTTGGCTAATTTCATATTACTTGCTAATCCATTTTTTATTAATTGTTGAATAATAAATGGTTGAAATAATTCAAAAGCAATTTCATGCGGTAACCCGCACTGATTTAATTTTAAGGATGGGCCTACAATAATTACAGATCTTCCGGAGTAATCTACTCTCTTCCCTAATAAATTTTGTCTAAAACGACCGTGTTTACCTTCGATTATATTGGATAATGATTTTAATGCACGGTTATTAGCACCTAAAGCTTGTCGTCCTCGTTTACCGTTATCAATTAACGCATCAATAGCTTCTTGTAACATCCGTTTTTCATTATGTATAATGATTGCTGGAGCGTAAATTTTAAGTAGACGTGCTAGGCGATTATTACGTGTAATAACGCGTCGATATAATTCATTTAAATCTGAAGTAGCGAATCTACCACCTTCTAATTGAACCATTGGGCGTAAACCGGGAGGTATAACGGGGATAACATCTAATACCATCCAACTCGGGTTTGATCCAGTAGCTATAAAATTTTCTATTAATCTTATTCGACGAATTATTTTTTCTCTTGTTTCGAATTTATTTGGTATTTGATTTGGCCGATCTTCAAATACTTTGTAATCCTGATCTTTCAGAAGAAGAAGTAATCTATTTTTTCTAATTTCTTTTTTTAAGTTTAATTTTTTAAGTAAAAATTTTATTACTTCTGCCCCAATATTAGCTCGACTTTCGTCTGGCACAAAATTATTATCATAAAGATACAAATAATCTTCAAAGGTTAAATTATTGCTATTTTCAAAATTCTCATCATTATTTTGTTTTAGATATTTGTTAAAATAGATAATTTCTTCTAAAGCTTTTACCCGCATTCTAAGTAGAAGACTTAAATAGCTAGGTCTACCTTTTAGGTACCACACATGTGTAACAGGTGACAATAAACAAATAACCCCCATTCTGTGTCTTCGAACCCTAGATTCTGTAACTTCAACACCACATTTTTCGCAGATTAGAAGTTCTAAAGGTTCTCTTCTTTTATATTTTCCACAGGAACATTCCCAGTTTTTGACAGGGCCAAAGATTCGTTCGCAGAATAGGCCATCCATCTCGGGTCTAAAAGTCCTATAATTTATTGTTTCGGGTTTTGTTACTTCACCCACAATTTGTCCATTAGGCAATACTCGTTCACCCCATTCTTTTATTCTTTGGGGTGAAGCAAGATTGATTTTAATATAATCAAAATCATGTCTAGAATTAATCATAGTAATTTTTTTGTCCCACTCATTTTAGTTAAGCTCAATTGATTTATAGGTTGGCAATAGAGACTCTTTTTGTTGATTCGTCATAATATCAATTTCAATACCTTTAGTCTGTCCTCGTTTATTTTTTTGTATTTTATACATTCCAATATTAAGACCTAGAGACTGTAACTCTAAAATTAATACTTTAAAAGATTCTGGAATACCTGGTTTTGGTATTGGCTCACCTTTAATAATTGCATTTAGAGTCTCGTTTCGACCATTCATATCATCTGATTTAATAGTTAAGAGTTCTTGTAATGTATATGCGGCACCAAAAGCATCTAATGCCCAAACTTCCATTTCACCAAATCTTTGTCCACCTTGTTGTGATTTACCTCCTAAAGGTTGCTGTGTAACTAAAGAGTAGGGTCCAGTTGAACGAGCATGAATTTTATCATCTACTAAATGTATCAACTTTAACATGTATGTTTTACAAACAGTAATTGGGTTATCAAACATTTCACCTGTTCGTCCATCTGTCATGAATAAACGTCCGGGTGAATATTTATTAAAAAGCCAACTTTTTTTTGTTCTTTTACTTGCCTCTTTTAAATTAACATTTGTTAGTATTCGTGAAGCCTCTAAACCATACATTTCATCAAAAGGCATAATTTTGAATCGTTTATTCAGATTTTCTGCTGCTAACCCTAATAACCCTTCATAAAGTTGCCCAACATTCATTCGTGATGGAACACCCAAGGGATTTAGAATTAAATCTATTGATGTACCATCGGGTAAATAAGGCATATCTTGTCGAGGTAATATTCTCGAAATAATACCCTTATTACCATGACGTCCTGCCATTTTGTCTCCAACCTGTATTTTTCGCATTTGTGCTAAAAATATTCGAATTAGTGAATCTGTAGATGCGGGTAATTCGTCCCCATTTTCGCGTGTAAATATTCTAATATCTAAAACACGTCCATAACTTCCTTTCGGAACTCGTAGAGAATTATCAGTGACTTCTTTCGCTTTTTCACCAAAAATTGCACGTAATAGTCGGCCTTCTGGTATTTCATCGGATTCTTCAGATGGAGTTACCTTACCTACTAATAAATCACCTGGTAAAACAAAAGCACCTTTAAAAATAATTCCATTCTCATCCAAGTTTTTTAAGGCTTTTTCATTTACATTTGGTAGATCTCGCGTAATTTCTTCGGTTCCAGCTTTGGTTTCACGCACTTCAATGTCATATTTTTCTATATGGACGGAAGTAAATAAATCGGCATAAATAAGACGTTCACTAACTAGAATGGCATCCTCATAGTTATAGCCTTCCCAAGGCATGTAAGCTACAAGAACATTTTGACCTAATGCGAGTTCTCCATGTTCTGTACTCGGACCGTCGGCAATAATTTGTCCGGATTCGACTAATTCTCCTTCCCATACGATAGGACGTTGATTAATACAGGTATCTTGATTAGATCTTTTATATTTTTGTAAAAAATGTTTTACTTTTTTACCAAATTTATTATGTATTTGAATTAGCTCACTTGTAACTTTATCTACTTTCCCATCAAAATAGTTAGTAACTACTAGACCCGCATCTGTCGCTAATTGGTTTTCTAAACCAGTACCAATAACAGGTCTTGTAGGATAAAGAAGAGGAACAGCTTGGCGTTGCATGTTTGACCCCATCAATGCACGATTGGCATCATCATGTTCTACAAACGGGATCAATGCCGTTGCAGCAGAAATAATTTGGACTGTAGATACTGCCATTAATTCTATATCCAGAGCTGAGATTAAGATAAATTCCTGTTTATAGCGGACTGTAATCAGTTCACTAATAATTTTCTGATTTTTATCTACTTTGGTATCACCAGGTGCAATCTTTAGTTTATCTTCCTCTTCCGCTGTTAAGTAAATTGCCGGTAAATTTTTGAATACGATACCATTTTTAACTTGAAAAAATGGCGTTTCGATGAATCCAAAAGAATTCATGCGGGCGTAAGTAGAAAGAGATGAGGTTAATCCTGCGTTTTGACCTTCGGGTGTTTCAATAGGACATATACGACCATAATGGCTTGGATGAATGTTACGTACTTCAAAACTAACATGATCACGACTAAATCCACCAGGCCCAAGACCACTTATTCTTCGTTTATGTGTTAATTCGGCTAGTGGATTTGTTTGATCTAAGAATTGTGATAATTGGCTCGAGCCAAAAAACTCACGCATTATGGAAATAATTGGTTTTGGGTTAACTAACCGTGTTACTTTCATAACATTTGGATCACAAAGTGTCATACGTTCAGATAAGATTCGCTCCAAACGAATTAATCCTGTACGAAATTGTCTTTGTAATAATTCACCAACAGATCTTACTCGGCGATTTTCTAAATGATCTATATCATCAACGCTTCCTTCTTTGTATTCTAGATTAATCAAGTGATCAATTATCGCAACGATATCTTGATGTGTAAGATCAGTAATAGTCTTTGGAACATTTAAATTAAATTTTTGATTTAATTTGTAGCGACCGACGTAGCCTATACTGTAATATTTCGGATTAAAAATACGTGTATCAAAAAATTCTTTAAAAGGTGTAACTGCGCCTTTATCTTCTTCAAGCGTTGTTTTTTTCATACTCCCCTTTTCATCAAATTCTTTTGAAAAGGGAACATTAAATCTTTTTAAAAATTCAGGATGTGTTATATCACCATAGATTTCATTTATATCAATACCAAGTGCAGCTAAAAAGATTGCCACCTTAAATTCATCGGTTTTATCTACACTGACATAAAGTTGGTTATATAATTGCTTTTTTTTATGAATACCAAAGTTTAGCCATGAACCTCTATTAGGAATTAAAGTTGCCTTGTATAAACTTTGGCCATCTTTTGCAATGTCTTCTTTGTAATATATTCCAGGGCTTCTAACAATTTGATTAATTATAACCCGCTCACAACCATTTATAATAAATGTACAACGGTTGGTCATTAAAGGTAGTTCACCTATAAAAACTTTTGGTAAATTATTAACCTCTTGTACAGCCCCATTAAAAATAATTAATGACATTGGAACATAAATTCGAACACCAAACGTAAGACCACGGTCTTTCGTTTCGATTATCCCATACTTTGGTTTAGTTACTTTATAGGCATACCCAAAAAAATTGAGTTTAACATTTTCTGTAAAGTCTGTAATAGAAGAAAAATTTTCAATCTCTTCGCTTAGACCTTGTGATAGAAACCAACAAAAACTTGCTCTTTGAATTTCTACAAAATCAGGTAAGGTTGTAACAAAGGCTTTGTTTTTCATAAAGATCCTAAATAATTTTTAAGCGTATTTAACTTTTGTTAGTATTTAAATTCTAATTAATAAAGTTATTGTTACCATTTTAAAAAACAAATATTAGTTTTTTAAATGTTTATTTTATTACGAGGTTAATCCTCAATCTACCTCTATGAATATTAGCTCTTTGTAACATTTTCAGTCTTACTGTATAGAATTAAAAGCATTTGCTAACGCACGCTTCTTTCTTGCGGCCGTATTTTTATGTAATACATTCTTTTTTGTTGCCTTGTCAATTTTGCTAAAAACAAGAGATAGATACTTTGTGACTAGAGCTAAATTGGAAGGGTTTGGTTTTAAATTATACTCATTTAGCGAAATTAGGTACTTTCGTGTAAATGTTTTTATATTTGATTTGTATAATTTATTTTGTAACGCATTCCGTTTCGATGTTTTAATTCGCTTAATTGCGGATTTAATATTTGCCATAATTTTAAACAGATTTCAAATTTGATTTTGAGTTTAACTATAATACATCACGTTTAATATAACAAGCTACAAATAATTGCAATACTTAAATCTTGTAATTCATTTTTGAATATGTAAAAATATACGTATAATTAAATCAAAAAAATTTCAATTTTATGGCTAAAGCTAAGGGATCAAGAATTGTTATTACACTTGAATGTACGGACTGTCGTACAAATGAAAATAAAAGATCAAATGGTGTTTCACGTTATACTACGAAAAAAAATCGAAAAAACACTCCAAGTAGATTAGAAATTAAAAATTCTGTCGCTACTGTAACACTCATACAAATCATAAAGAGATTAAATAATACTAAAAATTACGGATAATAATTTATTAATCTTCCGTAGAAAAAAGTAGTTTAATCGAATTAAAGAATTGGATACGGCACATTAAAATATTAAATTACAATATTAAAAGGAATCTCTAAATACTAAACTATGGTTTCATACAATAGTAAAATAAAAAAACGCGTATCTCCTATTAAACTTGACCAAAAAATTAACTACAAAGATATAAATTTACCTAAAACATTTCTTAACGAAAATGGTAAGATTTTACCGCGATATCTTACGAATTTAACAGTAAAACAACAACGTGAGCTAGCAAAAGCAGTTAAACGAGGTCGAATTTTAAATTTATTACCTTTTGTTCTAAAAGATTACAATTAGAACTTAAATATATCCCTGACAGTTAGATAAGGACTCAAGTAGCCTTATT
>Ga0115100_10231645_pt1 | contig 11018 bp, 3 predicted proteins | sample MBTome_3_FD_89642 | JGI IMG/M metagenome (GOLD analysis project Ga0115100, IMG submission 89642) | Marine eukaryotic communities from Pacific Ocean to study complex ecological interactions - MBTS_2Apr14_M1_3um Metatranscriptome... | ecosystem: Environmental > Aquatic > Marine > Oceanic | place... | reverse complement strand
CCAAAATATTCTCCAAGTACAATAATTAAAAATAGAATAACATTACGACGGTCACCTAGTTTACATTACTGATATTACTGCTTTTTATGAATAAAATTTAAATTAAAACTTGGGAAGGGTGTGAACTAATGTTTATCTTTATTATATAAATAGTTACAGAAAATAGCTACAGTACATGTTTTCACATATTTTTTTTTCTTCAAAGGATGAACCCTTTTTCACTTTTAGAAAATTTTATTTTGTTAAACGATGTTATGAATAGAGAATTGTATTTAGCTCGTATCCTAAACGCATCTTCTTGATTCAAGTATGGAGCGTTTGACTGAATATAGCGGCTAACATGATCATCATTCAATTCTTGAAGAACAATACATGTCTCGTCCGTGTCTCCAACCGCATTAAGACTAAGATTGATTCGATCATTCTCCCATATCATCAGCTGTTCCAAGTGTTCACTAAGAACTATTACGTGAGTGTTTGTTAAGATTAAAAAATTGTCATGTTGATCAGAAAATGAGCATCGTTGAGAATGATGAACAATTTCGTCAAAAATGAAGCTAAAAAAGTGATGGTCCATCTGCTCTTTCTTTAATGACCAACTCAAACCAGAATCGTCTCGACGGAGAAGCGACCGACCAGTATCCGAAACTAATCGAGAAAAGGCTCCGATCGGTTTTACAAATAATCCAACAACTCCTTTTCCGGCAGCAAATGTTACGGACTCATCATTTATCATTGCATCAATTGGGGCTTGGACCACGCCAGCAATTGACCCAAGTAAACTAACACCAAATCCTTCTTCTTCATGTTCTGATATCTTTTCAATATTTTTCGACAGTGCATTCGCAATATTTGTTATTGAAGTAATTGTTCCAGATGCCAAATGTCTAACAAGCGAATCTGTGCCACCTCCGACACCTTTCAAAGCACCACCAAGACCGTTATACGTTGCACCCTGTATCGGTAAATAAACAAAATCCTCGATTCCCTTTTTGACATTTCGAATCAAGCCAGCTGGACTTCCGATAAAATCCAATGAACCAGCAACCCATCCAATTCGTTTTATAGATTCATAAAGATAATGATCTTTGAGTAAATCCGTTAATGATTCATTATTACTGCGGGTTGTTAGCAACTTGAATTCTTTCAGTTTCAAACTAGATGCATCACAACCAACATAAAGTTTATAATTTGACTTTACCGAAACTTCTAAATTGAGTTCCCCAATATGTAAAAATTCAATATAAATCGCTTTTTGATTAACCATTTGAAGTTTTTGAGCGGTTGCTTTGGTATTTGGGTTTGGTGGTGACCTTGTTTCGAAACATTTTTGATAATTTTGAATTAAATCGCCAAATAAAATAATGAAATTATCTTCAATCCACAGAGCAGATTTTGGGCATTTAATTTCAACACTTCGAATCCACTTTGATTCAGTTTGAATTGTAAGACTTATTGCTAGGCTTGATTTCTTCATAATTTCGCTCGAAATTGACGAAACATCTGATATCACATTTTCCGAAGATTCGGTCAAAGTCATTCGGTCGTTAGAATCTTTGTTGATGGCAAGGCATAATGGATAGTCAAATTTTTTGCCATTTTTGTAACAAATGTTACAAATTATCAGCTGGTCAAGACCAAAATGAAACACATTATCGCCATTATTGTCAAAATAAGTAGACATAATAGATTTTTTTAATGTCAAGGCCATAATTGGGGTTGAGTTTGGAAGTCTATCATCGTGAAGAATAATATCAATTGATCTTATATTGATAGTTCCTTCAAAAGTCGACACAAAATGACGATTTGAAATCGGATTTGAGAAATGATGTTCAGAAATGATCACTTCTCGGTACGATCCAAATTCTTTTATGATACATGACAATTTTAATTTATCGAATTTTAACGCCCATAAGCCGGGAGTCAAATGAAGAACATCAACAAGAGACGAATCTGACGAAAGTGATACTCTGATCTTTACTGGACATTGATTAACCCCCGGAAATAATTTCGCTTCTTGATAGGAATCGTAATAAATTGTTTGAAATGGGCTTATAGTCATAAAAACGCTCTTTTCTTCAATCTTCAGACTAAATGGAGTGGTATTCCTGATTTGGTATCTTGGTGGGTTTTTCATAGACATTTGTGAGATCGAAATGTAGCTCGCACCAGTCTCTGACGTTCTTTCTGAAATGAGCAGCCAGTCAGATGGATTTATTGGTGGCGAATCAGCTTTAACTGTGCTACGAGGAAGAACGAAACGCTCCTGAGTTGAATCATAAGGTAGTTTATGATCATTTATGTAAATATTTTCATTTTTGAAGGTTTCAAGAGGCTTGAACTTGAATGAATTTGAACCAATCACGTGCTCAGTATTATCAAATTCAATTTTCACAGGACTGTCAGTCAGGTTTGCGACATATGTTGCGCTCGATATTGTTATCTGGCGTATGCCACGTGACTGCACGCTGGAAATTATAAGCTGGACCGTTTTAGATTTGATTTTTATCTCGTCCAATTCTTGAGATGGATCGAAAAAATCAATAGTTACATTTCCGTTGAGCGGTACCTGATGAACATTTGAATGAATCCAACTTGGACTGACCGATTCCAAGACTTCAAATTCTTTTGATGGTTGAAGAACTGTTTCTCTCCCTTTAATTTTCAACTCGAAACTGGCCAGTAGTGAGGTAGATATGCTTTGTAAATTATTCACAATAAATGCTTCAGTTTCGCTGGTGACAAAAACTTGGAAACCCGATTGATTAATAAAAATCATTGCTGGGAGGACTTCGACTAGAATTGTTGAGAGATATGACCATTTGGGCTGAAAACGAACATTGATAGCAGAATCCATTTTTTGTATTTGATCATTTTTATCCAAAGGCCATGATGGATCGCTATTCTCACCGTTTAATGGATTACCAGTATATTCAGGACTTTGAATCAAATCGGAAATCACTGCTAGATTAACAGAAATGTTTGAATGATTCTTGATTGTCATTCGATGGGTCAGCTGAGGAGCCAAATTATAAACAGCTAATCCTGTACCAAAGCCAGGTAATGTGACATCCGATATAGTATCGAATTTTAGACGCAGTTTTGTTGGAAAAAACGATCGAAAGATGAAAAGTGGCGTGAAAACAATTGCATAGGTGGATTCAGAACGACGCAAAGTTGAAAGTCCGATAAAATTTCCATTGCCAATATTCACTGCTGTATGCGTTCTGGCTTCTAACAAAATTTCTGTTGACCAAGATGTTGTTCTCGGTTCATTTGGATTATCAGCAATGAGCTTCAGAGATTTCACAAGAAAAGGAAGTGTTTTACTTTCCCCAGGATTTATTTTGATAGAATCAAGTTTTTGAAGATTATTCGGCTCAATGGTAATGGAGAACTTTGTCTCATTTTGTAACATTTGGCATCCTTCAACAACGAACTTATTCCCATCTTGATAAATCTCCACTCCAGAATTAAATTCTTTATTTTCTTCTACTGATCCAATTTTATAAAGATTAAGAATTCTTTTTATTTCATTTGGTTTCAAACCATTTGATTTTAAATTCAGTTGAAAATTCTCATTTGGATATGGGATGAATAAATCGCCTGTCGTATAAGCCGCAATTTTTTGGACTTTACGTACTTTAGATTGTGAAATTGTGATGTCACAACATGTTCGATTTTCCACATAATAGAACGAACGACTTTTCTTTTGTTGCAATAATCGAGAAAGTGTTTGCAATATTCGTTGATTAATAAAAACTTTAATGTCATCCATACCAACTTCAAATTCAAACGATTTCGAGCGATTTGGCGACCCCTGTCTTCCTTCAAAAAAATTAATTCCAACTTCGGTGAAATTCTTGTCGAGTACAGAAATCATTCGAAGACTTTTATTATCCAGAGCTTTTACATGGATGAATTGTTTTGAATGTAACTTTGTCACTTCTGGCCATTTTTCAATAACTGTCGAAACTTTTGTAATTCGTATTTGAACCTCTTTTTCGATTCCAATAACGATATTTTTAAGATTCAGGCTCAAGGTGACGTTGGAAATATTATCGGGGGCATAAGTTGAATCTAGCGTACATGAACCAACCAATGCAAAAGCTGATAATGGCTGAATTTTCAAATCAGGAAAACGGCTTATTTTGAATCGCCATGTTGAACTAACAATTTTGACATTTGATAGATCGATTGTCACTGGATCGAGTTCTCGAACATTGAAAGTTTTTAGAGTAACAAATTGAAGTAGAAGAGAGTCATAAAATTGTAATTCGACTGGGATTGAATCATTTACCACTAGAGGTGTCGAATCCGATGTTCTGTTTATTGGAACAGGGGTAAATTTCAAAGCCCTTAAGCTTCTGAGTTCCCTGTATTTCCAGGTGACACGACTTTCATTGTGGTCAGACTCGAAAATTAACTTTCCAGCACTTGAATTTTGTGTCCACATTTCATCAGTGACAAACGAAAAACCACCAGAGTGAAAATCATTCTTGAATTCTTGTTTTTTATGTTTCAGTGGCGATTTAGCAGGAGACTTTGGAGGTTTTTTGATCCGATGGGCAGCAAATCGTTGACATCATGCAACAGATCGTTGAGTTTTTCAATTAGGTTTATTGGCAAAGTAAAAACAAGAGATTCTGAATCGAATTCGGCGACAATTCTTGGATTATATAAATCGGGAAACAGAGAAGACGAATGAGGAACATTGTGAAGACTGAATTTTAGATCCCCACTTCCAGGACCGAGGATACTTTGAAATCTAGAAAAGTTTGTCTTGATTTGAGATCGCAATCCTCTGAATGATATCTTTGATTCAATGTGCGGCTCTAGTTTCGTCAGTTTTTTTATCTTATCCACTGATACTTGCATGGCTGATTTGTAGAGCTGTATAAGAACCACAAGTTGAGATGTTTCCAGCTCTAAACTGTGAAAAATTGATCTGAAAAGATCAAAATTTCTATTGACTGCTTCATTTTCTGGAAATTCTGAGTTTTCGACATGTACACTCGACTTTTTCAAATTTTCTTTTGGAATATCGATTTCCTCGAAGAGCTTCTTTATGAAGCGAGTTCCAAGTTTTAACTTAACAAAGTCTAGAATAATTTTCAGAGGTCGTTCAATCTTTAGCGATGATTTTTCTTCAGTTATACTAAAAGTAATGAATGGTTTTGGATCACAATTACGAGTTTCAATCCAAATAATGTTAAAATGATCATTTGAAGGTAAAAACGGTGTTTTTTGAATAACGAGTTTGTCTTGGTTCTCATAAGATTTCATACTCAAATCAAAGCAGCAAAGTTTCAAGTTAATCCGATCACGCTCACTGAATATAAGAGTTGTACTAGGGTGTTCAAAAATAAGTTGAAGGAATGGTTCGACAACATATTCGGTCAGGTTGTCTGGTCCACTTTCGGTTATAAAATGATCATAAAATGTTCCATAAATACTTCCCGACCCAGTCAAAACAAAATGAACCGGATACGATTTCAACAACTCTTCGAATTTTGATTTCTTTGTTCGAACAGATTCGGAATAAGTTCGTTTTCTGCCACTTGATGTATGCTTCATGAATTTGTTTAAACAATCCAAAGTGTTTTTGAATAACGCAAAACCAAGTTTCAACTGAGTTAATGCAACATAAACCATCAAATCAGAATTTAATGAAACTTCAAGTGAATTCGCAGTGATAGCCTTTGATTTATAAACAATCGCGGGTGCCCAAGCAGCTCGGATATTGGTAGGGACTAATATTGGCCGTGATCCAGATTGGTGTGAATCAATTTTATCTTTTCGATTCCATTCTAGTGCTGGATTTTCGCCAGTCAATATTCCCGAGTCTGAAGCAGTCCATCGGCCATGAATAATATCAGACCAGTTACAGGTAAAAAGAGCAAGTCCTTTCACGTCAAGTTCAAATTGAATATCCTCTAGAGGCGAGCCGGGAGAGTCTAATAGACCAGAATCCATAGCAGACTGATATACAGAGTCGATGATCACGTGTCTTTCCAAGGGATTATTTGGCCTTGGAGTCAAGACTAGGCCATCGATGCTCAAAGAAAATGTATTTCCAGTCAGTTTCTTGGTATAAAGCTGTTCATGTGGTACAAATATACTTTCTTCATCGGGAAAAAATATACAAGTCTCACCAAGCTCTATATTGAACAAAGGAATTTTTGTTGTTGTCATTTTTTTCGGTGTCACAGATCGTCGCGATATGAACGGGTCGACAAAGTGAACAAATGGTAAAAATCGTCTCAAATAAAGTACGATATCAACCGGCCCTGATGTGAAATTAATTTCAGTCACATATTTTGAAAGTTTCAAATCTCGATCTCCAACAGATAAATTTTCCTGCTTCCTCCAATGCTTTGTCTCTGCGCGCGTAAAAATTAAATTGAATCCTTTTTCGTATTTGGGTTCACAGCCAGATGTTTCAACACCAATAAATGATGTAGGACCTCTTCCATCCGTGGTGAGTACAGTTTCTTTATTTATATCAATGAGAAATGATGTTGTGCTCAATTTGAATTGTCGATGTGTCTGCTTATCGGTGAGGGAAATTTTCAAATCTTCAGTCTTTATTGTCAAAATTTCCTTATTCGAGATAAACTTAATTTGACCTTGTGTCAATGCCATCGTAAATGTTAAACTTCGTATCGATCTATGTTCATTCTGATTGGTCGTTTCATTTTTGACCTCTGATGTGACGTCAGAAAACTCAAACTGCTCAAAATCTTTAGCGCAAAAGCTTTCTGATAATTCTGGAACAGAATTTCTTGAAGTTCGAATACTCTTCTCAAAGGTTTCTGAGATTGACAAAATAAATTCAATTTGATCTTTCGAGAAATTGAGTTCAAAAGAGGCCAAATCAACAGAAATAATAATCATTATTGGCACCAGGCTTGAATCTGGGATGTTAAGCGATACAGAAACTGATGATGAAGGCACCATAAAAATGTGTTCTTTTTGACGATTCAAAATTGAAATAATTTTTGTCTCGGAGAAAATAATTTGAGTAGAGACAGGACAATTTATGAGACCAATACCAATTGGGTTCGAAATAAATGTTGGCATATCCAAATCCATTCCCAAATTTGACATTCCCACAGTACAAAGTCGCCCATGTGGTAAATCACAAATCAATTCATTTTCATCCCTGTTTATACTCACTGTTGACTTTTCCATTGATATATTTATCAGCCCATTCATTGCATGCTTCAATATTTGACGGGAGCTTGATTCGGATTGGCTGATAGGGTTGACGAGGGGATTGTGTTTGTCTGGTGATGATCCAGTTGATGATTCTTGCTGCTTGAACTCACTCAACGTTTGCACAAAACATGGATCAATTATTATCATAAATCGTTTTATATTTCCTATCACAATTGGTTGTGCTTGGGATGTACCATCCAGTGCCAGTGGTATCTGTGATTTTATATTTATAAATTCAGGATCAGAGACAAAACTTGTCACGGGACCAGATTCAGCTTTGATTCGATCAATGAAAACGCTGCTTATTAAACAATTAGTGTCCATAAAATTTTCCAAAACGAGCGAAATGTTCATTGAATCAATCCAAAATGATATTTGATCATCATTCAAGTTTAATAAAATCGCTTTTGATTTGTCATGTATCAGGGATCGGATCGTATGAAGAATTATCTGCTTTATTCTTGGACTTATATTGAATTTGATCGTCTTTATAGCAGAATATAAATTTTTGACTTCGATTTTTGGAGAATTTTTCTGCTTCCAAAATTGTGGCAAAATAAGGTCTTTGAAATCCACTAGCATATCTTCCATTGCGAAAATTGGGTTTATTTGATTATTTGATACTATTCTCAAAATTTTTGAATTTATTTTTCGCTGAACGTAACACCATTTTTGAAGGTGAGCCAGTTCATCCATCTTTGAATAATTTGAAACTGCTTTAACAAATGATAACGGATACATTATTTCACACTGAATAAATTCCAAATCAATGATCTTCATTTGAATCGGGCAATTGAAATCATTTTCGAGTTCAATTTCGAAATTTTGAACAAAAATATTTGTCTGTCGCGTCGGTAAATATTTTTTCAGAATTGAAATTTCTTCAAAAATGGCTTCTTCTTCAGATGGAACATCTTTCGGTTTGATGAAATATGGCTCATAATTATGATCAGCTAAAGTGATGATCTTTTTTATAATGTTTGTCACTTGGGATGAAAGCGATATTTTCATTGGTGGGAGGCATATTCTTTTCCAACTTTTTTCTTTGGTTTCATCCCAATTGTCAATTTTTCGAAGGTCTAATCCAGAATAACCAGCTCTCATTTTGAAAACATAATCCAAAAAGAATGCACCATATTTGTTATTAGCATATTCCAGTGTCCAAAGGTTAAAATGTTCATCAACTTGGAATGGATAATCACCCACTGCGCCATTATTTTCAGAGCACCGGAAATCCCAAAGTGATTCAAAATTATAATTTATGCCACTGAGTTCATCCAGACTTGTTCCAAATGATCCAAAAATGATTTCCTCGCGGTCCGAATTCAGGTAAGACAGTTCAATAAGTGTTATACCAAAAACTGCACTGAAAAATCCATCACCCTTAACAATAAGTTCAACGCCAGTACCACCAAGATAGATTTTGGCTGCGGGAAGAGATGGGCGATGACCTGTTCTGAATACGAGCTGCGTTTCTCTAAGATGAAGGCCAACAGTAATCAAAATTGATTCTTTTTGACTTGAAGTTGACTCATCAAGAGGCAAGTCGGAATCATTCTCTTCGTCTTCTCCCAAAACTGAATTCCAAGCCCAACTAATCCAACCATCATCTTCTCCGAGCACGTGATCAAGATCATCTCGATTTCTATCCGCTTCAGGAGTCGAATTATTTTCACCAAATCTTTTTAGATTTCCATAATAAAGTGCCATAAACAGTTGAACTAATCTTACAAACATTGGAAATTGTTTTTCTGATATTGATATATTTAGTTTATCAATTTGAGCTGAAATTTTAACGGAATCAGGTGATCTTTGATTGGCTGCTGAAAAACGTGATAATATTCGAACATCAATACAACATCGATATAACATTGGCTCTTCGTAAAAGTCTATTTGACCACTTGTAGTAGCCTTATCCAGACAAATTGTCAAATCTTCTATCTTTAAAACATTTCTAACAACCGGATCTGCTTCGATAATCTCGGCCCAACCGCATTCCCAATTTTCATCGTTGCAGGGCTGTAATGTTATTTGCTTTATGTTCAATGATAACACAATATCATTTTCGACGTATTTCAAAATCAAATTATTAATTGTAAGCTTCAAATTATTCTTAATTTTGAGTAAAAGTGACTCGATGTAGCCTGGTGGAGCATCGGACGGAACAGGTGATGTTTGACCCGGACCAGTCTGAGCTGATTGTGATGTATTACTTCTTGCTTCGGTCTCGGGTGAGACACTATCAGCATCGCTTTGCAATTTCAAGGATATCTCAATTGTCGAAATTGTAATTTCAACAGATTCCGATGTCAGAGCCATCCACGGAATATGAATCCGCAGCTCATGAATATGACCAGAGTTTATGCGAAAGGGCAATCCGGCAAGAGATTCGGCTATGTCCAGTCTGAGCTTCAGATTGCTTAGGACAACATCGCCACCCCATATTGATAATTTCAAGTCTTCGCTTGTTAAATTAAGAATAAATCTATTCAGATAAGACGTCAAAAACGGTGTTATATAACTTTCAATCCTTAGCATAACTCATTCTAAATCACATTTAATTTAAACAGATGCAAAAAAAAACAATGTATTGTTGAGGCAGTGATTTATTAATTTACTAAGTTTAACTACTGGAATTGACGATACATAACAGAACAAACTGCCATCATTTGAAGCTCTTCATCAGCTCCATCATTCAGTGCATAATCAGCTTGACCTATTTGTTCAACAATAGGAATCTTTTTTGAATCGGGGATCATTTCATCGGAAACAATTTTATCCAACAGTTGCGAAAAGAATTGACATGCTGGATATCCATCCAACAGTAATTCTTTCGCTTTGATAATCATTTTATCGAATGATATTTCTTGTGCCGCTTTGATAATTCCATCAACTTTTTCGTCGTCGCACATTGCAGCAATTTCAAAGACATCATTCGGTGTAATTTCGTCAGGGTTCAGCCTATGTAATGATTGAAGATATGTTATTGCTCTTCTCATATCACCACCGGCAACTTCAATGAGCTTATCGATGCCATTTTGACTTATCTTTATATTTTCTTTTCCGACAATCATATCGATTTGGCGACGCTGAATCTCTGATGGAAGAAGTCGGAATCTAAACTTTGCTGTTCTACTCGTTATAGGATCAATAATTCTGGATACATAATTGCACAAGAGGCAAAAACGTGTAGTTTTACTGTAAACTTCCATTGTGCGTCTCAAAGCTTCTTGGGCACTTTTAGTCATTGAATCAGCTTCGTCAAGAATAATCAGTTTATAGTTTGGACATTTCTTTCCATCAGATCTGGATGAATTGGCAGTTTTTTGGGCAAACTCTTTAACTTTATGCCTCACGACATCGATTCCTCGCTCATCGGATGCATTGAGTTCCAAAATTCGTTCCGAATATAAATTTCCAAATAAGTCACGAGCACATGCAATAATTGTCGAAGTTTTACCAGTTCCTGGTGGTCCATAAAATAACAAATTAGGAAGTTCATCTCCTTTGGTAAGTACTGATTTTAACATTGATACGGCTTCTTCTTGAGCACATACTGCATCGAGTCCACGTGGTCGATATTTCTCTACCCATGGAATGCACTTTTTCTCTTGGCTAAGATCATCGCCATCGGATTTACTGACTTTACCCTTCGGAGCAAAGAAATTTTGCATTCTAAAATTGTATTTTTTTGTAAATCAAATATTTACTGACTGTTGTAAATAGCGTGTACGAAGTGCACCTTAGTGTGCGTTAAAAATAATTGCACTTTTTCAAAGTTATTAATTCACACTATG
>Ga0115100_10733476_pt1 | contig 11037 bp, 14 predicted proteins | sample MBTome_3_FD_89642 | JGI IMG/M metagenome (GOLD analysis project Ga0115100, IMG submission 89642) | Marine eukaryotic communities from Pacific Ocean to study complex ecological interactions - MBTS_2Apr14_M1_3um Metatranscriptome... | ecosystem: Environmental > Aquatic > Marine > Oceanic | place... | reverse complement strand
TAAATATAGGACAAATTTTAGTACTATTAATCATAGGTTTTTTGTTATTCGGTGATGTCGAGAATTTCAAAAAAAAATTAAAAACCTTTTCTAAAAAAACAAAAATATTTCTACAAGAAAAAACCAGGAAAAAAAGGATTTGAACCCTTGTCCTTCGGTTTTGGAAACCGCTGCTCTGCCAACTGAGCTATTCTCCTTTATATCTAAGCTTAAAGATTTTTAAATCTTAATTTAGCAAATTGGCACAAAACTATACACTTTTAATTTTATCAAAATGTTCATTTACAACAATAAATATTATACCGAAATAAAAAATAGAATTATACTTTTACTTTTTACTTGGGCATTTCTTTTAACAACATGTTATTATTTTAAAGAACCGCTCTTATTTATTTTTATAGATTCGAACAAATATTATAATAATTTTGACAACACATCTTATTTCATTTTTACAAATGTTGATGAAATTTTTTATGTTTATTTGCATTTAATAATTTTCATTACAAATCAAATAACCGGTTTAATGTTATTATATCATATTTTAATGTTTCTAACATTAGGTTTATATTACTCTGAATACCTAAAATTAAAGTCTGTAATAACAGGGTTTATTATTACTTGGTTGTGTTCAGTGATTTTACTAAAAACGTTCATAGTACCTTTTAGTTGGTCATTTTTTTTAAGTTTTCAAACCACAGATAGTTATTTGCAACCAGCATCATTTTTTTTTGAAGCCAGGATTGTTGAATATTTTAACTATTTTACAAATTTTTACTACGCTTCACTGGTAAATTGCCAACTTTTGACGCTTTCAATGGTGTTTTTGAATAAAATAAGTGAAAAAACAAGAGCAATCAAAACATTTAGAAAACTTTTTTATTTAATATTTGTAATTTTTTCAACAATAATTACACCACCTGACGTTGTAAGTCAAGTAGCTATGAGTCTAAGTTTAATCTTTGTTTATGAATTATTACTTTTTATTAGATATGTGAGAAAGTCAATTTGGTAACCAATTAAAACTGATAAGAATACCAACAGTAAACATCAAATACCCGATTGCAAACGGTAGAAAAGTTTTCCAACCTAAATGCATTAATTGATCATATCTATATCGTGGTAAAGTGGCTCGAGTAAGTATGAAAAAAACAGCTCCGACACCGACTTTAAGTGAAAACCAAACACTACCTGGAAACAAAGAGAAAGGAAATATGTCAAGAGGTGGCAACCATCCTCCAAGAAAAAGAACAGCAGACAGCGCGCTCATAAGCAACATATTCGAATATTCTCCTAGAAAGAACAAAGCAAATGTCATAGCTGAATATTCTACATTATAACCTGAAACTAACTCTGCTTCTGCTTCTGGAAGATCAAAAGGATGTCGGTTGGTTTCTGCTAACATAGAAATATAAAACATAACAAATAGTGGAAATAATGGTATAAGTAACCAAATCTCTTTTTGTGCCATAACGATTTTACTAAGATTCAATGATCCTACACAAACAGCTATGCTCAAAACAATAAAGCCTATAGATATTTCGTAAGAAATCATTTGTGCTGTTGACCGTAATGCACCTAGAAAAGCGTATTTTGAATTACTTGCCCAACCAGACAAAATTAATCCATAAACATTTAGTGAAGAAATAGCAAAGATGTATAAAATTCCAAGATTAACATCAGCAACGACAATTGCGTCAGAGAACGGAATAACAGCCCAACCAATCACACTTAAAATAAATGAAAGAACGGGTGCTAACAAAAAGATTCCAATGTTAGAATTACTGGGTAAAATAGTTTCTTTCACAAGCAATTTTAACCCATCCGCGATCGCTTGTAGTAAACCAAGAAAACCTATAACATTTGGTCCGCGACGTCGTTGAATTGCTCCCATAATTTTCCGTTCTGCTACTGTAAAAAATGCAACAGCTAGAAGTAATGGGACAGTAGTACTAAGTATTTTTAATATTATTACAAAAATTGACATCAATAAATTTTAAAGGCTAAAACCAGATTTGAACTGGTATTTAAAGATTTGCAATCTACCACATTACCATTATGTTATTTAACCAGAAAAGGTAGAGTGGGATTCGAACCCACGGTATTTGTAAATACAACAGTTTTCAAAACTATCGCCTTAAACCACTCGGCCATCTACCCTCAAATCAATTTTAACAAATTTTATAATTTCAAATATAAAAGCAACTGAAGGGAATCGAACCCTTAACTTTAACCTTGGCAAGGTTACACTCTGCCAATTGAGTTACAATTGCTTAAATCCCAAATTTAATATAATGGAACTTTAAAAGAATTTAACAAAAACATCAACTCTTTTCGAGTCTTAATATTTGTTATAAAAACAATATTTAACGGAGGTAGATCCTTAAACAAATAAAATTGTTTTTCTAATTCTTTAAAATTGATCAAGTCTGTTAAAGTTAAAGAGAAACTTTTACAATTGAGTTTTTTGGAAACATTAATTCTTTTAAAATCTTTAAGACTTGGAAAAACTTGGGTTAACAATTTCAAAAAGAAACAATACATACTAGTTTTTTTTAATATAATCATACAACCTACCGGACTGCCTTTCCTAACTTTTAACAAAATATTCACTCGCTTAGATTTTGTAACTGTTCCTTGCTTGCCAGTAATTAATTCTAGTGCTAGAAGAGACGCTGCAATATTCTTAATCGCTAAATTCTGACACCCGAAATTTAGAATAATTTTTTTTAACTCGGGTATTTCATTCAAACTACGATAAGAAAATTTATTTATTAAATCATGTCTAATTACTTTTTTATAATAATTTTCTAAAATATTCATCTTAAATTAAACCGATTGATAGACTAATGAATTTCATAAACTTTTTTTTCTTTAATATCTTGGGTACTGGTCCTAAAACTCTAGTACCTATAGGATTACCTTGTCTACTAATCAAAATCACAGAATTTTCTTGTAACATAAATGAAGACCCATCTTTTTTGCTACATCGAGTTTTTGTTCGAATAACTAAAGCTCGAAAAACTCCTCCCTTCGAAACTTTGGATGTTTTTTTCGATTTGTTTCGAAGTTTTTGAACCGAGATCACGATCATATCACCCAAATAAGCATACCTCTTTTTTAAACCGCCCAAAACCTTTATACATTTAACAATTTTTGCTCCAGAATTATCAGCTACTTTTAAAATCGTTTGTTGTTGTATCATTATTAAACAGAAAATTACTGCGTTTATAGCTCAATTGGATAGAGCGTTGGATTTCGGTCCCAAAGGTTATAGGTTCAACTCCTATTAAGCGTACGGCTCATTACCATTTAAATTTTGATAAATACCGTTTATTTAATAAGATTTGAGTTTGAAATTTAGTTTTTTGTTCGACTAATTGGCCTTTGAAATAAGAGAAAGCCAAAATTTCTTCCGCTAAATTTTTATGACAATTGACAATAGTTTTACTTTTATTGACAGCTGTTTTAAGATATTTAAGAGAAGTCATAACGCGAAGAGCATCTTTAACAATAAACGATGGAATCACTTTTTTAGATTTTCTCTTACCTTTTTTCATAATTTGCTCATTCAATTTGAAAGTCGAAGTTGTATTAATGATAGCTAACTGAATTAAGTGTTGAAAATTCTTCTTTGAAGATTTTTGAAGTAATTTTGAAGACTTTAACAACATTTTTTCACTGGTAAATTTATTACCGCTTTTCATAAATACATTGACCATTTTGTTTTTCAAAACTGGTGTTTTATCTTTTTTTAATTTTATCATGTATATTTTTTAACTTTTTTCGTTCCATATTTGGATCGAGATGTTCGCCTTGAAGGCAAGCCTGCAAAGTCTAACTTTCCACGAACTAAATGATATTTAATACCGGGCAAATCTTTCACTCGGCCCCCACGAATGATGACCGTTGAATAAGCCTGTAAGTTATGACCTTCACCGGGTATATAAGCATAAACTATCTTATCATTAGTCAAACGTAATTTTACAATTTTTCTCAATGCTGAATTTGGTTTTTTAGGAGTTCGCAAAACCAATTTGTTGCAAATGCCTTTCTTTTGCGGGCATTTGTTCAAAGCTGGTACTTTGTTTAGTTTTTTCTTCTTTTTTCGACTTTTATTTTTTTTACAAAGTTGATTAATTGTAACCATAATCTATACCAAAAAGGGGACTTGAACCCCTACTCATAAAGAACTAGAACCTAAACCTAGCATGTCTACCAATTCCATCATTCTGGCAAAACCCTTTGCCTAACATACTCATTATCGGATTTGAACCGATACTCCAAATAGAATCAGATTTTAAGTCTGACGTGTCTACCAATTTCACCAAACGAGCACCAAATTTTTTTTAAATGCCACAACTTGATTTTTCTACTTTATCTAGTGTTTTATTTAACTCATTAGTAATTGCAATTGTGTACTACTCATTTATTGCATTACAATTATTACCAGACATCATTACTGTTTTAAAATTTAGATCTAAAAGACTGTTTAAAGAAAATTCATTGAATTTAAACTTAGTCTTCTTACCAAATCTTTTTAGCTATGATGTTGCAGTACGAAAAAAGAAATAATTTTTTTCGTTAAGGGGATATAACTCAATTGGTAGAGTGTATGCTTTGCAAGCATAAAGTTATCGGTTCAAGCCCGATTATCTCCAATTTTTGTAAAAATATTATCGATCTTGCCACTTTTCAAACGAAAAAAAATCATATTAATGGTTTTTATTTCAAATATTCTTTTCTTATAACCTTTATTAGATAATTCTAATCATATTCTCTTCAGGTTGGATTCGAACCAACGTCCTAATGGTTAACAGCCATTTGCTCTACCACTAAGCTACTAAAGAAAAAACTATTTTCACAAATACTTCTTTAATACTTTTTAATGCTTGTTTTCAATAGAAAAACAACAATTAAACTTAATAACCATTAATATTTAACAAAATAGAAAAATAATACCAGTCAAAAACTAGATATTTAAATAAATTTTTCCATTTTTGATCAAAAACTGCGAAATTGATCTTTAAATACATCTGCTGGTAAGGCTTAAAAACAGCTATTCTTCAAAACAAAGGGTATACCCTTTAAAAAATGAACACAATAATTTCTCAATGGGAATTTACTTTACTGGAACTTATCATCTTCGATTTTACATATCATTTTTTATTTTCAATACTACTATTTGAAATAAAAAAGCAATAGTTAAACAAATACAAAAGTCTCGTGAATAATTGTCAATCAAATTTTTCCATTTTTGATAGAAAACGGCGAAATTAGTCTTTAAATACATTCACTAGTAAGGCTTAAAAATGGCCATTCTTTAAAACAAAGGGTATACCCTTTAAAAAATGAACACAATAATTTCTTAATAACAGTTTTTATTATTAGAGTGTTTGATCTTGAATCTTTAATACTATTATTCAAGATGAAAAACAATGATTAAATCTAACGATTCATCAATAATAAAATTAGGATTTTTTTATATTTGCTGCTACAGAATCTAAGTTTAAATAATGAGGAAATATAGGCATCAAATTAGAATCTTCTGGATAAACAAATAGAATCTGAAGAGTTTTATAATTTATCAACAAATGTTTCGGTGGCAGTGGCCAGAAATTAGACGAGGTTATGTTTTTTTCAACTAAAGACCTTGATTTTGAATTGCGAGCAATTTCAATTAAATCATTGGGTCTTAAATGGTAAGATTTGATTTTTACAGGTTTACCATTTACGTGAACGTGCCCATGCAAAATCAATTGAGAAGCTTCTTGGATATTCAAACTGAAATTTGCTCTATGGATAACAGTATCTAATCTACTTTCAAGAAACCTAAAAACAACGTGACGATAATCCGCTAAATTGGGATTAATATAAGTTTTGGTTTTAATAGATCTTAAGAAAAGTTTTTTAAGATATCGTTTTTTTAAATCTCCATAAAAAAGACTGAAAATTTTTCTTTCATGTAAATTATTTCGAAATTTCCGTTTAAATGAATTACCTCGACCAGCAAATCTCGAAACTGACAGTTGAAATTGATCTTTTATTTTAAATCGTCTATAAGGAGTTAATTGCTTTTTTAAATTTTCCTGAAATGTTTGCCATTTTTGTTTTTTAAATTGAAACAATTTCGGGCGGTCTTGGATATTTTGTCTTAATCGTAAAAATTGTTTATAAAAAGGTTTACTTCGTTTTTTATATCTCATACTTGAAAAAAATAAATAACTTACTAATAAATTCTAAAAATTTTAATCTTACTTTTTTTTGAAAAGAAAATTCAAACCAATGGAAAGAATCGTTTTATTGTAACCCGTTAACATGTTTTTGAAATTTCCTTCAACATTATATAACGGAAGTTCTGATAAATTATGGTTACCAAAAGATATAACAGGAATTTTTGCTATTCTAGACTCCGAAAGTATTCCTTCACTTTTTTCATGATCAAACAAAACAATCAAATCTAACTTCTTAGAAAATTTTGGTAATAAAAGTTTTGAAAATTTTTTTGAACAAGCTTGATTGAAATTTTCATTTTTTAGAAGAGATTTTGGATTAAAATTTGAAATCATTCCTTGAATATCGAAATTTTTAGGAACTGATACATGTTTTGTTAATTGATTGACTTTTTGTTCTAACTTACTAGGAAGACCAATGAACAAAATTCGTTTTTCTGCTTTATGGTATTGAAAAATAATTTGTAAAACTTTTTTTAGATTAACAATAATTTGATTTAAATTCGAATCAACAAAATCGTTAAGTTTTGTTTTTTTTATAGATTGTTCATAAACTTTTAATTTTAATAAATTTAATTTTAAAAGTTGTTTAACTCTAATATTTTTAATCTTCATCTTATATTCTTTTACCTTTTTTGAGGGTTATTGTTTCGTTGTCAAATAAAATACCTTTTCCTTTATAAGGCTCTGGTAATTTACAACTTCTTATCTGAGCAGCAGTTTGAGTTAAAGAATCATATGAATTATTACTAGATAAAAGTAATTTAGTAAATTTAAAACAATTTACATCTAATCCAACCGGAATTCGAAAATACAATAAATGACTATACCCAAGTTTGAAATATATTTGATTAGAAAGTTTCTCGTAAGGGAAAACACGGTACCCTACCCCTACTAAATTTAACTTTTGCGAAAGCACATTCGTTATTTCGATCAAATTTTGTTTGATTTTAGCTACCATTGTGCCTTGTAATTTTTTACCATTTTTTTTCAAACCAATTTTAGATTTGTTAGCAATAAGTAAATCAGTAACAACGATTGAATTTGACAAAGGAATTAAAAAGATTTTAGTTTTTAAATTCAACGATTTTGTTACTGAAGAACTAATAAACGTAATTAAATTTTTTTTATCACAATATAAAACTTTAATATTTTTCGGAACTTTAATGCAATATTTTTTTTTGAAAATTTTCATGTTTAGTTAATTAACGCGAGAGGTTCACCTCCAATTTTGTTCTTTTTACATTGATCTATCGTTTTTAAGCCTTGATTTGTTGAAAAAATTATAAACGTTTTACTTGAATTTAATTTCCAAATTTGCTTAGCCGAATAATATAAACGCTGACTAGGTTTTGATAAACATTTTATAGCATTTATAACTGGTTTTCCGGTTCGTGTATATTTTAAAAAAATTTCGATTTTTTTATCATTTGAAGCAGAAATTCGATAACCAGAAATGAAACCTTCGTCCCATAAAACTTGTAAAAAAGATTCACAAATATTTTTTTTTGATTGCAATGTAATGCTTTTTTTTGCCATTTGCCCGTTTTTGATATTGGCAAACATATTCAATAAATGGTTTTTCATATTAAATTAAAACTGTCCAAAGGCAGATTTGAACTGCCGTCACAAGGATTTTCAGTCCTTTGCTCTACCAACTGAGCTATTTGAACGAGTACAAATGAATCTAATCAATTATAAATCTTTTTGTATTAGCTCCATTCAATTGCACCGACACACCAAACATAAATGAAACCAATTCCTAATTCAGCTAAAAACTCAACCATTGACCAAAACGCTAACAAATCTAATTGTGAAAGCGAAACACACCAAGGTAGTAAAAATATAATTTCAATATCAAATAAAATAAACAATATTGCAATGATATAAAAACGAATATTAAATTGATCTCTGGTATCTCCGTAAGGATCAAATCCACATTCATACGTAGAAAGTTTTTCCGTCTCGGGAGTTTGTGTGACTAAAAAATAAGATAAAGAAATAATAAGTAAACCAAGAAAAGTAGCAAAACATAAATATACAAAAACACCAAGATATTCTTCTTTTATTGCGGAACTTTTCAATAAATCAAATTGTTCTAAATACTCATTAGAACTTACAAAACTTTTGATAAAAAAATTAATATCCATAATTCTGTAAAGTAAATTTAAAAAAAATTTGTAGTACTCGATCTTGCGATCTTGGAACAATTTATCAAAACAGATGAATTATAACTAAACGAATCTTTTCCATTACTATTGAAAAAATCATCTAACCAATTTTTCAATTTTGTATCAATCACTTTAACCTTAGCTGACTTTATAGACAAAACTGTAGGTTTAGTAATAGGAAGATTTTGTTTGTTAAGGTAAAAACTTAAACTAGTTAAAGTCTGTGCAGCATAAAATTGAAAATTAATATAATTCTTGAAATTAAAAGAATTTACGGAATCAAAATTAATAAGTGTATGATCTTTTTTGTTATTGAAGAACATCAACGAATTACTAGTAGCATATAATCTTCGTACAATTTGCCAATTAGTTTTTGCTTCTTTTTTAAAATTTAACAATTTGGTAGTTCGTTTAATCAATCCTTCAGTATTTATGTATGTTTCATTATCTTCTAAGAATAAATTGCTCGGTAAGTAATAATAATCTTTAAACATATTACCTTTTAATTTTTCATAAGAAACTTGGTTTGAAAGTTTAACATTTTGATCTACAAAAATCTTATTTTTAAATGAAGAGTCTGAAAAAACATTTAATAAATATAATTCTGTTAATTTTTTCATATTCGCTGCTGAATTCAGAGAAACATTAATGCAATATAAACCAAAAAAGTTACCTAAATCTTCTAGTGAAAGTGGTAAAAACTTATTCAATGATTGAATACCAACATTGCTTATATTATGATTTAACACATTTGACCCATTCCACGCAGTTTCCAAAACAGCAGTATATTTAAAAACCTCTTGAAAAATTTTAGAATCACTTCGTTTGAAAAATTCTGTATTAGTAATAAGTAACGGAAATTCTGCATTTTTTATGTCTTGACAAACTAAATTAGTTCCTTCTGCTAAAGATTTCAAAACCTGAAAATTTGAACCTAAATTATGAGTTGGAAATGTTAAATCTAACATCGAACCGATATTAAATAATTTAAAATCACCTTTCAAGAACCGTTGTCTTAAACTTAGATTTAAAACATAACCTTCATATCTTGGATTAGTATTCAAAAGTATGCCCAAGGTTGACATCTGAAGTTTTGGTGTTTGTGTTAAAGGAGATAATTGATAATTAGATTCTAAATCATTGGATAAATATTTGTAGTTTTCAACTTTTCGAAGCTCGATTAAAGAGCAATTTTGTTTTAAAAGATATAACATATTTAAAGTTTCTAAACTTACATTTTCGAACGCCAAAATTAATGACAATGCGTTTTGTTTTTGAAAATTAAGGTGATCTATAAAATATATCAAATCTGTAATTTCTTTAAAAAAATTTTCCCAATCGGTTGGCTTTGATGCAGTTTTTTCAAACATACCATCGAAAAAAAGCCGCCCTTTGTCTGTTAACCAAGGAATGTTTACATCGTGAGGTTCAGCTAAAAAAATTTGATTTTCTCTAATTGATAAACGTAAACTTACTCCGAAGCTGTCTGTAGGATCAATGCCTTCTCCCTCTATAAACTCCCATTCTCTAAGTTCGTCTGAAAACGATTTAAGTGTTAATGCGCCCATTTTTTATATTCAATCATAAGTAATAGCGGACTCGAACCACTAACTTTCTCGTTGTAAGCGAGATACTCTACCAATTGAGTTAATTACTTAAAATCATAAAAAATTTAATCTCTTCTATTTGAAATTTGATGGAAGAGGGACTTGAACCCCCGTCATTTGGATCATGATTCCAATGTTCTAACCAACTAAACTACTCCGCCAATTAATCAATTTCACCTAAACTATAAAACGTTTTTTCGTGACAATTGTTTTGAAATTGATTGTTCTCTTGCAGTTGAACGGGTAAAAGCAGTTTTTACAGTTAGAAATGCTACAGCGATTGCTGCCAAATATAAAATCAATCCAGCAATTAAAATTTGTAAAACATATTGAGCATAAAAAACTTGACCGAAAACATACACATCAGGCAATGCATCAAGATTATCGTACCAATTCGAATAAGAATTATGATCTAGAAAACTAAAATTGGTATCTTTCGAAAACACTTTTGAAAATGCACCGTAAATTTCTATAAACATTGTAAAACCGATCAAAGTACCGACTGGAAAATAAAGTTTACTCATTTGCAATTCTCGATATTTGATATCTAACATCATAACAACAAACAAAAATAAAATCGCGATCGCACCTAAATATATAACTAAAAAAAATAATGCAAGGAATTCATTTTCAAATAAGAAAAGTAAAATCGATGCTGACAAAAAACTTGCTACCAGAAATAAAACTGAATGTAAAGGATTTTTACTAATAATAACCATTGAAGCACTTGTAAGTAAAAGTGCACACATAACATATGTTAAAAAAATCATTTTAATGTCAGAGGCAGGATTTGAACCTACAAACTTTAGGGCATGAACCTAATATGCTAACCAATGCACTTCCCTGACAAAACGGCCAATAAATTTACAAATGATTCCCGAATTATTCCAGTATTTAAGAAAATCTTTGACCTAAACTCTTGAAAACAATTTTCAGGTTCATGGTACTATATCAACAAAAAATAGAAATGAAAAAAGGAATTGAACCTTAAAACATTAGCTTTCGAAATAAAACCGAGCAAATGTTAAC
>Ga0115100_10324072_pt1 | contig 11047 bp, 1 predicted proteins | sample MBTome_3_FD_89642 | JGI IMG/M metagenome (GOLD analysis project Ga0115100, IMG submission 89642) | Marine eukaryotic communities from Pacific Ocean to study complex ecological interactions - MBTS_2Apr14_M1_3um Metatranscriptome... | ecosystem: Environmental > Aquatic > Marine > Oceanic | place... | reverse complement strand
GAATTGCAAAATAAGTCTGAAACATAAAGCACACCTCCCATTGGAATGAATTGTTTGACGATTTCGGGATGGGATATAAGAGCATTTATTACTTGAAGCAATGTAGCCTGGTATTTCACATCAATAACTTGTTCCAAAAGTAAAATCGAAGATAAAATCCGTTGCTCTGCGACGGCAATGACAACTTCCTTGACCGCAGCAACAACGCCAAATATAAACAATGTTGCAATCAATACAGAAGGCGAAGAATATTTATTGATGAAGAACGACGCAAGTAATCTAAGGCTATTGAGACATTTGGTACACAGCTCTGGTTTGCTCGTCAGAACATGTTTAACACTTTCCAGGGCCATACAGGTCTTTGATAATTTATTTTCAATTGATTTTTGATCAATATCAGATTCGGGATTGGCCGGAATTGAGCTGAAATACTGTGCTTGATTACCCAAATAGTCCAACAATGATTTCAAAAATCCGGGGGCATCGGGCAAAATAAATTGAGGCTGTTCATTGAACACACGAACAAATACTGGTCCTATGATCAATTCTTTTTCAAGAGCTGAAAACTGGAATTCAGACAACTGTCGGACATCCACCTCATCAGGACTCTTCAGGGCTATTTGTTTTTGGCGATCGAGGAAGTCAGATAACTCTTGGCGATGTAGCTGCTCCCAAATTAATAACGGCGTCTCGGAGTTAATAGTGAAAAGTTTCAAAAGCTCTGGATATTGTCCTAAGTCAAGCAGCTGAGTCAAATAGGGCGTAATGAGAGATTCAAGTGATCTGACCACTTCTGGTTTGGGTTCAAAGTGTTCTAATAAGCCAGACATAATTGATATAGCATGGAGTGCAGCCTTGGCAAGTCTATTTTGTTGTTCCTGTTTATTTGATTCGGCATCACGCTCAATTCCACCTTCTTCCAAGGTATAATCATACGAGAAAAGGAATTCAATGAGAATAGGCAAAACACCTCGATGATATAAAAGTTCTGATAATTCATTGTTAGAAGCAAGTGCAGCAACAGCATCAACTGCCGCCATTTGTAGAGATGGTAACTCTGAGCATAGTAGACGAAGAAGATCTTCAAATAAAACGAGGGGTTCGATGAGAAGAGATGGAAGACATGATGGGAACTGTGCTGAAACAGTGAGACATCTAATTGCAAATAGTGCAATTTTGGCATCAAGGTCGTCTTCTTTCGTTCCTTTTGTAATATTATTTGAGCATCTTTTGAGAGCTTCCCGAAGGGTTTTAATTCCGTCTTCTCTATTCAACTCTTCGGCATTTAAACTCGAGCAGCAAACAGTATGATAGGCTAACTCAACGGAGGGTGATAGCAATTCATTTTCAAGATCAGCATATAGATTTTCATTTTCAATTTCTTGTTTCATCGTTGTTACCAACATTGGATATCCAGCATATTTATAAGGTTCAAGTTCAACTTTATAGTTCTCAAATAAAATCGCTTGTGTTTTAATAACCAAACGAATATTGACTGGATCTGGGCCGCAAACTTCATCCTTGTTCGAAGCTAAATGTTCATAAGCTTTATTAATTTTTTGAAACATTTCTTTCCCCTCTGGATTCTTATCCGGATGATATTTTTGAGCCATTTTGAAATAAGCTTTTCTTATTTTAGATTCTTCAAATGGTCCAGATGTTGGGTCAAGGCCAAGAGTCTCTAATGCCTCCCCAGATGTAAACCCTGCTGGTTCTTTATTCAATTCAGATCTCCACTGCTCTAATGTATCTTTGAGAAGTCGAACAGGATCTCGAATTGGCCATTTTGGAAATTTGATCGAATTTGTCAGATGTCTGAGGTAATAAAGGCCGCAGAATAATTCTTTCGTTAGATTGGGATATTGGATAGTTGGCAAGGGGATATATTGATAAATGGCCCTGGTATTGGCGCGTAGGCGAGGAGAGAAATCGGCTACGTGGAGAGCAATCTTTTCAATCATCAGCCTACGCATTTCGGAATTCCAAATTGCTTCAGGAGTATCGAATTCGCCCAAAAATATTTGTGAGAATTTTTCACTTGGATAATTTTCAAGATAGTGTACCATTGCTTCTGGTAAGAGTGGGCCGAGAATTGACCGTGCACAAAGAGCTGTTGTGGCATCCTCAGACCGGAAAGATTGTTGCAAATGAGTCATTTTGAGGAAAGAGGCTATTGGTAGAACATTATTGCCAGTATACATAAGGATGAAGAAAAATGCACCAGTAAGATAGAGACGAGACAGAAGTGGAGAATCTATAAGGATCAAAGGCAATAACCTTGAGACTGATTCGACCAACTTTACATCAAAAGTTAGCAGTAATTGCACAATGTGAGGTAGACTGTCTGGTTGACATAAAATTCTTTTTATTTTAGGCTCTGGTCGAATGAGTTGACCTTGTGCTCCTCTTCCAGGATACTTTTTAACCATTTGAATAAAGATATCGAGAATAACTGTTGACAATTCGGATTCGGTCAAAAGTGAATCTCCAACGCCCATCAAAGCCCATTTGAGTTGAGGCACATCACACAACTGACGCCAACCTTCCATACCTTGAGCCCATACTTTTGTTTTTTCACGAATTATTTCGTCGCCGAATAATCTTTTCAATTCGCCTAGACTGACGGGGCCTTCTCGATCGGACCCTTTCAGCTGATAGAACCATTCCTTTTCCTCCATTTCCGATTCTAAATCTTCACCAGCAATAATTGCATTTCGCTGTAAAACAGTTGTTTTTGGTCGATTCTTTTGCAAATGAGCAAGAGTTATCAGATCAATCAGAAGTTTAATTCCGTTTGCATCAATGACCAGTTTGACATTGTCTTTGTGAAGCATTAATTTTGAAATGAAAATAACCAATCTATCACGTTCACGTCGATTACAGGTCTTTCGAAGAAGCTGGATAATATATGAAGTGTCTTCAAACATTCCAATTTCTTCAAAGCATCTTTCGTAGACAATTGCCATTGCTTGTAAACACTGTACCTTCATTTCTGTTTCAGTTGTTAATAAAAATCGATGATAGAGTTGAGAAAAGAATGATGCCGATTGATGAATTTGGAGCCCATCATCTTTACCATCCATATCAAGTAAAAGTCTCAAAAAGTAGTCTCCAACTTTGACTTCATCTGCCAAACTAGGGAAAGTGACTTCAAATTCAGCATGATTCCAAGCAGCTTGCTCGTCTCCAATGACTGCCAACGCTTCTGTATAGCCTCTCATTTCATTTTCTAAAGTTGTCCGTAGCTCTTCTCGTGTTTTATAATTCCAAATTAAATCGGGTAGAGCATGATCATGATAACATTTGAAGAATAATAATTCCCAGTTTTCGGTAATTTTGGTATTTTCACGTCGTCTACGTAAAACGACCGGCTGGGCTGCCCGTTGTTGCGCCTCCGCGGCTTTTTGACGAGCTTCCATTCCACGCCAATGTAACATTAGAGTCTTTGCTTGCTGCATAACCTTCTTTTCAACTTCAAGAATTTGTTTTTCTACTTGAGCAACAATTTTAGACTGATCGGATGAGTGTTGATTTGCTTTTGCAAGATTATCTCGATTCATATCATCTGTTTCATCACTCAACTTAGCCTTTTCGGTACTTTTGAGTACTCTCAGTAAACCAGCTGGGATTATTTGTTTTAATAATCTCTGAGCTGGTTCAAACTCGGAAGCCCAAAGAGAAATTAGTCTGCGAGATAGTCCACGATTTGCTGCAGCACGCGTTCCAGTCGAGAATAATGCCGAATGAATATGAATCAAAAAAGCACCTTCATCAAGAGCCAATGTTCGAAGACTTTTGATTGTCTCAGGATTTCCCTCTTCTATCATTGCTTGCATTAACAGACCAGCCGATTTTTGAATGGCCAAAGATGGATGTTGAAATAATTTAAAAAAAGATCGTCCCAATGCAGCAACGTGAGTTAATAGCCAGTCAAAATTCTCACCAGATGTCGTCTCGGAGAATGGTGAACACATGGCGAATGTTAGAAAGTCGAGCAGGGCTGAAATGACTAAAGCGCCAGAATTCCGTTGACAGTGATGCTGGAGTTTTGCTAAAAGTGCTTCTAGAAATTTAACTGAAGATAATAATGAAGTCTTATTTAATTGTTCCTGTTTCAAATCAGAGTTGTCGTGCATGGGACACATCAAAGCGGCCAGACAATCGATTGCTGAACACAGTGAAGCCTGATCCTCAACCTTGAGAACTTTCACAACTGCGCCGCCGAATTTTTCGCGGAATCCCGGCAATGTTGTGAAGGCGGTGAAACCTGCTTTAGATGAAACCAATCTCCTTAAACAAAGAAATTGACTTTCCATATTCTTTTCTCCGCCAAATGACAGAAGCGATTGGATAGCCTGGGAAATCATTTTTTCTTTATTGTCTGCAAATATTCTCTCCTGGGTGACCGCAAATGCTAAACCAGTTGCTGAGACATTAGCATTGAATCGTGATATTGAGTCGTACATTTGTTCTCCTCCGCCTCCTCCGATTCCTTTTAATAAAAGAGTTTCAATTTCTTCATCGGGTGGAGAGTATAATGGTGCCCAGCGCTTTGATGGATCGAATGATATTGATAAAACGGAAACATCACGATTTCCAGCACCGCGAACAGAGTCTAGAACGGTTGCTAATAATGCATCGCGCTCAGCTGAATGATATTTGAAAGAAGTTCTGTCATTGAACTCTACCGAGAATTCTTGTGGATTTGTTTTTGAGCGAACTAGACTAGTAATAATATTGAGTGGTCGAATGGAAACAGGTTGATATGTTGCAGGGTCACGCTCCAAGAGACAATTTTCAGTCAGACACAGATTTCGTCTAACTGATCCTTCTTTTCGTTGTTTAGTCACAGAGAATTCTACATAAGATGTTAACGACTCGTCTGTTGAGTAATCGCCCATTCGTTTAGACCAAAAATCAAAAGATTTTATCCCTGGCTTGATACGTTTTAATCCAATACACAGATTAGCTGCTGCTGCTTCTTGGCATGCTTGGATAATTTCATTTCTCGAATTTGAAGCAAAAAGATAGAGTCGACTATAGTTATAATATGATATTGCAAATCCACCATTGATATCCGTTATTTCAATAAAGCCTTGTATCAGACGATAATCAAAACGCTTTTTTATCTGGCCTGATTTTTCAATAAGATAAAGTGAGGCAGGTCCAATTTCAAGGGTAACGTGACTTGTAGTTTCGTTCCATTTATGTTTTACCGATTGAAACCGCTGAGATTGAATCGGTGATCCAGTTATTTTAAAAAATTGCATTGCTTCTGTAAGCAATTCGTCCCTATGTTCAGTCGAAAATTTCATTGTTTCGACTTTTCCTTTTTTACGAATGTGTAAGAGGTATTCTGTATTAGATCTTGTTTTTGAATCTAGGGATAAACCATTTAACTCGTTCCATGGCCACTTATTTGTGATATCTGTTGGGTTTTGGGGATTAAATGTCGCGACTCCATCTGGTGTGATTGCGAATAAACGTTTGTATTTTCCCCGCCAACTATGTTTTGTTGTATAATAAATCGCGATTGCGCTATCTACCATTTCGTTACCATCTTAAATACATTTATTAGGTATATAAATGGAACTCGACCTTATAATGTGAAGCAGCAAATTGGGATGACGTCATCGATACCGGTTAAAGAATCGGATTTCCGGTGTCCAGTCTGCCGATAGGTCGCGTGGGCCTTGGCGTTGCTGAAGGCAGATAGGCACAAATAAATGGAAACAGCAAATAATAAGTCAGAAGGAGAATTGTGATGAGTCATAATGATGACGTCATTCTAATTTTGACGTCTCTGACACCTATGAATAAAGAGGGATGATGAGGTAACAAATATTGAAGACTATGAGTCACTTGAAGCTAAACGAGTCATCATTTGTGAATATGACTCATTACATCCGAACTGTTAGGATAATAGAAAAGCGCCTTGTCCGTCTGTAATTGCTTGGATTAATTTTTCTCGCATCACCTCTAAATTAGAATAATCTGGTAGTTTCAAATAATTGACACATGTCATAACTGAAGGTAAATAGTTTTCTGGATTCTCTCCCTCTTCAACGGATTTCTTGACGACGGTCAGAGGCGGGTTCAGCGCCTTGAGCCCACCAACAGGAAGATGTGGAGATCCAGTAACGAATCGAAGAAAATCAGCTTGTTCGGAATTATTCAGTTCGGATAATGTGGTAAAGAGAAACTGAACAGCTCGACACGATTGCGAGTAACCATGATCTGGACGAATTGAGCTTTCCAATTCATGAATCGTCCATCGCTGACGTTCTGATCCACAGAATAGTCGCGGCATTTCCCATGGCAGAAAACATTGAAGTTTTGATATATTGAAAAGCTCATTGAATCCACATCGAAGGGCTTCAAACTGACGACGTGTCCCCTCGACCATTGACCAATGAGCAACAAGATCGATGTATTGTCCAAGATTATCTCCGTTGACCGGTTTGTTCTTGCCATTTTTCAGTAATTCAATATTCTGGTATCCGGGAAGATTAAAATCCAAATATAATTCTTCGACTGAATCAGTTTGATTTGTATGAATGAATGATTTTAATTGTTGAAGAGATCGATGAAGTTGACTATCAAGTGATTGAAGATCATTAAATTGGAAATACTCCTCTTCATTCAAAAGCGCCCTAGCCATAAGATTCGATATAGGAAGATCCAACATTCTTGAATCTTTCAGCGCCCGTGCAAGACATCGACCGAGAAGCTTGTATTTCTTGAGAACATCATTAGTGACTGTCTTTTTACAATTTTTAGCTATTGGAGCCGGGAAAAGTCCTTCGCCTGGAACAATTGTAGCGTTTGAACCACTAATTCGCCCTTTCAAATTGTCTTCGGGATTTTTTATTCCTCTCCATAAACTTCCCATACCTGGAACCAAGTCATTTCGTCTTAGTTCATGTGAAATCAAAGTGTAGAACTCCAAAGTAGGACCAAGTCCAGTTCCCACTTCATTCATATATTCAACTTCAATTGCAGCATTCGATGATTTATAATTTTCAAAAATAGTTTCTGCTGATTTGATCAATTTTTCACGATTAACAGGCTCTTTTTCTTTCGCCACTCGCGCCATTATCTGACGACCAGATCCCGATTGATGTAAATTCTCATATTCTGGCATTCGTTCAAGCATTTTCTGAATTGCTCTTTGACGGTCGAATGTTGAAATGTAGAAAAGAAATCTTCGAAGGTCAAAGGGCAACAAAAATGGACATTTGTGAGGCAATTCGGTCAGCCAACTCGGAATATTGCCAGAAATAATGCATAAAGGATCCTGAAGTTGGCGCCAACATTTCGAGGTAATTGATGCATTTTCGAATTCTTCTGGGGCACAAAGTGGCTTTGGTGAACAAGTCAAATGTCCCGGGTATAAAGTTTGCCAAAAACGAGATAACCCGAAAAGACATGAAAGCAATGATACCATTTGAGAAAGATTGTTTGTTTCGTCATTATGATCAGAAAGCGAAATGGACTTTATATATTTTCCGAGGGGTCGCTTAGCTTGTTTAGCATCGCCCATGGTCCATAATGGGTCATCATTCGTCAGTGGCTTGATATCGGATAAACTCACAGACACTGCTTTGGGTAAATCACTATCTTTCTTTTTTGAAGTTGCCGACTCTTTTGGAATGATTCGATAGTTGATGGTGAATGTTCGACTCCAGACCATTTGTTGGTATTCTTCTTGATCAGAATCCATATCCGAGTCATCATCCATATCATATTCACGAATAGCCTGATAAATTGAAATATTTGGTGGAAGTGTTTTTCCTTTGATGGAGAGTTCAACTTGACGAACTCCACGAGTGAAACCCTGAGTAAAAGGCGATGCTCCATCCATGCTTTCATCATCAGTATCGGAAATATTATCTTCAGCTCCTGATCCATTATTCTCTGTGGTAGGTTGACCAAATCCTTTTAGCACCAAATAACGTTCGATAGCAGAAACCTGGGCAAGTGGTTCGATTTTGACTGGGCCACTGGTCCAGTTTTTTGTTTTCGGACATGAAGGGTCACGTTGTAAGTTACATTTGATTTGATGCTGGTTCAAATCTTGTAGGCGTGAACTTGATGATCCGGAGCCGTCAGTTAGTTTTAGCGGATATCGCTCAACCTGTGAAATTATTTGGTTTATTTTGTGAATAAGTTTGATGAAGATTTCGTTGGACGATGGAATGACGACCTCGGAGGTAGTTGCTTTATTTGGTAATTTTAAGAAAATTTCCAAAAATTCAAGTTCATTGTTACACAAAATATATTGCAATAAATTGTTCAAAACACCTGTGTGTAATAATTCAAATGGCGACAGCTCGTGATTCATAATGACGTCGCAAATTGTATTGAGAGCCTCACGTCGCGTTTCTTTACTGGTTGAAGTCAAATCTGTTTGACATTTTCGGAGACGTTCAATAACGGTTGATTCACCTTCATTTTCATCGGTCACAAAAAATTCGGATAATATACTTTTACTTTCATCACGAGTCCAGCTGATCATGAATTCTTTTAGTGTTGTGGAATCATATCGAAGTCTGCTACGTATCGGAGCTTCCTTTGACATAACTGGAGTTGATTGTTCGCTGTTCAATGTTGATGTACTTGATCCCAAACTTAGACTGCTTGCTTCACCATGACCAACTGACACTTTTCCAGCGGGAACAGGAGTTGGTAAAGATGATTTTTTACTTGATGTAGGAGTTTGATTGCCTTCTTCTTGGGGTGGCTGATCAGTAGGAAGTTGTTTCGAATGAGAGGAACTTTTTTGCTTTGATATTTCTTTTGCTAATTGCTCTTTGGCTAGTTCGAGTTTTCTTTCTTTCAATCTTCCTTGAAAGCTTCTTCTTTGTTCACTTATACTTCCAGGTGGTTCAAGACGGTTCGTTGGTGTTGCTGCAAGTGACCCAGGTGCAGATTGAACAGCTGGTGATTTAAATTTAATTTCCGTCATTTTTGCTAAACAGTGATAAAGTCCCTCTCTTCTGAATTTGTTTTTGAAATCTGGCAGGATTGTTAATATAGCTCGAGTAAGTTGAAGAGCTCGTACAATCACTTTTATATCTTGTGAATCAAGCAGTTGTTGTATTTGTGAGCAAGCATGACAATCTTTACCGCTGAGCAAAATGTTCAAAACTTCTGGATTGGAGCTGTAAGACATACGAAGAAGAGCCTGAATAACCGAAATTCTCAGCGACGAATTTGGTGCCGCTGTCAATAGTTTCCAACAAAGTGGATATAATTGTTCGATTAATGGTTGATACATTAAATATTCTTCTTGGGTCATTTCTTCATCAGCCTTCTCATCCTTTTTACCTTCTTCTGATATAATCTCCCCCTCTTCGGTACCTTCATCGTCATCCTCGTCATCATCATCTTCACTATCTGATATTTCGTATTTATTATAAGAATTAATTGGGTCGACAATTTTTTTCGTTCGCGGTAAAAGAGCTTCAACCAATTTGACAGCTTCAATCAGTTCCTGGGCTTCTCGTTGAGGCGAGGATTGAAGATCAAATGTGAGAATGGTAGATAAAGCTGTTGAGAGCGATGTTTTGAGCATTGAAACTGCAATTTCGCGATTTGCAAGCGCTAATTGACGAAGCAATTTCAAACTAAGTGTAACATAATGAGTTGAAACATTATTTGGATCACAAACAATGTCACAAATTGATGATACCATTCCGCTTTGAAATATATAATCAATCTGATTTTTGCTTTCTCGATGACAAGATTTCTCTGTTATTATTGCACAGGCTTGAATAGCAAATTCTATGGATTTTTTATCGGACGATTTGAGTCTTGAAATAATAATTGGAATTGTATTTTTGATTTGATCAAAATCGTTTTGGCAACTGATTGATCTCGTACATGCAACGACAATGGCAAGGGAGTGACGCTGGGCAACAATTGAAAAGAAATCAAGAAAAGTGGTCACTTGATCCGGGCCACGCTCAGCTAGAATTTGACGAGCATGTTTTTGAGACAGCTTTTCCAAGCAGGATAGGGACTGTTCGGCAACCATGATAAGAGCGTCGTCATGAATGTTTGCTACACGTGACAAAAGTGCGGGAATTGCTTCAGCTACAGCATGACTTGATCTTGGTAGTGAATCAAGAAGATATGTGAGAGCTCGCGCCGAGTATTGACAAACTTCAATTTCTGTATCTTGTAACAAATTAATAAGTAGAGGCACAGCTTGTCGATAATTGAATCCGGTTAGATTTTCTTCATTACCCATACAAAGCATTTCACAAAGCTCAGTTAATCCGGGGAGTGCGCCAATACCCTGATGCTGGAGTTGTTCAATAACCTGATTTGATCTTGAATTTGGCATTGGCATCATTGTGCTTGTTAGAATTTGTTGCATTCTAGGAGCCAAAGAACTGAAAAAGTTTGACGGAAGTCCTCTTTGTTCAAACATTTCATGAAGACGTCGAAGATCTTCTTCACGGCGATCACGCTGCTCATTTTGGTCATTTGGACCACTACTGCCGCTAGGGGCACCAGCACCACCGCTACCACCTCCACTGGTAGATTCATTTTGTTGCGACGACATTCTGGATGAAGTCGGTTGATTGGCCGACCGACGATTTAGACTTCGAGATGAGTTTGAAGAGCGTCGGTTAGACTGTAAAGAAGTACACCCACCCACTGTGGCAGATCGTTTATCTCTCCCGGGCCAATTTTTCGAATTAACTTTTTTTCGTCTTTTTTGTTTGTCGTGAAGTTCACCTTTTTGATTCGCCTGTTTTTGAGTTGTTTCCTCTAATTGATTCGTTTGTTTTTCTTCTGTTTCTGAGCTCTCTTTTCTTTTTTTAGCCGATGGACTTGAAGATGTTTCTGGTTGATCTGAAGATGTCCCAGCAGATGTATAAAATTCTGGACGCTTTAACTTTGCTCTTGGACGGAGTGATCTTGATCCTTTATTCGACTCGCTCATAACATTTGCCTTTCATTGAATTGGCATCTGTTCATCGAGTTTTTTAAAATCCCAAATTCTGTTAGACAATCGAAATCGGACTCAAAAATG
>Ga0115100_10011395_pt1 | contig 11266 bp, 14 predicted proteins | sample MBTome_3_FD_89642 | JGI IMG/M metagenome (GOLD analysis project Ga0115100, IMG submission 89642) | Marine eukaryotic communities from Pacific Ocean to study complex ecological interactions - MBTS_2Apr14_M1_3um Metatranscriptome... | ecosystem: Environmental > Aquatic > Marine > Oceanic | place... | reverse complement strand
GTTCTCTTTTCTTTTTCGATGTTTGATTTATTTTTTCTTGCTTCGTTATTTGTTTTTTCTATTCTTTGTTTTTTAGAGGTTATTGTTTTTAATGAAGAAATTTTATTGGCAATGTGTTTTTTTAGTTTTATTTTTTTTGCTTTCAACTCATTAGGTGATTCCATTTACGAAAGTTTTCAATCTCGCGCACTAAAATTTGAAAACGATTTACTACTTTCTTATACGTTTTCTAAAGCATCTGTGAGCGAGCAATTTAGTGCACTTTTACTTTCTCGCGGGTTTGTATCAAAACTTAAAGTTCTAACTCAATGTTTTTCAACTTTTTTTAGTGTTTTTAGTAAACATTTATCGTTTCAACGTGTTTCTATCGTCCTAAATATTTGTCTGAACAAACTTTCAGAACTTAGTGCTTTTGAAGCGAAACTATACTTGTCTTCGCAAAAAAAATGTGTTTCTTTGTTGTTATATCCATTAATTTTTAAGACAACTAGTAACAATATTGCATTTTTGACTAATCTTCCTAAAAATGTAAGCTCACCCTTTAACAACAACGTTTCTATTTTGAAGAATATTTCTATCTAATTTTCTTACCTTTCTTATAAATGGTTCTATATATTTATTAGAACTACCCCATTATACACAAAATACAAAAGTTTTTCGCTTAAAAAAAATATTCTACACACTCTTAACTGACATCCAGAAGTTTAAATGAAGCAGGGTTTGTATGAGTTCGATTCTCATTTTTGTGTTTTTTTTTCTTTTTTCGATGTTTTTATGCCTTTTATCATTACCTTTTTTAAGTTTCTTATCGTGCGTTCTTTTCGGACGATTTATAGGAGTCTCCGGATGTTGTCTTTTATCGACGTCATCTATTTTTCTTTCTTTTTTTCTTTCGTTATTAAGTCTGTACGAAACTGCTGTCATGGGTTCTATTTGTACTTTTTCATTATGTTCGTGAATGGAATCAGAATTGCTTTGTGTTAATTGAGGATTTTGCTTTGATCCTTTATCTTCCGTCATGCTATTTGTCGTTACAGGCGTTTCGGGTCTTGTTCATCTTTATTCTACTGAGTACATGGCAGGCGATCCTCATCACGGTAGATTCATGTCGTACCTATCTTTATTTACTGGTTTTATGTTAATTCTCGTTACAGCGGACAATTTTGTTGTCATGTTTTTTGGTTGAGAAGGTATTGGTTTAGCCTCTTTTTTGTTAATTAGTTTCTGGCATACACGTATTCAGGCAAGTAAATCTGCAATAAAAGCGATGCTCGTTAACCGTGTGGGAGACGTTGGTTTAGCATTAGCTATTTGTTTAGTTTTTTTAACTTTTAAATCTGTTGACTATTCTATTGTTTTCGCTATGGTACCTTGTGTTATGTCGTATACGACATCATTCTTTGGTTTTGACATTAATGTTTTAACAATAATTTCCTTTTTACTTTTTTGAGGTGTTTTAGGTAAATCTGCTCAAATTTCTTTACATATCTGATTACCTGACGCGATGGAAGGTCCAACACCAGTTTCCGCTTTGATTCACGCGGCGACATTAGTTGTTGCTGGGGTTTTCCTCATCATCCGTTGTTCTTCGTTATTTGAAAACAGTGATTCAGTTTTATTTCTAGTTTCTATTGTTGGTGCTTTAACTTCGTTCTTCGCTGCTTCTGTTGGATTATTCCAAAATGATTTAAAGCGAGTTATCGCTTACTCAACTTGTAGTCAGTTAGGTTATATGATTTTCATTTCAGGATTGTCTCACTATTCGGTATCTCTTTTTCATTTAGCAAACCACGCTGTTTTTAAAGCACTTCTTTTCTTAAGTGCTGGGTGTATTATTCACGGTATGGCTGACGAGCAAGATCTTCGAAAGATGGGTGGTTTATTAAATATTTTTCCCGTTTCTTATACAATGGTTTTAATCGGTTCTTTAGCGCTTATTGGAACTCCTTTTTTAACGGGTTTTTATTCTAAAGATTGTATTCTTGAATTAGCCGCAGCTAAACATACAACGGTCGGTAACTTTTGTTATTTTTTAGGTTGTTCCGCGGCATTTTGTACAAGTTTTTACTCTTTTCGACTTGTTTTTTTAACTTTTATTAATCCTGTAAATAGTTACAAAAAGTATCTAGAAGGTGCTCACGACGCTCCTTTTACTATGGTTTTCCCATTAATGGTTTTAGCTCTCGGCGCTATTTTTTACGGTTTTTTATCACGTGATTTAGTTATCGGTTTAGGTTCTCTTTTTTTTAATTCCGTACATACTAATTTTTACAACTTTAACTTAGTTGATTCAGAATTTTTATCACCTATCATTAAAAATATCCCATTTATTTTTACTTGTTGTGGTGCTATTTTTTCTCTTCTTTTAATCCATTGTTTTAATGTTAATAAAGGATTTGTTATGGATCTAAAACTAAGCTCCCCTTTTAAGGGTTTCTATGTTTTTCTTAACAAAAAATGACACTTTGATCAAATCGTTAATGAGGCTATTGTTGTTCGTTTAATGAATTTTGGTTACCTTTCTACATTTCAAGCGCTAGATAAAGGTTTGATTGAATGTTTTGGTCCGACTGGTTTTGTTGCTTCAACTTTTGAAGTAAGTTCTAATTTCAGCTCTTATAATAATGGATTTTTATATAACACAATCTTTATTTTTGTTATCGGGCTTGTTTCTTTTTTAACCTTTTTCGCTTTCGCTTATCTTGGTTTAATTAGTTCATTTAGCTTATCTTTTTTTGCTCTCTTATTGTCTTTTTTTGCTTTCTCTCTCTTAAATAGTCATTAGTTTGTCTTCTTTTCTTTTTCTGTTTAATGTTCTTCTAATTTAACTTACTTAGTTTACTTTTTTTGTTGTACTTTTTTTTTGATGATTTTACAAGCAGCTAAACTTATTGGTGCAGGACTTTCTACTATTGCTCTTGCAGGTGTTGGTGCTGGTATTGGAACTGTTTTTTCAGCTCTAATTACTAGTGTTGCACGTAATCCTCATTTAATGAAACAGTTATTCGGTTACGCTATTCTTGGTTTCGCTTTAACTGAAGCAATCGCTCTTTTCGCATTAATGATGGCTTTCTTAATTTTATTCACTTTTTAATTTTTGTTTTTTTTCCTATTAGTTTATAACACATTGTTCTGTTTTTTAAATAGCGTTTAACTCAATTGGTAGAGTGTTTCTCTTACAAAGAAATTGTTATTGGTTCAAGTCCATTAACGCTAATTTGGAGTATAGCCAAAAGGTTAAGGCGATTGTTTTTGATACTTTTTACTGTTGGTTCGAATCCGGCTACTCCAGAGAAAATTTGCTAGCTTTATTTACGTTTTTATTTTTCTTTTTTCGATGTTTACTCTTTCTTCATATACACAGCGTCATGCTTTTCATTTAGTTGATCCTAGCATTATGCCATTTATTACTTCTATTTCAGCGCTTTCATTAACGTTAGGAAGTGTGCTTTATTTTCATGGTTATTCTGGTGGGCTTGAATCGACATTATTTGGGCTTTGTGGTGTATTGACTTGTATGTTTGTTTGATGACGTGACGTTGTACGTGAATCTTTGTTAGAAGGTCATCACACAAATATCGTACAACTAGGTCTTCGCTACGGTATGATCTTATTTATTGTTTCAGAAGTTATGTTTTTCTTTGCTTTCTTTTGAGCATTCTTCGCTGCTGCTTTAGCTCCAGTTATTGAAATTGGATCAATTTGACCTCCAAAAGGAATTGAAGTTTTTGATCCAATTGAAGTTCCTTTACTAAATACTTTAATTTTACTTTGTTCTGGCGCGACAGTTACTTACGCTCATCACGCTATTACTTGTGGTAGCAAGATTGAAGCAATTTTTGGACTTATTTTAACTGTTGTCTTAGCTACTATTTTTACTGGCTTCCAAGCGTTTGAATATGTTTCCGCTAGTTTCACTATTTCTGATGGTATTTATGGATCAACTTTTTATATGGCGACAGGTTTTCACGGTTTTCACGTTCTAATTGGTACAATTTTTTTAACTGTTTGTTTGATACGTCTTTCGCTTGATCATTTTAGTATTCAACATCATTTTGGTTTTGAAGCCGCAGCTTTCTACTGGCATTTTGTTGACGTTGTTTGACTTTTTCTATACGTTGCTGTCTACTTTTGAGGTGGTAACTAATTTAGCAAAAATCTCTGGAAGGATCGGTTAATTGGTAGACCGCAAAATTGTAAATTTTGTTTCGCATTGAAATTGTAAGTTCGAGTCTTACTCCTTTCATCACAATTATTTTTCGATGTTTCTGTGTAATTATTTCAGCATTTTTTTATTTCTTGTTTTTAGTATAGTGCTTTCAACAATTATCTTTTTTCTCTCTTTCTTTGTTTCCTCTAAGTTAGATGACGCGGAAAAGTTAACAGCGTACGAATGTGGTTTTAATCCATTTTCTGATTCACGTTCAGAATTTGATGTAAAATTTTATATTGTTGCTATTCTATTTATCATCTTTGACCTAGAAATTTCTTTCCTATTTCCATTTTCTGTTTGTCTAAATACTATTAGCTCTGTGAGTTATTATTGTATGCTTATTTTCTTATTTGCTTTAACTGTTGGTTTTCTTTATGAATGAAAACGAGGTGCGCTTGATTGAGATTAACTTTCTCTTCTTTTATAACTATAATTTCTTATTTCGAATAACTTTTTACTACTATTGTTTTATTTTTGATGCCTCAATTTGATACATTTTCCTTTTTCTCACAACTTTTTTGAGTTTTTTTTGGTTTTTTATTTTTATACCTACTTATCTGTTTTTATCTTTTACCTTCTTTAGCCGCTATTTTAAAAACAAGAAAGCGTAAGTTAGCGCAAACAGTTTCAACTAGTAATTCTTCTATGTTAACGACTAATACAGAGTTTCCTATTTTTTTTAAGAAATCTCTTGATAGTTTTTCTTCTGGAGTCAGTTCTATTGGTTCTAAAAGTTCAGAGCTTTCTAGTCAATCTGTTTTACCTAAAAATTTACAAATGATCGCTTTGAATTTTGAAACTTCGCAAGAACTTAGCTCACGTGTCCTAACGCAGACGCAAATTTGTAACATTTTATACTCTTAATATAAAAATGATTACCTTCCCTTATTTTTTTAAATTCTTTACTTTTTTTTACTAAGTTCATTTAATTTTCGGTGCTGGTGGAATGGTATACACGCTCGACTTAAAATCGAGTGCTTTTAAGCATAAACGTTCGAATCGTTTGCGTCGAATTTTACTTTACTTGATGGATTTTTTCACGTTCTTTAATAACTTAATCCCATTTGATATCGTTATCTCTATATTAGCGATGTATATTTTGTTGGGTATTTGTTTTGGCGTATTGTTCGCTTCTAGCGAAGAGTTTGGTTTTCCAACACTTTTAAACGCACTTAATTCTTTTTCAATTTTTGTTGTATTATTACTTTTGTTATTTTTTGGTTTTGATTATTCTTCTACTATTTTAGAACAACAAAATAATCTTGTGGTTTATAACAAATCCTATCAAACAATTTTTTTATTCTTTTCTTTTTTTCTTTTACTTGTTACTCGTGACTTTATTAGCGCTCATCGAATTTCTAAATTTGAGTATGACATTCTATTTTCTTTCGTGATGTTAAGTTCAATTTGTCTTTGTTTCGCTGATGATTTTTTATTAGTTTATTTATCTATTGAACTCCAAAGTCTCGCATTATACGTGTTTGCCTGTTTCAATAGAAATTCCGAATTTTCTACTGAAAGTGGTTTGAAATACTTCGTTTTTGGTTCTGTAATCTCGTGTTTCTTATTACTTGGTTTTGCTATAATTTACTTATCATTTGGTTGTCTCTCATTTGAGTTTTTGTACAGTCTTTTACAAAATACAAATGATAGCTTTCTCTTCTTAGGTATTTTATTCGTCCTTGTTGCGTTTCTCTTTAAAGTTGGTTCCGTCCCGTTTCATCTTTGATTAAGTGATGTTTATGAAGGCTCAATGATTATTGTTACTTTCTTATTTTCCGTAGCTCCAAAAATTATCATCTTTTCAGTTCTTTTTAAACTCTTTGCTTTATTGTTTAGTCAGTTCAACCTTTTATGATCACCTTTCGTTCTTGTCTCGGGTCTAGGTTCCATTATTTTTGGATCATTAGCCGCATTATATCAAAAACGATTAAAGCGACTTTTCGCTTATTCTACAATTTCGCATACTGGTTTTCTTCTACTAGCTGTGATGTGTTCCACTATTGATGGTATTTTTTCTTTAACTTTCTACGTGATTACCTATGCTAGTTTAACTGTTTTGTTGTTTTCTTTCTTAATTTTTCCCTCGCTGTCACTTAAAAACTTTCCAATTTACATTGCAAATTGAACTTCTTTAGGTGTTAAAAACCCGTTTTATGCTTATGGATTTTCTTTAGTTATTTTCTCTATGGCCGGGATTCCACCTTTAGCTGGCTTTTTCAGTAAATTTCTTGTTCTCTTATCTGTTGTTTCTGAATATTTTTTATTAACTGCGATCATTTCCGTATTAGTAAGTTCTATTGCGTGCTTCTATTATATACGTTTAATTAAAACATTTTTTTTCATTAAAGAATCAAGAAACAGTTTTTGAGTGTCATCGGTGAAACCACAACACTTAGAGTACGTAATTGGTATTTTTATGCTTTTTAACCTAGGTCTTTGTATCGCTCCAGAAATTATTTCAAACTTTGCTTTACTTGTTGGCCTTAGTTTATTCTAAACGCAATTTTTCATAACACTAGTTTATACTATTAGAGTAGTTTGCTTATTTTTATTGTTTTTGTCACCTTTTTTACTTCTTATTTCTTTTTTGATGATTCTCTCTATTAAAAAACAACCGTTATTGCAAATAGTAAATGATCATTTGATTGAATATCCTACACCTTCTAACCTAACTCTATTTTGAAACTATGGTTTTTTAGCCGGTATGTGTTTAGCTATTCAATTAATTACAGGTATCGCGCTTGCTATGCATTATACGCCTCACATTGACTTAGCTTTTTTAAGTACTGAACACATCATGCGCGACGTGAATAACGGGTGACTTTTACGTTACATTCACGCAAATGGTGCTTCAATGTTTTTTATTGTTGTGTATATTCATATTGGTCGTGGTTTATATTATGGTTCTTACGCTGAACCACGTGGTTTTGTTTGATCGCTTGGTGTTATTATTTTACTTCTTATGATGGCAACCGCTTTCTTAGGGTATGTTCTCGTGTGAGGGCAAATGAGTTTTTGAGCGGCAACTGTTATTACAAACTTTTTTACTGCTTTTCCTATTGTAGGTGATAAAATCGTAACTTTTTTGTGAGGTGGCTTTTCCGTTGATAACGCAACATTAAATCGTTTTTTCAGTTTTCACTATCTTTGTCCATTTATCATAGCGGGTGTTGTTATTGTCCATATGGCAGCTGTTCACTTTGACGGTTCAAATAATCCTTTAGGAATATCTTCTGTCTCAGATAAAATTAGTTTCTTCCCTTATTTTTTTATTAAAGATACACTCGGTTTAGTAGCGTTTTTACTATTCTTTTCTTACTTTGTATATTTTTCACCTAATTACTTAGGTCATACTGATAACTATATTCCAGGTAATCCAATGGTAACACCAGAACACATCGTTCCAGAATGGTATTTCTTACCCGCTTACGCAATATTACGTTCAATACCAAATAAACTATTAGGTGTTCTTGCGCTGTTCGCCGCAGTTTTAGTTTTACTTGTTTTACCTTTCGTAAATACATCAGAAATTCGTTCATCTCTTTACCGTCCTTTACATCAAAAGTTTTTTTGACTTTTAGTCGCTGATTATATCTTACTTGGTTATTTAGGTCAACAAGTTCCTGAATCACCTTTTACAGAAATTGGTCAAATCGCTTCAATTTATTATTTTGCTTACTTCCTTGTTATTATCCCTGTTTTAGGCCGTTTAGAAAAAACATTACGTACTATTTAACTCGTGTTTAATAAAACACAACGCAAAGAAGAGCAATCTGGTTAGTTCGTCTGTCTCATCCGCAGAAAGTTAATGGTTCAAATCCATTCTTTGCGCTTTTTTTTCTTGATGTCTTCTTTCTCTCAAACAATTGCTTTTCCTAAACGAAAAAAAGTTAAACAAATTTCATCACCCAAACTAAATGGTAATCCTCAAAAAAAAGCTGTTTGTTTACGAGTATTGACAATTTCTCCAAAAAAACCGAATTCTGCAAACCGAAGAGTTATCAAATTAAATATGACTCATTTAAAAATAAAGCTCACAGCGAAAGTTCCAGGTGAATCACACAATCTACAACAACATTCAACAGTTTTAATTCGTGGTTCACGTGTTCGTGACTTAATTGGTGTAAGTTATTCAGCTATTAGAGGAGTTTTTGATCTTTCTGGCGTAACAAATAGAAAAACTTCAAGAAGCTGTTTTGGGGTTAAAAAACTACGATAAAATTTTTCACGTGATGCTTATTTCTTCAAGCCTTTTTTATTTATTTTCCTGCTTTTCCTTATTATCTTCAATTTGTGTTATCACAACAAAGAATCCTATTTTTTCTGTATTGTTTCTAATACTATCCTTTACAAATGTTTCTTGTTTGTTATTTTTGTTCAATTTGGAGTTCCTTCCAATTTCATTTTTAGTAATATACGTTGGAGCAATAGCTGTCCTTTTCTTATTTGTTTTAATGATGTTGAACATTAAGTTATCCGAACTTCAAAGAAATGTTACTAGCTTTTTACCTTTCGTTATTTTCTTAGGTATTGTTTTCATTATCGAATGGTTTGTCTTTTTTCGCACAGAATTCGTTTTTTTAAATCTGTTTGATAAGAGTAGCATATTTTTCCTTTCTGATATTTTAAGCGCATCATCCTCTATGAATGACATTGACTTTAACACAATCTTTGGATTATCTTCAAATATTAAAACTATTTCAGTTTCATTATTTAGTTCATATGTTTTTGCCTTTGTTCTTTCAGGTTTTGTTTTACTGTTAGCGATGGTTGCTACAATTGTTCTAACAGTACAAAAAACTTTTGTTTCGAAAACTCAAAACTTTTACGCGCAATTAATGACGGATTACAATTCGTCACTTATTTCATATAAATAACCCTTTAAGCACGTAGTTTAACGGTTAAAACGGAATACTCATAATATTTATATTGCTGGTTCAAATCCTGCCGTGCTTATACTTTGTGTTTTTCAAAAGTTAAAATCACCACATTTCACTTTAATTACACATCTAATATAGCAGCTGGTAAAAATAGTTTAAATGGTTAAAACATCAGTTTGTGGTGCCGATGATAAAGGTTCAATTCCTTTTTTTTACCTTTATTTTAAAATAAAAACGTAATAAACTCTTTTTACGTATCCACAGCCTGTTTAACTTAATTGGTTAGAGTGTTTGTTTTGTAATCAAAAAATGTCGGTTCAATTCCGGCAACGGGCTATTATATACTTTTCTTGTTTTATTTTTAACTTGATGTTTTCTTCATTCTCTCCTTTGGAACAATTTTCAATTAACAAAATCATTCCATTGTTTCTAGGGCCTTTTGATTTTTCTATTACGAACTCTACCTTGTTAGTGTTTGTTTCTTGTACTATCGCATTCCTTTTTTATAACTTTGCCATCGCTAACGCAACGCTCGTGCCTTCCGCTTGACAGAGTTGCGCGGAATTCGTATATGAGTTTATATATTTTAACGTGCTTTCTGAAAATGTAAAAAAAAACGGACCATTATATTTTCCTTTCTTATTTACTATCTTTACATTTATCTTTTTTTGTAACTTAATGGGAATGATTCCTTTTAGTTTCACCGTAACAAGTCATATTGTAATTACATTAGGTTTAGCTATGATGGCTTTTTTTGGTATTAACGTGATTGGTGTGAAAACACACGGGTTTCATATGCTTTCACTTTTTTTTACCAGCTGGAGCACCACTTGCTTTAGCACCACTTTTGGTAATTATTGAACTTGTTTCGTACAGCTTTCGAGTAGTTTCTCTTGCGCTACGACTTTTTGCGAATATGATGTCGGGTCATTGTTTACTTAAAATTTTAGCAGGTTTCGCTTGAACTATGTTATCTGCAGGTGGTATTCTTAGTATAATACATTTCTTACCTTTAGTTGTAATTTTTGCGATTGTTGGTTTAGAACTTTCTATTGCATTTTTACAAGCTTATGTATTTACGGTACTATTATGTATATACTTAAATGACGCAATTAGTCTCCACTAAAAAACTTAATAATTAAATATATAGAAAAAAATTGATTTTCGTCTAAAAAAAAACTAATCTCCAAAATAGCACAATTGGTTAGTGTTTCGAACTCATAATTCGACGGTATTGGTTCAATTCCAGTTTTTGGAATTTTGTTTGCTAAGATCTACTTATATGATTTGACAAATAAAATAATAAACTAGCTTGTAACTCAATTGGTTAGAGTGTTATCTTGATAAGATTTTGGTTATAGGTTCGAGTCCTATTAAGCTAAACGATCCATTGATGCTACTTTTCCCAAAAAAAAACAAATATATGAAATCTTTTTCAAGCAACAAGATTTCGAATAATAAAATCTTTATAAATTCATCTAAAAGGGCAAAATACGCAAACTTATGTTTAGTCGCTGAAAATAACGGGTTTGTCACAAATTTTCAAATAGAATCGTTACGTCGAACCTTGCGACGCTTACTAAAACGACGTGCGCAACTTTTCTTTCGTATTTTTCCTTTTACTCCGATAACTAAAAAACCAAATGATGTCCGTTTGGGACGAGGAAAAGGAAATGTAAAATACTGAACGTGTTCTGTAACGAAAGGCTCTATTATTGTAGAAATAAAAGGTTTAGAAAAAAATTTATCTCAAAAAATATTGAATGAAATTAGATTAAAACTTTCTATAAAAACGTATTTTTTTAACCGATACTCACGATGAACACTATACTAATAATTTTCATACCCTTTTCCATATTTCTTTTAGGTTTATTCGGTATTTTTATAAACCGTAAAAATTTAATTCTTATAATAGTTTGTATAGAACTTATCTTATTATCAATTAACTTTTCTTTTTTAGTATCTTCTTATTACTTAGATGATATTTTAGGTCAAGTATTTACTATTTTCGTACTAACTGTTGCAGCTGCCGAATCATCAATTGGTTTAGCAATTCTAGTTACATTTTATCGTATTCGTGGTAGTATTTCAATTGAAACAATTAACACATTAAAAGGTTAATACAAACATAATTGAAAACAAAACTTTCTTCGTCTAATCAGGTTAGGAC
>Ga0115100_10036774_pt1 | contig 11282 bp, 11 predicted proteins | sample MBTome_3_FD_89642 | JGI IMG/M metagenome (GOLD analysis project Ga0115100, IMG submission 89642) | Marine eukaryotic communities from Pacific Ocean to study complex ecological interactions - MBTS_2Apr14_M1_3um Metatranscriptome... | ecosystem: Environmental > Aquatic > Marine > Oceanic | place... | reverse complement strand
GTTAAAGCGTGTCTTTGAATATCAGAAAAGTCACCGAGTTCAATTCTTTCATTAAGCGATTCCTCAACTCTAGCCGAGACTGTCGCAGAATCATTTAGTCTATGTGAACTTGTTCAGATTGTTAATTCATCATTTTTTGTAATATCCATCATTATTTTTTTATTTTCCCACATATGAAGAAGGATTAACAATGATAAGAATTGAACTTATTAAACTTCTAGTTAAGCATTGTTTGATTATTTGATCAGGTTATAGGTCGTAAATGAATAGACCTTCAAAGGAGTGATGTAAAGCTAATATTTGAATTTCAGAAAACGCATAAAGTTTTTTATTCGAAGTCTTTTCGAAGGCATTCATTTTTTTACTTATGATCACAGGAAGTTTTAACATTATCTATATTAGCAGATGATCTGTTTATTGATGGTAATTTATTTGTTATCTTCTAATTTTAACTTCATAGTGAAAAAGGTAAGACTTGAACTTACAACATCTTTACGATACTGGATTTACAATCCAGCGATTTAACCAATTAATCAACTTTTCCATTTATTTAAAAACTATATTTATGCACCACCTCAATAATACACGGCGATATATAAAAATAATCATACAACGTCGACAAAATGTCAGTAGAAAGCTGACGCTTCGAAACCAAAATGGTGTTGTACTGTAAAATGGTTTAGCATCATTCTATATAAACAAACAGATAAAAAACATGTTCCTATAAAAACGTGAAAACCATGAAATCCAGTTGCCATGTAAAAAGTAGAGCCGTATATACCGTCTGTAATAGTAAAATTAGCTGAGAGGTATTCGACAGCTTGCAACGCTGTAAATAAAAAAGCTAGGATTACAGTTAGAACTAAACCTCAAACAGCTTCAATTTTGTTTCCTGCCGTTATCGCATGATGTGAGTATGTGACAGTAGCACCTGAACATAATAAAATTAATGTATTCAATAGAGGTATAGCTGTAGGATCGAAGGCTTCAATTCCTTTCGGTGGTCATATGTTACCGATTTCTATTGTCGGTGCTAGGCTAGCAGCGAAAAAAGCTCAAAAAAACGCAAAGAAAAACATTACCTCAGAAACAATAAATAAAATCATTCCGTATCTCAATCCTAGTTGAACAATATTCGTGTGGTGGCCCTCAAGAGTTCCTTCTCTAACGACGTCTCGTCATCATAACGTCATAGAAGCAAGAACACCGATTAGACCGAAAATAGTAGTTTGAAGTCCCAATGAATAACCATGAAAGTATAAAACGCTTCCGGTCGTTAAAGTTAGGGCTGATATAGAAGAAAGTAAAGGCATTACACTTGGGTCAACCAAATGAAATGCGTGTCGTTGAGCATAGATAGAATATTTCTGTAACATCTTAATTAATTTTTAATATTTTTCAATAAAGTGGATAATACTCCATATAAATCAAGTCAAATTTAATACTTGAAATATATTAGAAGTTGTTTCTATTTTTTTTGAGTATACTGGAAAGACGGGATTTGAACCCGCAACTTTTAATATGACAAACTAATGCTCTAACCATTAAACTACTTCCCATTAATTCTTTCTATGAGGTTTGAACTCATATTGTAATTACGAAAAAATTAAGTCCTAACCAATTTAGACGAAGAAAGATAATATATATTAGAAATTTTTAACCTCTTAAAAGATTTATAAATTCTATGTTTATCGTGCCCTTAATACGGAAATAAATTACCAGAATTGCTAAACCAACCGACGATTCAGCTGCGGCAACGGTTAATATGAAGATAGCGAAAATCTGACCGAATCTATCGTCCAGATAAGAAGAAGCAATTAAAAGAGTGAAGTTTATAGATAAAAGAATTAGTTCGATAGACATTAAGATGAGTAGAACATTTTTTCTATTTAGAAAAATGCCTGCTATACCTATAAAAAATATTATAAAAGCTATAATTATAAAGATTACAAAGTCCATCGTAAAGATTTTAAGGTAATAAACGTTTTCATACGGAATTTTTTCTTGATCGCAACAAGAGCTTGCTTTGCGGAGTTTAATTTATATCCTTTTATTTCAAGAATTTTTTGACCTGGATGAACTGCTGATACTCAATAGCTAACGTCACCCTTTCCTTTTCCCATTCGTGTTTCACTTGGCTTTTTGGTAAGCGGTGTATCCGGTGTCAATTTAAACAAAATTTTAGCTTGTTTTTTCAATTTTCTTCTTAATAGAGTTCGCACCGATTCCAGTTGCTTGCTTGATACAAAACCACTTTCGGCGGTTGTTAAAAAAACGTCGCCTAAAGCATATGTTGTTATCTTTTTAAATTTTTTTAGTGTTTTACTTCTAACGTGATTTTTTGTAAATTTCACTGATTTTGGAACGAGAAACATCATATAATAATTTTTCCTTTGAGTGGATTCGAACCACTGAAATTGAAGTAACACTTCAAAGAGCATTAGCCGTTATGCAACAAGGAAATATAATTTAGTTTAGTGTAAGCTAATAGCGTCGTTAAGGTATATACATAGTAATACAGTAAATACATAAGCTTGTAGAAAAGCGATAGCAAGCTCAAGCCCTACGATAGCGAAGATGACGATCAGCGGTAACACATGAAGCAATGTTAATACGCCTCCCGTTGAAAGCATCGTTCACGCAAATCCAGCCAATATTTTAAGTAGACAATGACCCGACATCATGTTTGCGAACAATCGAAGAGCGAGACTAACAACACGAAAACTATATGATACAATTTCAATTGGAACAAGCAACGGAGCTAAAGCTAACGGAGCCCCAGAAGGTAAAAAGAAAGAGAAACCATGAAAGCCATGTGTTCTAATCATAACAACGTTAAGTGCAAAAAAGCTCATAATAGATATACCTAGTGTTACGGCGATATGACTCGTTACTGTAAAACTATATGGAATCATTCCCATAAGGTTACAAAAAAGAATAAAAGAAAAAATCGCTACGAACATAGGGAAGTAAAAAGAACCATTCTTTTTGACGTTTTCTGAAAGTAAATTAAAGAAAATAAATTCATATAAGAACTCTACTACGCTTTGTCAAACAGTAGGAATTAATTTAGAGTTTACTATGGCGAAATTATAAAACAGGAAAGCTAAAAAAGTGCTTAAAAGGGCTAATAACGAAGAGTTAGTAAAAGAAAAATCAAAAGGACCAAAACCTAAAGGTACTATTTTTGTTATAGAAAACTGCTCTAAAGGAGAAAAAAACATCAAAGATACACAATTGTTAAGCTAGATATTGGATTTGAACCAATGTTTTTTGTTTACAAGGCAAACACTTTACCAAGCTAAGTTAATCCAGCGGGCGTTTTATAAAGTAGAAAGCTATAATAAACATAATAATCTTATTTACCTTTATTGAATCAGATAGTACAAGATTCGAACTTGTGATACTTTCAGTATATATGTTTTCAAAACATACGCCTTAAACCAGACTAGACAAACTATCTTACAACGACTAAACACTTCCCATTATTTGTTTTTATTTTACTGGAAAAAAAGAACTCTGCTAAATTATTTCTGTAACTCTTTATTTGTTTTTCTTTGAATATTTTATCCCGCTCGAGCTTTGATACTAGGTTTAACTCTTTAATTATAGATTGACCGTTTCTATCATTCTTCAAAAAAATAAAAATCTTTTTGTGTTTTTCTATACTACTGATTTGATATCCGTTTATAAACCCTTCAATCACAAGTTTTCTAATCAACATTTCGTTCTTTTTGGAGAAGCGAACAAACAAATTGCTGTTACCGTTCAAACTATTATTTTTCAGAGATGATATTAAGTTATTTATATTTAAATTCATCAGATATTTTTTAAATGTAAAGGAAGGACTTGAACCTTCAACTTCCTGCTGATGAAACAGACAAGCGACCTTTTGCTTTTCTTTACTTATGCTAGTCTCAAGTTATTCTCTAATTTTCCAAGAAAAGGTATAATTATTAAAAAGTAGGCAAAATAGTATATTGAACAAATTTGACCTATCTCAATGAAAGGACTCTCTGGCACTTGTTGACCTAAATAACCAAGAAGAATATAATCTACAACTAAAAGTCAGAAAAATTTTTGGTGTAATGGTCTATATAGAGAGGATCTTACTTCCGAGGTATTTACAAAGGGTAATACAAAAAGTACAAGTATAGCTGCGAATAAAGCTAATACTCCTAATAGTTTATTTGGGATTGACCTTAAAATGGCATAAGCTGGTAAGAAGTATCACTCTGGAACTATATGCTCAGGAGTAACCATAGGATTTCCAGGTATGTAATTATCGCTGTGTCCTAACGTATTAGGCGAAAAATATACAAAAAATGAAAAAAATAAAATTAAAGCAATCAAGCTTAAACTATCTTTTATGAAAAAATAAGGGAAAAAGCTTATTTTATCCGTTGTAGAAGAAATTCCAAGTGGATTGTTTGACCCATCTTGATGTACGACGCTCATGTGCACAATAACAATACCCGCTATAGCGAAAGGTAAAAGATAGTGAAGACTAAAAAATCTATTTAAAGTTGCATTGTCTACACTAAAACCTCCTCACAATAATGTAACTATTTTATCACCAACAACAGGGAAAGCGGTGAAAAAATTAGTTATAACCGTCGCCGCTCAGAAACTCATTTGTCCTCAGACTAGAACGTATCCTAGGAAAGCAGTAGCCATCATTAAAAGTAATATAACAACTCCTAAAGATCAAACAAGACCTCTAGGTGCTGCATAAGATCCGTAATATAAACCTCTACCAATGTGAATAAATACTGTTATAAAGAACATTGAAGCACCGTTAGCATGAGTATAACGTAGAAATCAACCGTTATTTACGTCTCTCATAATGTGTTCTACACTTAAAAATGCTAGATCTACATGTGGTGTATAATGCATAGCTAAAGCAATACCAGTTATTAACTGAATGGATAAACACATACCAGCTAAGAAACCATAATTTCAAAAGAGACTTAAGTTAGATGGTGTAGGATAATCAACAAGATGGTCATTGACTAATTGAACTATAGGTTGCTTTTTAAATGAAAGGATCATCTATTTATTATTTTAATTATTATTTATAAAAGTTAACAAAGGGTAAAAAGTTTAATATAGAATTTATCTTTTGCACAAATATGAGAATCGAACTCATGTATTAAACCTGTTTTGTGATAGTAAGTAGTTACGATGTAGCTTGATCTTAATTAACAAGTACAGCTGCGATGACAGAAATATTTATCAGTAACGAAGGGTTAATAAGAAAAAAGGTAATTAAGAAAGTAGAAAAACCTAATCAAATTTCATTACTTCCACTGCCATAACCAATTCAAAATTTTCCTTGAAAGTTATCAGTAAAAAAGAAGATTCTTATTAATCTAATATAATAAAAACAGGCTATAGAACTAAATATTGCAACACACGCAGAGATAGCAAAATATTTTTTAAGAAGTAAGCTTCCAAAAACACATAATTTACTATAAAAGCCTGCTAAAGGTGGGATTCCTGCTATCGAGAATAAAATACAAGCAAAAGTTAAACTAAGGCATAAATTTTGTGAGGCAAAGGATGTTCAATTAACTAGAAATTTTGGTATTCCTTTGTTCTTAACGACTATAAAAATTACTGCAAAAGTAGAAAGCGTCATTATAATATAGAAGGTTATATATATAATTAACGCTTTCATAGAGTCAATAGAGTTACAGCCTATCGCAAGAAGTATGAAACCCGTGTGTGAAATTGCAGAATACGCCATTAATCGTTTAAGTCTTTTTTGATAAAGAGCTGCAACACTTGCAAAAGCAACGGAGCATAGTCCAGAAAAGGCTATTAACAGTTGAGAACTGTCAAAAAAGTCGAAAAAAAAAATAAATGATAGCCTTGTAAAAAGGCCAAAAAGTATTACTTTAGGTACTGCTGAAAAAAAAGCAGTAATTGTAATCAGAGACCCTTCATACACATCACACAATCATTGATGAAATGGAAAAGCACCAAGCTTAAAAAACAAAGAAATTAAAATAAATAAAAAACCTCAAAATGCAAGGTAATCATCAGATACTAGACTTAATTTGGCAATTGTCTCAAAATGTACGGAACCATAACTTAAATAGATTAGGTTAAAACCGAATAATAGTAAGCCGGAAGTAAGAGCACCTAATACGAAGTATTTTAAACCAGCCTCAGCATTATATTCGGAGTTTCTTTGGAACGTTGCAAGAATATAAAAGCTCAGACTTTGAAGCTCAATAGCCAAGTAAAATATTAAAAAATCATTACACTCATTCAATAAAAGTAATCCTAAAATCGAAAAAACAATGATCAAATCATATTCATATTTATATACTTTTTGCGATAATAAGAAATTTTTACCTAAATTTTGCAGTATTATCATTGAAGCAAGTAATAGGAATTTGAAAAGTGTCATCATGAGGTTACCCTCAAAAGACACTTCGTCTAATATTTTCACCTCACCTATTAAAAATAGAGAAATTATCGAAAAAAAAATAAAAACACTAAGAGAAGTTGCCGAATTTAATAACACTGGAAATGAAAAAGTTTGCATGCCATTGAAGAAAAGCGCATAAGAAATGAAACACAATAGATAGATGCTCAAAAAACTTTCTGAGCAATGATAAAGAAGAATAGCTTCGTCAAACAAATTATTACTCATCTAATATTAGTAGTAACAAAAAGAGAATTAAATATTCTAGATAATTCTCAAATGATTGGATTCGAACCAACGAAATACTAATAGTATTTTTTACTTTAGCAAAGTAACTCTATAAGCCGCTCAGACACATTTGAATTATAGTAACTAAATTTTAATTAGCGACTTACAAAAATATTTTTTTATTTAGTATGAATGACTTGAACATTCAAGCTATTATAAGTAGCATCAGATCTTAAGCCCAACGTGTTTACCGATTTCACCAATACTAAATTTAATTCTATTCTAATATATTGTTATTATATTAATAATTATTTCTGGGAATAAACCGAAAAGAAATGTTAAAAATACAAACGGAACTAAAGTGTAAAACTCAAAACGTGAAACATCTTTAAAAATCGTTATAGAATATCTCTTTATATTTCCGAATAATATTCTGTTCAATAATCAAAGACTATAACCAGCACCTAAAATCATTCCCATTCCAGACAGTAATGCAGCTCAGCTATTTGTTTCAAAACATCCAACGATAACCAGGAATTCTCCTATAAAGCTACTTGTAGCAGGTAATCCTAAATTACCTAATGAAAAAATAATAAAACAAACTGAAAATAGTGGCATTGTATGGATCAGACCACTATAGTATTTAATAACTCTAGTGTGATGACGTTCATACAAGATTCCTACACATAAGAATAGAGCACTAGATACAATTCCGTGACTTATCATTAATAAAATAGCACCTAGAATACCTTGCGAGTTAGCTGAGAACAACCCTATTGTAACTAAACCCATATGACCGACAGAAGAATAGGCAATAATCTTCTTCAAATCTACTTGTTGTAGAGTAGTAATAGAGGCGTAGATAACGCCAAATATACTGAAAGTATAAACTAATGGTGTAAAAAAAGCTGAAGCCTCTGGAAATAAACCTATAGAAAACCTTAAAAATCCGTATCCACCCAGCTTTAGTAATATTCCTGCTAAAATAACAGATCCTGCCGTTGGAGCTTCACAATGAGCTTCTGGCAATCAAATATGGAATGGCATAAGAGGCATCTTAACAGCAAAGGAAAAGAAAAAACACAATCAACAGATTCTTTCCTCAAAAGTATCTAACTGCATCGTTTTTAGTATAGTGTATTGAGTTGTTCCTGTTTTGTAGTAAATGAACAATATTGCCAAAAACATGAAAATTGAACTTAGTAAAGTATACAAAAAAAGTAAATAAGAGGCTCTAATTCTTCTTTCTCTCGAACCGTAAATACCTATTATCAAGAACATAGGTATTAGAACGGCTTCAAAAAATAAGTAGAAAAGCAAAATATCTAAACTTGTAAATATACCAAACAGAAATGATTCCATAACTAAGAAAGCGACAACGTATTCTTTCGCTTTTTTATAAACGCTGCCATTTCAAGATAAAAGAATACAAATAGGAATCAGGAAAGCTGTAAGTATAATCATGCTTAATGATAAACCATCTATACCAAACGAAAAGAAAAGATTTGATGAAGAAATTCATGTGGTCTCAAAAGGTAACTGATATCAAGAAACAGAAGGGTCAAACACGAAAAGCAATGCTACTGAAAAATTAAATATAAGAAGTGACCAAAATAATGAAAATTTTTGAACAAAGACTCTATCCGCGGTTGGCAAAAAGATTATAATTAATGCACCAATAAAAGGTAACGAGGTTAATGTTAATAGCATCTAATTTTAAAATTTCGTTTTAAAGGATTTGAACCTTTGATAACTTACTTAGAAGGTAAGTGCTTTTTCCACTTAGCTAAAAACGATTATATTATATTATAGCTAATCCAGACTTTAATACCACAAGCACCATGTTTAGTGGCAATATTGGAGAAACCGTAAGAAACAACAGAACTCGCTCCTTTAGGCATAATATGACCAACACTAAATGACAACTTTTGTTTTCTTCCAGTACGTGTCTTTGTCCATTTGCCACTACATTTAATCAAGATACCGGAGACAAAAATATAATTAGATTTATTAATCAAACGCTTTGTAAATCTAACAAGACCTTGTAATAGACCCATTTTGAAAAAAAAGTCCTTTTTTTTTAAGGATAGCTCGAACTGTTCTGCTATGTAATCACTAAGGGATTGAGCGACCATAAATGGTAATATGTTTTTTTTATTTGAGAACTTACTAGAAAAGGATGTATTCAAAAATCTATTTTTATCTGACTCTTTGTAATTAAAAAAAGATAATAAACAATTACTCTTAAGAGAAGCTAATAGATTCATACTGCTTCGACGTTTCTTTTTTAAGACTTCAAGTTGGCTAAAATTTATAGAAGATGCTAAATACCGTTGATGTAAAAGCTTATTATAAAGAATAGTCCTATTATTATTACGACGTAATAGTAAGTTGCTATTTAGAAAACCTAATGATTTGGTTATGTATGTATTACAATACTTTACTTCAAAGTCATCCGTTAGGTTGTTTGCAAAGGAAAGACCTGTATCGCATCAAACAGCTTCTCAAGATAATCTTTTGCCTATAAATAATGAATTTGTATTAATTTTTTGCCCCATCTAATATTTTTACAGAACAGTAAGATTTGAACTTACATAATAGACTCCCAAAGCCTAAACTTTAACCAGATTAAGCTATGTTCTGAAATAATAAAAAGAACAAAAGCTAGAGGGATTGAACCTCTATTGTTGAATTTGAAATTCAAAGTTATACCATTAAACTAAGCTTTTGTATTTTAGATTGACTCTCGTAGTTTTACTGTATAATGTGATCCAAAAAAATTATAAAAAGGGATGTTAAAATTGTTTTCTTTTTTATCTATTTTATTGATTCAAAAAAACCCAAACATTTAAAAAGTATTCTCGGTTTATTTCGCATCCTTTGCTGCCTTTTAGTGCTTTGGCAAGCGGACAAGGTAGTACTACCTTCTAGAAAAGTGTCTAAAACGACATCGTTTTCATTTGAAAGTTTTCGAATCAAAGCCTCGTCTGGTGAAAAGCCTTTTTGCGTCGGATGAAAACGATTTTTACCACCCTGCAACGGAAACAAATAAACGCTATTATCGTGTTCATTATTGAACGTCGGTTTAATTCCTTTAACACGGGATAAGTCGATTTCTCTACAATTAGTTGGGTAGTTTGCTTTACTGTTAATTTTACAATGTATCTAATTTGATTAAATTTTGATCTATCCAGGATATTTTTTAAAGACTTAATTTTCCAAGAATCGAAAAAAATTATCACCGTTCCTCTTTTTCTCTATTTTTAATAAAAAAGTTTGATAAATTATTATAATTTATCTAAAGTAAAATCGCTATCCTAAGTACCGCGATCAGTCTTGACGCAGTATTTCTTACCTTAAATTGTAACGTACTTTAGATAGATATATTTTCTCTTATCATCTTTAAACTGATGTTCTAGTTTGTAATCTGATCACTTATTGTCTATCTTAACAAAGCCCACTTAATTTAATCTTTTTTTTAACTTTTTCGTAATGATAGTTCATATCAGAACCTCGTGAAATAATGTACGGTGAAGCGGTTAGTATGAGATCGATCGAATTATTTTAGATTTTTGACGGGTAAGAGAATTTATCTGTGTTTTTGAAATGATGACTAATCATCGTATTTTCGTTAAATTTTATAAAGGTGTAAGAGAATCAATTTATTAAAAAATAGACCAAGAGTAGATTTGAACTACTAATAAACAAATTTGCAATTTGTTGCATTACCATATTATGCTACTTGATCTTGACAAAGTAAAAATTTACTTTATTTAATTTATTATTTAGAACGTGAATAAAATTAGAAAAGCCATCATAAGAGCGAATAAGGCGATCGCTTCAGTTAAAGCGAAACCTAAAATTGCGTAACCAAATAATTGTTTCATTAAGTGAGGGTTTCTTGCTACACTAGTAATTAAGGCTGAGAAAACAGTACCAATACCAGCACCAACTCCTGCTAAAGCTATTGTTGATAAACCAGCTCCGATTAATTTTGCCGCTTGTAAGATCATCTATTTTGGGGTATTTAATAGTAAATAATATAAAAAAGGTTCGAAAGAAACTATAATTTTTTAGTATCAAGAGTTATATTATACAATTTTGATAAAACATAATTTGCGTTTGAAGAATAAATAAACGGATAGATAACTCTTTCTATTTTATTTTGTTGCACTTCAAAAGCAATTTTCTTTTCTATTGTCAATGTATCATTTAACAATGTCGTTACAAGGTTATTAATGTGAGCGTTTAATTTCATTAAAAGACTTGCTTTTAAAGTTTTTAAACTAGCTTTCTCTAGTTTGCTAACGATTGAAATTTTCTTTGATAAAGACTTGTCTAATGAAAAACTCTTCGACAAGATCAACATTTGTGAATACTTTCCTTCAAAGGCAATTAATAAATCTGTTTCAAATTTATTTGAGCGATCCTCAAAAAGTTCATAAATTGATAAATTTAAATAACTGTAAGCAAAAAAAATGAAACTAACAAAACAAAGAGCTAAAAGTACTTCTTCATCGAATACAATTATTTCTAAAAAACTAAAAATTACTATTAAAGCAGCTAAAATAAAAATTTGAAATCTATTCATCTTTAAAAATAAACAAGAATGATTGGG
>Ga0115100_10362295_pt1 | contig 11293 bp, 6 predicted proteins | sample MBTome_3_FD_89642 | JGI IMG/M metagenome (GOLD analysis project Ga0115100, IMG submission 89642) | Marine eukaryotic communities from Pacific Ocean to study complex ecological interactions - MBTS_2Apr14_M1_3um Metatranscriptome... | ecosystem: Environmental > Aquatic > Marine > Oceanic | place... | reverse complement strand
TTATTATAAAAAAAGTTAAGAGACTCATTTTCTTTACTATACTCTAATTTATCGTATTTAGTCATTGAGTAAAGGAGTGATAAGTCTATAGCTCCCTGTAGATTAAAGTGATATAGAAGCTTCTTCTTATCTAATGTATATAGTTTATCGCATTTAGATAGAAGTTCATAGATACGAGTTTTATCTATATTAATACCTTCATCATGGTTTATAGGAATAATATATCCACCCATTGTTGAATTGAGAAATCTAATGTAGACTGCTATAGTGCTGGTAAGCTTAGGATGGTATAAATCATTAGACGATATTACATCGACGTAACATCCTAATTTCATTAATCCTTCTAGCGAATTTAATTTTGATTCTTGCTCTACTATATAAAACACTTAATATCCTTTTATACAATATAAGGATTATGTTTCGAGTTTACAAACCTTTGATGGTTTATTTTAGAAATAGGTGTTAATTTTTTGCGAACTAATTTTTCAAACAACTGTTCTCTAGCTATTAATTCATACCAGAATATAGAATCTTTAATATCTAATGCGTTTAATACTGATCTTAAAATATCGTAACCGTTACTATTAGTGTAGTGTTTAGGGTTATTATCTGATTCCTTATAGAAATCTTTTGCTTCTACTATATTATAGGTATACTTATAGTCTTTATTATCAAGATCAATTGAAAAAAGTTTTTTATCTTGTATTCCTAATATAGTATAGTATAAGCTCTCAAAGTATCTTCCGTGATGCATATCTATATAAGGTCCTTGATTATCTTCTAAATAATTTTTTAATATTTTATGAATGTAATGGTTAATAGTATTCTTATCATGTCTAAAACTCTTATACTCTGATACTTCTAGGATTCCGCTGTATATTTTTTCTTTTGCGTCTTTCAGTACTACAAAACAGGTATCAATCTTTTTAAATACATTTTGAAATCCTTTTTCCATTATAACAGCTTTAGACTTCTCATTTATACTAAAAGTAGTTTTATCTAAGTACCCTGTATGAGTATATGTATTAATTACTCTGCTGCTTGCTTTTAAACTATAAATGTAACCGTAGTCAAAGTTACGAGCAGGGTATGCTAAACTAATGGGGAATAGGTTATCATCATGTATTGCATTAGAATCTTCTACGTTTCTCATTTTATTTGACTACAAATTGAGCCGGGTCTTTTAGTACTTGACTTCTTATACCTGGAAGAACTAAGTTAGCCTGTTTGGTGATATCTGCATTTTGAGCTTTTAGGCCGGGGTACAAATATCCATTCATTATTTGATCTTCTGGATCTCCTTTTATCTTCCATTCAAGTTTTAGGAGTTTTATTGTTGTTCTTCCTTCTCTTTTAAACATTACAAATCTCTTCTTAGTAAGCTCGTAAATTTTACCTGTTCTAGTATCTTTAACAAAATACCTCATTAAGGTACCTATTTTATAATCCTTATCATTTGGTTTTGGATAGTAAGTTACAAAGCTAGTTCCGAATCTTTCGTCTTGATCATCAGAACCATGAGAATGAGGTATAACTAAAAGTTTTTCTGATTTGGGAGTAATGGATTCTCCTTTATAGTAATTACCTTTAAAATCAGCTACATACTTACCAAAGTACTTGTTACCTGTTTTTGCATCTTGCAAGGTACCGTGTACTTCTCCTCCTACTATTTGTTTATGTTTAGGTATATAAGCCATTATACGTTATATTTTGTAATTTTACCTTCTGATGCTAGAGCTACTGCTCGGTTAACATCTTTTCGTCCCTCAGTACCTGCACCCCAAGATACATGGAAGTGTTTCCCACTTGCTGCTCTTGTAGGATTAGAGTATTCATCAATAAACTTAACATTAGGAACTCCTCCTGCTGCAAATCCTTGTAATACTTTAAGTACTGCTTTTTGATTACCAGTTGAATATGGAGTAATTACAAAATCTAATCCTCTACCAGATGCATGACGACTTACATATGACAACTTATGGTGGAATGCATCATTACCACCGGTAAATATTAACTGTACGCCTGGTACTTCTGTTTTTATTTTCTCTACAATCGCTATACCTAAGTCAGCTGTTTGTTTTGTAATATCTCCACCATTTGATAGCTCCTGACCTTTTTCTTTATAATCAGCCTTAATTAATGCTTGTCTTAATCTGTTAGCTTGAGTATGTCCTGCTATTTCTTCTGGTGTAGGCATTGATGCTGCATCTCTAGATCTTGGAGCTCCGCCGCCGCCAGATGCTCTTGCTCCTGTTGATGGAGTAGCTACTTTAGGAGAACCTTTTATTGGGAAAAATGTTGTTTTAATATCTGTCCACCATTGGTTATTTTCTAACGTATGAGATATTCCAGTAACTAGGAATCCATACCCATCATATTTTGCAGGTAATATACCTTTATTAATACGAAACGTAAGACCTGGTTTAAGTCCAGATATACCCAGCATTTTTAACGAAAGTTCTATTGGAATAACTCCTTGAGGTACTTTACCGTTATTTACTATATGCTCTTTATACCCTTTTTGAATGTAACTAATGTTTTGGTTTTCCATTTGGTTCCATTTCTCTCCATCGTACTGCTGATCGCTCATACCAAGACCATTGAAAGCTTTGAATACATCATCTAACTCTTCAAGATGTTTTTCTATTCTCTCATTAGCCTCTTCATCTTGTTCAGCGTCAGATTGATCTTTAGCTCTAATGTGTCTGTCCAAAGCACCTTGATTCCACTGTAATAAAGTTTGTATATTTTCATTATAATTACCTGAGTTACCTTGAGCAGCTATTGCTACCATGTTTGATATCTTAGAAGTAATTTTACTACTAATATTTAATGATTTAGTTGTAGACTTTAAACCTGTTACATTAATTACTGGGATAGATTCTGGTGATAGGTTATTTCTATCTACCATTGTAAAGTTATCAGGAAATTCAGGATCGGCATATAAATCGAATTGATTAACATTACCTAAACATCTTTGCACTTCTTTCAATACTGAAATAACAACATCGTATATACCTGCTCCTTCGTCTGTACCTGCTTCACCTATAATTTTATCTACTTGAGATATTATAAAGTTAGTTGAAACAAATATGCTTAAACAGTCATCTGCTTTATCACCGGGAGCTAGTTTTTCCATCTCCTGTGTTAAGTCATCTCTCTTTATACAGTAATCTTTATCTTTAGATGGAGTTTTAGGTATATTAGCTACATAAGGATCTAATGACCAATGGTTAGGGAAAGTAATAAATTTTTGACCGAAATCTGTATTGAATGTAACTAGTGGTAATTTTTTAGTATTATCTAAAAGTACAGATGTAGCATTAATAACCTCGAAAAAGCTACGAAGACTGATAACACAGAAGTCTACGGAATCATCAAAAGCGTACCAAGCACTACGAGCAATATCTTGCTTCATTCTTAATACTGTGAAATCTGTTTTTAATTTATTAGCTACTTTTTCTGCTTTTTTAGATTTAAGTAATTCTTTTGCTTTTTTAACAGTTGAACCACTATGTGTTAGTTTCGTAAAAACGTAATGTAATACACTTTTACTTTCTACTTTATCAGCATCTTCGCTTTTATCCTCCGGCTTTGTAGCATCTGTAGTTTTACCTACTTTCATTGCTTCTAGTATTTGTCCTCTGGAAACTATTTTTAAGCTACAATCATATCCACCATCTGGTCTGAAGCTCCAATTATAGTTCTGTATGTATCCGAACATACCTTCGTAGTTACCGTGACCAGCTTCTCTTTTTACTTTAATATTATTGTCCATTTCAACTCCAGATCTAGGAGTAAATACATGACCATCCGGTACTAAAAAGTTATCAGCACCCATTTTTGCAGTGTTACCACTATTATCTACATATACTGAATGTCCCCATTCTAATATACAGGTATATCCAGGTTTAAAGTATAATTTTTCTATATTCTCTAAGTCTTCAACTGTCCAAACCACAAAGTCTACTTCTGCTTGTAGTATTGTACCAAATCTGTTTTTAGTTTTACATTTAAGTCCAGTAATACCGGGCATAGGTCTAAACCCTAATGATTGATTTGTGTAAGCATTATTACCAGTAGTCGAACCAGGTTCTAAGTTAATACCTGATCTTGGATCTCCACCTGCATTTAATGTTCCTCCTGTTAGTACGTACTTCTTAGCTAAATCTGCTGTACCTGTAACATTAGGACGTGCAGATCTATTTTGTAGCAACTGCTTAACTTCACCATCTGTTATTTGATTTACACTAGATCGGAGCATAACCCAGGCAGCATTAGAATGTATAGCATGTTGTTGTTCTATAGTCTTACTATTACTTTCAACTAAACTAGCTCTTTGTTCTAACTGTTTGGTAACGTACCCTGTTACTGGGCTACCAAATGTTTCTGCTTTAGCTCCCATTATTTACCTGTTTTTATTTAAGTCGTCAAATAACCTTAGAGCATTTGCTGTGTCATAAGGTACTCTTAACTGTACTCCAGGTTTTACGTTTAATCCGTCTTTTTTTGAATTGTTAGCACTTGCTATTATCCACCATAGTGATGGATCTCCGTAAAACTGTAGAGCAAGAGTATCATATCGATCTCCTCCAGCTGCTATTAAGTAAGTATCTTCAGGATGCAAAGGCAAATTAGGGTACATTACATTAGCGTAGTACCTTCTACCTTGTTTCGTTTTAAATACTTCTATATTTGTTGTTCTCCTTGGCATATTTATGCATTGTTAATAAATTGTCCTCCGTCTGCTACATTAGCATTAGGGTTAAAGGATTGTATCGGTTGGAATGCAATCGATATATTTAGCATATGAGGTAATCTAGGTAAATCAGGATCTGTTTCCCATGGAGTTACTTTATCCCAAGAAATTCCGACAGATTTTATAAATCCATCTTGATTCACTAAATAATCACCTACTGTTACTTGACATAACGTTCCTCTCATAAATCCTCCGTTATTTCCATACGTAGGAGCTGTAGTACCTGCTAATAAGTTAAGCTTTCTGTATAAGGGAACCAACTCTTCTTTAGAAAAAGCTGCTATTTTAAAATCAAAGGTTATATCTCTCTGAAATCCTTGGTATGTATAAAACTCTTCTGCTCTTCCGATATATTTAGTACCTTGCCAATTACCGGTATAGTTATCATTAAAAGCATCTAAGAATGCTCTGAAGTGTAAGAAGAAATTAGTTTCAGGTGTAATCGAATTGAAGTAAAAAGGTATAATGTCGTTTATAGATGCATCTTCAATAGCATTTGCTGTAACTTCGGGTAGTAAGTTGATCTTATCTCCCTGTGGTGCTGCTGAAGCTTGATCCATCATCATACCGTACTTAACATCTATCTGGTCAGTAGTATAATCAATAGAGCCAAGATCTGTTGTAGACCCATATCCATTTGTATTTTCATCTACAATTTGTCCTTTTCCTTTTACTCCTGCGTTTTTATCATAAGTTCGGAAACGTCTAAAATCTATAATAGATGTTGTTCTGCTTTCTGAAGCGTCTGAGTTAGTAACTGATGTTACAACTCCTTTAGCAGGATCTATTTTTGAATTTAAAGAAGATTCTCTACTTGTAGGAGGTGGTGGTTCATTTGTACCGCTTACTCCTCCATCTGTTTGTTGAGATTGAAAGCTTCCTTCTGATTGTTGATCTCCTCCAGCCTGTCCTATTAGACGGCCTCCTGGGGTTGTATAAGCAGGATCACCTATTTCTTGGTCTTCTAGGTTACTTTCAACACTACTATCGGAAGTATTATTTCTACCGTCCTGTCCTGTGTATGATTCAGCAGTATCAATTTCTGTTTGTTGCTCCTCTAACTTAGTTTCAACTGAACTATCTGCTGTATTAGTTCTACCGTCTTGACCTGTATAAGATTCTGCAGTATCAATTTCTGTCTGTTGTTCTTCTAACTGAGTTTGAACTTGAGAAGTACCTGAATTAGTTCTTGCTTCATTACCTGTATACTTGTCTGTCTCACCTTCTAAATCATAAGCTGATTCATACTCTACAGGAGTAGCGCTCATTGGTCTGAAACCTTCATCTCCTGTATTATCCGGTGATATTACTGCGTTCTTCTTAGAACCAAATAAACCTTTAACAAAGTTAAAAGCTTGCTGTATATCATCTCTTAAATAAGAAGTAGGTTCACCAAATGAATCGTCCTGTCCAGCTTTAAGATCAAATCTACTATTTAAATCTTTTAATCTAGAAGGACTAGGTGGTTCATATCCTGCATCTCCGTAGTTATCTACGATTACAGGGTTACCTTTTAATACTGAATTAGCACCTTGTGTGCCTCCTCCAATACCTAAGTTATTCTGTATAAAAGCACCTATAGCTGATTGAGGTCCTTGTCGATTAGTAAGATATGTTTCATTCTGAAAAGCATATACGAAGTGAGTTCCAGTACCATTTACAGGTACTTGAGCTAATGTACTTCCTGCTATTTTTAATACCTTACCTGGTCCATTACCTAGTAAAGCTTGATTTATACCAAACTTTAATCCAGCAGGTGAAATCATTAACTTCGATATTCGAGCTAAATCATCTATTCGGCTACCAGCTTCCAAAGCAAATCCAGACCCATTAGGAGGATTGTTAATATCCTTTGTAACTAATGGCGTTGTAGTCCCTGAATCTGAATATTTTAAGGACTTAAGATTTGTTTGTAGGTCTAATAATGGCATTTACTACTTTACTCCTGTTCCAGATTCTGGATTCTTATATCCTTCTGGTGTTCCTCCGTCTAAATCTAATACAGAGTGAGTACCCAACTGTGCAGAAGCTTTATCGTTATAATGTTTCTGGCTAGATGGTAATGCGTTTTCTCTAGTTACAGGAGTATCTCCTTTAAGTCCTAGTTTTGATACGATTTGTTTGTCTAAAATTCCCATGTTTGTTATTGTTTAATTATAAATATGATGTTTATGAAGATTTAACAGAAGCAAGCATTAATGATTCACCGACTTTATTTCCGTCTATGATTACATCGCCTCCTTCTTTTATTGCTGCAAGTATTAAATCTAATTTTTCTGCTACTGCAGAGTCACTAGATTCTTCTCCTCCTCCAGTTATACCGTTAATAAGAGAAGTAATTGCTCCTGATGCTGCAACCATTGGTGCTGCAAAAGCAGTTGTTAATATTAATCCTTGAAGTTCGTTTAATTTTTCTGTTTCTATTCCTGATAATGATTCTTTAATCATTGCTAAAGCATTACCAATTGATGTAAGTGAATCTGCTGTTGAAGCTAATGGAGTTGACATAGCTGCTAAAGTTGCTAATGGTGCTAAAGCTAACCAAATAGCTATTGACGATAAAGCCATAATTCCACTAGCTGCAGAGAATGCTATCATTCCAGCTGCCATACCCATAAGACCTTGACCTGCAATTACTAATCCAGGTCCAATGTCTCCAAATTGTTTTAATGATTCAGCTAATCCTGCTGGATTAACTTCGTTCATGACTGCCATTCCTCCGGCTAGTATAGTTAATCCTGCTGATGCACCAATTAATGCTGGTATTGCTGCTGTTAATACTAATGCTCCTGCAGCTAAACCTATAAATGCTGGACCTAAGATCATTAACCCAATTGCTGCTTTTGCTAATCCACCTCCGTTTTCAGCTAACATTTTCATTGCTGGTGCTAATACGAACATTGCTCCTGCCATTGCTAGTAAACCTGGTATTGCTGGTATAACTAATACACCGGCTGCTAATAGTCCTGCTGCGAAAGCTGTTACACCGACTGCCGCTATTGGACCAAAGACTGCTAATAAAGCTGCTCCTGCACCCATTGCTGCGACACCAACTCCTATAGACATCATACCTTTACCTACCTTAGCTAAAGAATTTCCAATATTAGCTAAAGCCTCTATTGCTGGTTGTGCTGTCTCCATCATTGGAGCTACTTTAGATAAAGCATACCCTAATCCTAAAAGAGCTATAGATGCTGGGAATATAAATGGTGCTGCTAATCCTAAGGCTACTAACCCTACTGCTGCTCCTGCCATTGCTGGACCTATTAATAAGAAGCCTGGTATTGCACTACTTATTGATTGTAATCCTGCTCCGATTTTTTCTAATGGAAGTGTACCTACTGCAGTTAGAGCTGCTCCAAGTATCATTATTCCACCAGCTGCTAAAGGCATAAACGGTGCTGCTAATCCCATTGCAATAACTCCAACTGATAATCCCATTAATGCTGGTCCAAGTAATAGTATTCCGGATGCAGAGGAGCCTAAAGTTCCTAGTGCTTCTCCTAATTTTCCAAATCCATCTAATGGTATCTTACTAAATGCGTATATTGCTCCTCCTAGCATTAATAGTCCTGCTGCTGCAAGAGGCATTAATGTTGATGCTGCTGCTAATGCTAATACTCCAACGGACATCCCTATTAAAGCAGGTCCTAATACTAACAGTCCTGGAGCTCCTTTTGCTAGTTCAGTTAAAGGTCCAAGAGACTTTGTTAGATCCATTCCTTCGAAATATCCTAGTGCCTTAGATAGTCCCCAAATTGCAATTGCTGCTGGTATTAGGAAAGGAAGTGAAAGACCTAAAGCCATAGTTCCTGCTGCTAATCCTACTAACCCTAATCCCATCACTCCAACTGCTGCTGCTTTTTCTAGACTGATTGCTCCAAGTAGGTTAACAAATCCATCTGATATTGCTGTAATAATAGTAGCTACTCCTCCTAATGCTCCTTGTATGACAGCTCCAAATGCTGCGATTGCTGGTGCTACTAGTCCGATTGCATATGCTGTTGGTATTAATGCTACACCTAATGCAGCTAATAAACCTATTCCAGCCCATGTTAATGGATTCATTGCTGCTGCACCAAATGCTGTTAATCCAGCTGCTAATGCTGTTAGTCCTGCTGATGCAGGTGCACCCAAGAAAGCTACTGCTGCCATTCCGATTGCTCCTACAGTCATAGCAGTAAATCCAATACCTGCTGCTACTAATGCTAAGCCACCGAGTGCTACTTTAGCGCTAGCCATTTCTTTTAAGCCATTAGCCATACCCAATAAACCTTCTTGAAGTTTACCGCCATTAATTCTTTCTGTTAATTTTGCTCCGATAGCTCCTGGTATCATTGCTGTTAGTCCTATAGCTGCAGGAATGAGTGCTAATGCACCTTTCACTACTTCCATACTACCCATAGCTTTTAAACCTCCAGCTAATCCTTCAAAAAATTCTTTTATCTTTGCTCCAGATGCTTTTGGTTCCGGGGTACTTAATGCTGAGGATGCACCTTTGCCTAATTTTTCTCCTGCACCTGCTGCTACGTCTTTTACTCCGCCTACAGTATCTTTTCCTTTAGTTAGTACATCTTTCCCTACATCCTTTGCTGCACCTCCCATTCCTAGAAGAGATGAACCCATCTCTTTTAACTTAGGTCCTATTTTACCTAGACCTTTAAACATACTGGTGAAGTTACCTCCTAATGCCTTACTAGCTACAACAGCAGCCATAATATAAGGAGTTAGAGGAAAAGACATTAATTTAGCAAATACATCTAGTATAGGTGAAAATGCTCCAATAATATCTCCTAATATAGATTGCATTTTAACCATTGCATCATTAAACTTATCTTGAGCTCCTTGAGCTTTTAAGTTTTCATAAGCGACATCTCCGTACTTGTCTTTAAATTTATCAGCTCCTAAAGATAAAAGTTCTTGTTGATAAGTCATATCTGCAAGTTCTTCTCTTGAAAGTCCTATAGCTTCTGCTGCTGCTTGCTGAGCGATTACGTTATTGGTAGCAAATGCTTCTCTAATTGCTTCTTGATTACCAATCTCTTTAGCTACGCCTTCCATGTCGCCCATCATGGCGTACTCTCTAGCTTTATTTAAATTTAACTGCTTTCCAGTTATTAATTGAGCTTCCATTTGCTTTTCAATAGAAGATTCAAAATCTAATAATGAGTCTGCAATTTTTGATACTCCGCTTAAATTCGTTCCTAACTTACGTGCTTCAGCAGCGGCTGCCATTAACGCCTTTGGTGACTTACCTAATGTAAGTACCATTGCTTTCGATGCAGTACCGATGTCCTTCATTAAGTCCTTAAGACTAAACATCGTTTTGTTCTGCTTATTGAATGTAGAAAGCTGTTTACCTAATTCTTTATTTGTTTTTTTAGATGACTTACCATTTAGTTCAGACATTGTAGCTAACTGTGTAGCTGCTTCAGCTGATAGGTGAAGCTTTTCAGTCATGTAAGTAACATCAACTAATGTATCTCCAGAGAATGCAGATGCAGCCATTCCTAACTGCTCTGTCATCATAGCATATGACTTAACTAATTTTTCCGAGGTTATAAAGTTTGAACCTGATAGATTAGCTACTGCTGACATTTCCGTTTTTAGACCATATGCTGCAGATGCAGACATACCAGTCATTTTCTGGAATTTAGCTTGAGTATCGGAAGCTGCTAATAATGACTTCCCTATGAAGGTTAATATAGTAAGTGGATCTTGTAGAGCTTTACCAAAGCCTTTAGCTAATGGTTTTAATGAGCCCATCATTACATCTAACTTAGAGTTATTTGCATCTTTAGCCAACTCCCTCATGGATTTTTTAGCATCAGCTAATGCATCACCCATGATCTTAGAACTAAGGCCTAATTTACCCATAGCACCTGCTGCTGAGTTGAGTAAATCGCCAGTAAGTCCCATTTGGGAATTAATTCTTCTCTCTTCCTTTAACCTTTCTTTTGTTTTAGCTAGTAATCCCTCTTCTACGTTTAACCCTTCCCTTTTGGCTATGATTAACTGTGCTTCATTTGCTGCTTCTGATTTTGCTATAGCTAATTGTTTCGCTGTAGCTTTAGTGCCTAACTCTCTTACTTTAGATCTCTCTATTACTTGAGCTAAGAATTGGTCTCCTACTTTTTCCAGACCATGTAGGTTTTCTAAATCTTCTGCAGCTATTTTTTGTGCTTCTTTTTGTTTTGTAAGTTTAGCTTCTAAAGAACTAAGTTGCTTTGCATTTAACTCCTGTATACCTTGTTCATCGTATAAAAGCTGTTTAGAAATATCTACAATACCCTTACGGGCTTTCATGGATCTTTTTAATGCAGTATCTGATTTGAGTATTTCATCTAAATTAGCTTGAAGTATAGTTGTTAAATCTCTAAAGGATTCGCCAGCAAATGCTGCTGCTTCTTTTAAACCGAATATACGGTCTTTAGCTGACTCAAGAACTTCATTCATTTTAGAAGCTTCTTTTCCAGCTTTGTTAAAGCGGTCTTGAAGTCGTTCTATTTCTTTAGTTGAAGCACCGAGCTGCTT
>Ga0115100_10430058_pt1 | contig 11300 bp, 1 predicted proteins | sample MBTome_3_FD_89642 | JGI IMG/M metagenome (GOLD analysis project Ga0115100, IMG submission 89642) | Marine eukaryotic communities from Pacific Ocean to study complex ecological interactions - MBTS_2Apr14_M1_3um Metatranscriptome... | ecosystem: Environmental > Aquatic > Marine > Oceanic | place... | reverse complement strand
TTGAGCCTTTTCGACACCCTGACATTTTTTCTTCAAGTAAGTCATCTTCAAGTAAGTGATGTCGAGAAGATAGAGAACTGATGGAGGTCTCAGAAGATCAAAATTATGTCGAAAATGTTAGAAATCTACTTCAAAATGTTAATGATGCTTTCCCAGGTGTTGGTGGGGCATCAGATGATTCAGCTTTTGATTCTGCAAAACAAATAATGAATCTGGTCGATAATCGAACTGGACAAAATGATTTTGGAGAAATTGTCGAAATTATTTTACCGACTTACTGTAAGCTCATAAGCAGTAATGAACCTATTTTTATCTCTGAGCATCCTCGTCAAAAGTTACGAAAAGCCCTTCTCGACACATTATTTCGACTTCCAGCAACTGATAGCGTTGTTAAACGTCACGAAAGAGAACTTTCAATCCTCTGTTTCAAATTGATCGAAACTGATAACGAGGAAAACGTCCAGGTCGCTCTTAAAATAGTTATCGAATTGTATAAACAATGCAGGCCTACAAATTCACCTGAAGTCCGACAGTTCTTGCAACGAGTGCGACGAATGTATGAAGCATTACCTCTTTCGATGGAAAATATGTTTGAAAATCCTATCCGAATACCAGTTGATGGCGGTGTTGAGCAAGACTGGCATACAAAAATTGGAAAAGCAGTCAAAGTTGAATTCAAAGTTAATCAAGATGGGACTCCGAATCAAAATGGATCTAAAACCATAACAAGAACGATCATTCCTAAGGCAACAAACTCGTTGACAGTATTGATTGATATTCCAATAGCTGTTGTCTTAATGTTTCAGCTTTATCGAGAATCAATCGAAGATATTTTCAAATTAGTCATTTCAACTCTTTTGCTGAAACCGTCTAAAAGAGCAAAAGAATCGGAATCATTTAATAAAGATCTATTTATCACTCTTATTGGCGTACAAGTTAAAACGTTATCCCTTGTCGCCTATTTTGTTCGTATTTATGATACAGAAATAATGCAATACTCCGAACAATTATTGCTTGGAATGTTGAATATTTTGCGGTTCTGTCCCCCAGAAGCAACTCCATATCGTAAAGAACTTATCATTGCTATCCGCCATATATCAAGCACTGCTCTCAAAGATAAATTTGTTCCCCACTTGGAGTCGCTCTTCAATGATGATGTTTTATTTGGTCATGGTCTAACGGTCAAAGAAAGTCTTCGTGCCCTTGGCTACCATGTAATCGCCGAGCTTGTTCATCAAGTTCGTAACCAACTTTCTTATCAAACACTTTCTGCGGCAACATACACATTTTTAACAAATCTCCATGATGATGCCTTATTGCTTCCAGTGCATACAGTTTCAGCAAAACTGCTTACCAATCTTGTTGACTGTATTAGACAGAAAAAAGTTGATGGGCAGACATCCCCAAATGAATCCAGGCAATTGCTTATTCGTATAATGCAATCATTTACTGAACGTGTGGAGACTTTAGCAAAATATCGGCTCAAAGAATTAAAAACCGAGAGTGAACAAATCCTAGAGGCCAAAGGCGATACCAAACAAATTGACCAATTATACGTTGAGAATAAAAACCTGCTAAAATTCATTATCCTTGGAGCCAATCACGTGACCAGTGCCCTTTTTGGAAGTACACGCAACAACCCGGTTGAGGCCAGAAAAGAATTTGGATTGGAGGAAAAGAAGCTCTATATAAAATTTGGTAAAAATGCCTTACGGGCATTTGAAATCTACCAAGTCCATCCTGTTAATGGCACCAAGGAAACGCGAGAAAAAGAAATGAAAGATTCCCTCGATCATTTTGCTCAGACATTTATCATTCTACCACTGAATGGCTTCAGTGAAGTCTCGGAATATTTGATGGACTTTCTGGTTGAGAAAATGCACGAAAATAATCTTCTTCATACGTTTGCTCATCCTATATTGACTCGAAAAACTTATTCATTCAAGTTTTCGTCGATTTTGGTCAAATATGTTATAAAAAAACTTCCGGAAATGGGTAATCCTGGAAAACGCAGTCAGCTTTATCTGCTTTTATTCAAACATTTATTTGGAACCGTAGTCCATCTACGTGGTGAAAATGAAGAAATGCTCCGTCCTCATTTAGAAGCCATAGTTTATGGCGCCCTGGACAATGCTATAACTGCCAAAGATCCAGAAAATTATTTTATGCTTTTGCGATCTCTATTCCGTTCAATTTCTGGTGGTGTACACGAACGGCTTTATCAGCAGTTCTTACCCCTCCTTCCCCGTTTGCTCCGTCAAATGAACCAGCTCCAGACTGCCCTTCACCGTCCCGAAATGCATGATTTATTTATCGAACTCTGTCTGACTGTTCCTGTGAGACTATCATATCTTTTACCACATATGGAACGTTTGATGGAACCGTTGGTAGCTGCCCTTAATGGAACACAAAACCTAGTGTCTCAGGGACTCAGAACATTGGAACTTTTCATTGACAACCTACAGCAAGAGTTTCTCCAGGGAAAAATTGTGCCGGTCCGCGCCCAACTGATGCGTGCCCTGTGGGATATAATTAACAGGGATGATATAATTCGAAAGGCAAAGGACGAGGAAAAGAAAAAAGAGCAAAGTGCAGTCGCCGCGTTCAGAATTTTGGGAAAGTTTGGCGGAGAAAACAGATCAACAATACGCGAACCAGCCATTCTGAAGTGGAAAAAGTTTGAAGAACCAGGTGTCACAGTGAAAATCGTCATTGATGCGAATTCAAAGATCGTAACTCCCCTTGATGGTTTTATCGAAATTACTTTTCAGACTCTAAGGAAGAAAAATATTTCGACAGAAACTCAAAAATTCGCAGCGAACACCCTTCTTCATAGTTTTTATGCTATTATTCTTCGTGATGACGAGGAACATTTACTCGAAGATAGAATCAATTGCGATTTTCAAAAATTCAAAATTGATGAGCCTTTGATAAAACAATATTCCAAGCAGCTGCTTGATAATCATGGAATTGAACATGGTAAAGGTAATGGTTACTCGCCAAATTATCATTTTGGTATTATCATTTCTGGATTATTATTTACCACAAACAGCTTTGACCGTTCAAATGGAACCGGTAAAGAGATCATAGACGCTTTAGAACACTTGATAACATATTTTATCATACTAGATGCAATAAAAGTCTTCCAGGTCATGAAAACGGGTGACATAAATATTGAACAAGTTGAACAGAACAAAACTAAAAATTCGTCTCTTATCACAATGGTAGATGCATTAATAAATGTTATGAATATGAACACTTCAAATACCGAGCAAACATCCGAAGAAATCATATCACTTGCAAAACATGCTTTGAATCAAGGAACTAAAATTATGGGTAGCCTTGAACGATGTATTATGTTGCCCTTTTTTACTGTTCTCTCAACTCGTATTATGGAAAATTGTTACCGAAGAGCCTGGTATTCTAAACTCGGAGCAGTCAACGTCTTCAATTACTTGATCGATGTTATGCCTATTTCCTGGGCAGAAGACCATGCTTTCAAAATATTCGCTGCACTTATGTTTGTTGTTCGTGATCTATGCGACGAAGTTTCTTTTGGTGCTGTGAGTTTTGCTTCTGATTGTATGAAGAAATTCATTAATCTCTTGATAACAAAATCATCAAAACGTCTCAATAAGAAGATTTTGACAGAACTCGTTCGCGAAATTGTCTCCCCCTCTAAACTCGTCCGTGAATTAAGTCACATTCTCTTAGATGACATCGCAAAACAGTATGAAGTTACTGTTGTTTCCCTTATCAAAGAAGAGCAAGAAGAAAAAAGAGATTTATTGGTAATGTGTCCATTCATCAGTGGTAAAATGCTTCATAAATCAATTCCAGTTCAAATCGGCATCTTAGAAGGGACTCGCTACTGCCTTGATCTCAAACCAGTACCATTAATGGAATTTGAATGGAAAAAAGATTCGAAGGAATCACGTGATACACAGGTCTTTTTACAAGATGTATATAAAATCATGTCAGGCGATGAAAAATATCTTTCTCAGGCCTGTTATAAGAAGTGGCTTGAGCGCAGTGAACAAGGGAGTAACAACAGTCTCAAGGGGATAACAATATCTGCAATGAAAGTGATGGCTCGATGCTATTATGTTGATAATGAGCTCAGAATATCAATTTTTAGAGCTCTTTTTCAAAAAATGACAATGACTAGTGATCCAGAGCTAATGAAAGCGGGCGAAGAGTGCTTAGAAGTTTTTTTAACTTGCACGAAGCGTAGTGACGAATATGCTATCCCGAGAGAAGAAATACACAAAGAGTTACGACCAACACTAATCAAAATTGGAGAGTATAGCACGCTGAATCATATGATTGTCGAACGTTTGGTTGTTCTTTCTCGTCTATTTCAAAACACTTTCAATCAAAAACTATGTGATACAATGATGGCCCATTTGAAAACTGCTCTTGATAAATTGATTGCAGAATCACAAAATCCAACAATGCCAAGCCAGCATATAAATCAGCATGTAAACATTCAGAGCCAAGATTTGATAAAAATGTGCGCTGCGATATGCGAGTTTTTCCCGTTTATACAACAATCGAATAAAAACTTTTTGGAAGAACTTTTGGTGGTGATTGTAGAAGCCGAACATGAGCTACTTGCAAATGATTCGATTGGATATTCACTTGACCTATTGCACCCATATTTGACAAAATTCTGTGCAAAAATGACAACATTGAATTATAGATCTGTCGAAATATTCCTCACTGAAGAAAGACTAGGAAAGTCCGGCTGGCATCAATTGCTTATGAACATACTCAAAGAAGACTCAAATGATGGAAAAATAATTCGTAAAGCTTGCGAGTCTCATACTTCAAAACTTATTCAAATCGGCTTGTCTCACAATATTTCAGAAGTCTATCAAAATCAAACCCTTGTAACGTTACAATTTCGTGTCGTTGAAATTATTTATCTTTTAGCAAAGTTTCGGCCAGAATACTTGAATAATCAGCATCTTTTACTGGACCATCTGAAGAATATTTGGAAGGATCCAAACTTTAGACTTCGTTTTAAACCAAGTTCAACTTCAACTGTTAATTATCGTGAAGCCATTTCCATTGCAAGAATATTTTTAATTACAATCGAAACAAACCCTGATGCATGTGAATTTCTTTTCCAGCTCCAAAGAATCAATCAGATGAGAACTTTGGCTCAATTTGGCAAAATCAAATTTTGGTTCAAGTATCAACTGATGCGAGTTTATACAACAGATCAACAACGAAATGTCATTTCAAAGTTTTTGATAAATTGGCATAAAAAGAGGGGATATGAAAATGAATTAAAGGCATATATCATTTTAAATGTGATAATACCGATTTTAGAATTCAACCAAAAAGATGGTAGAATGGGAAAACTCATCGGAAGTATCGACTATGAGAATGAGGAGGACTTAGTTGGACAAATAATCAAGACTTTGATTGAGGCCCAATTTGAAAGCACAAATGATATGTTGAATGTTGCAATACTGAAATTATCTCATTTTTTGATAAAATATTGTGATAATTATATTGTTCAAAATGGTGCAGCGGACAAGGGCTTCAGATTCAAACGAATTCTGGAATTTGGTAAAAGTTTCACTGAAGCAAAATCACCGATCGATCCATCGACAGAACAAAATGGATATCTTTTGATATCTCATATGATTGCGAAATATGATTTGCCAAGGAGTCTTATTCTCACATGTTTTGAAAAATTGCTTAAATCTTATACTTTGGAAGTTAAGCTTATAGTCAATGAAGCCATTGATATCTTGGTCACAAAGATTCATGAGATTTCAACCAGCGAAAATTCAGACGCATCAGAAGAAGAGCGTAATATGCTTCCTTTCTACACCCGTAAAGTTCTCATTGAAGAGGCTCTTACTTTACGCGCAATTGCTCAGACAAGCCATGTCGTTCAAGTTATTGTTCGTCATGGTCACAAATATTATAATACGAATGGCAAACGTAATCTCATTCCATTATTAATCACAATAATGACACGATTGGGAACTTCGAGCACTGCTGAGCATCGACAGTTAGCAGTCAAGGTTGCTTCGCTGATTGTAGATTGGCAAAAACAAAGTTTCGATGATGGGACTGAGATTCTAATTGAAAAACGTCACGGAGATTCGGTTATTCATTTTATTATCAAGCAAATGATTTTATATTTTCCAAATCCAGCCCAAACCGAAATGTTAAACAAATGCAAAACTATATTTTCGAGTATCTATCAATATCAACTGTGGACAGATGTCTTGATCAGAGTTGGAGTTTTTGAAAGATATTTGTCTGATATTGGAGATGGTACTGAGGAAAAATGCAGCCAAGCTGCTGCCACTCTAATGACACTCTCAGAGCTAGTCAAATCCGTGCCAGACAGTCTTACAGAAGTTCTTCGTTTACAAGGTCATGTGAAAAACTTACTGACAAAATTCAATGACAAGAAAATACGACCAGCAATGTGTGATCTAATCCGTGAGGTGGTCTCCAAGTACCCAGAAGCGTTTGCTATTGCCCGTCCACCTTCGCCTCAGATTATTGATAATCAAACAACCCAAATACGAATAAATAACATTGAAACTGAAAATTTGGTCAGTTTGAAAGACGCGATAATGACGCAAATAAATGATGGACTGACACAATCAGAAAGTAATCCAGATAACTTGGACATAAAGAAAACACTAGAACTTATCGAAGCTTCTAAACTTATTCCAGGAATGATGGATGAAATATCTCCAAATCTCGTCAAAGTTTTTGGAAAACTATTCAAAGATCACATTGGTTCCAATATAAGACCCGATGAACGGGCTCAAAATATCCAAGTGATTTCGAGTTTGATCAAACTGATGCAAAATCAAGTTCAGTTTTGTGCCAGTGATCATAAGCGAACATATATTTTAAATATGATTAATTTGATCGAGAAAACAGAATCAATACAAGTTTTGGATTTGGTGATCGATTCAATTCGCATTTGGATAATTGGAAATCTAAATCTTAACAATAAAGAACGCTGGAATCTTATGTTAAAACTTTATTCAGCTCTCAAAGTCAGACTTCCAGATTCCGACGAGTTGATGGCCACTCAAATAAAGTATTTGGATATAGTCCATCGAATCTACTTGAATGATCAAGGAGCAACGACAAGCTCTCAAACAGATCTTTTAAATAAACTGGAGCCTCCCTTTTTATGGGGATTGACTTTCCCAAAAGCTGCTGTTCGTCAAAAGTTTTTTGCTCTTTATGATGACTGGGTACCCAAACCAATCAATGAGCGTCTTTTGTTTATTTTTGCCACTCAGTCTTGGGAGCAGTTGAGCACGGATTTCATTCCAATAGCCCTTGCTTTGTTATTATCGTCTATTCGAAACTCAACTTTTGATAAAACAAATCGATTATCCTTGTTGCGTCATTTCCAGGTCTATAATTTACTTCGAGATTCAAATTCTGCTGAAAAAGAGGAAACAAATACAGCATTTCATGCCCTGCTTTCTGAACATTATGACGATGTTGGGTCACTCACATTTGATTTCAAGCCAGAAATAATGCTTGAAAATGCCATAGAACTCTCACACTGCCAGGGAGCTATTGGACGTCATCTCTGGGAAACGTTCTTTCCACTTATATGGAAATTAGTTCCGAGTAAACAAATACCATTTATCTCCGCTCACATTCGTCATTTTATATGCGCCAGTCACAATTCAAACCACCTAAATGACGTTGCATCGATTATAAAATCTGCTACACAAATCAACATTGATATTAAACCCTATCAATGGAGATATTTAGCTTCAAATTATGCCCTTCACGGTCTTGGAATCACAAATTTAGAGCGAAAATTCAAAGATCAAATTGGGCGTAAAGATGACCCAGAACAGCCAACTGGACAATCAGCAGCTGATGTGCTGTCATACTTGTACAAACAGATTGGTGAAGGTACATGGAATACTTGTGTCTGGGAAAAAAGAGCTCAAGACGCTAATACTCCAATTTCAATGAGTCTGATGGAGCAGAATAAATTTGATGAAGCACAACAGCTGCTTGAACGCATGATGCAATCTGAAATTGAAAAGAATAATCCAAGTTCGTCTCTGAAAATGAATGCTGAGTATGATTTATGGAGAGAGAACTGGATCAGCTGTTGTAAAGAATTAAATTCATGGGAGGCAGTTTGTGATCACGCTCAGAAATCAAAAGACGCTTATTTGATGGCTCAATGTGCTTGGAAGCTGCCAGATACATGGGAACAAATGAAACAAGCTGTTGGTACATTAGAACATGCTTGTCCGCCTGATCTCACTTGGAAAGTCCATCTATACAAGGGATATTTGGCAATCAGAAGATACCAAGAACCAACTGATTCGACATTTGATCTAAGTGTGATTGAAAAACATGCTAAATGTGCTAGTACTGAGGCGATTCAAGCATGGAGACGACTTCCAAACATTGTCTCTGTCAGTCATACGAATCTGCTTCGCGCATCACACCAGATTGTGGAGCTCAATGAAGCTGCTCAGATTCATGACAGTCTTGGACAGAATAAAATTACTCAAGAGTCTGCAAAGGAACAGATTAAAGATACAGTGAAACGTTGGAAAAATCGTCTTCCGCTCTATTCAGATCCATATTCGCATTGGTCTGATTTAGTGGTGTGGCATCATCATCAATACCAGACTATTGTCACTCAATATGAACAAAATGGAATTGATCATAATTTAGGAATGCATGCATCTGCAACTGATTTAATTTACTATGCTCGAATAGCAAGGAAACATGGCCAGCTGTCCTCTGCGTTGGATAGTCTTCAATTTATAAGTGCCATTCCATCATTGACTGCTACCGATGCCTTCCTGCGAATGGTTGAACAGATAAAATGTTATTTGGGTATGAAGACCGGTGATGATAGAGCAAATCTTCAAGTCATTGAAGATACAAGTTTGAGATATTTCAAAACTCACGAAATGGCAGAAGTGTTGGCCTTGAAAGCAAAACTCCAATTCAAAGCGAAAACTCCAAACACAGATGCAAACAAGACTTTCTCACAAGCTGTACAACTCCATGATTCAAATATTGCATGGGGATTGTGGGCAGAACATCTAGTCCAAGAGCATTTAGATCAGTCTACAGGTGGCCAAACATCTCAAGCCCAAGCTAGAAATGTCGCCCAGAATGCCGCATCGGCATTGGCTGCACTGCTTCAAGCCTGTCGTCAACAAAATGATCAACATTGTAGAAAATACATGGCAAATGTTATCTATTGTCTCTGCTGGGATAATGAACCATCTGTTCTAGATGTTCTTGATCAAGTAGCCGACTCGGTACCCGCCATCCAGTGGCTCAGTTGGATTCCACAGTTGACGACGTCTCTTTGTCGCTCACCACCTGGAATGACTGAGGAAAATTCTGATAGAAGAGAAAAAAGATTAATCAAGATAATTTGCAATGTTGGCAAGAAATATATTCAAGCTGTCTATCTACCAATGAGAACACAGTATCTGACATTAAAAATGGAGCAAAAATGTACTCAGAACCAAAGGCAACAGCTGATACTCAAGGGTAAGATGCAACATTGTAGTTCAATAATGAATCATCTACGTGACGAATTCCCACCAATTCTGGATTCGATTGAAAAAATAATAAATCAGATGATCCATCAGCTGCAGGAGACATGGTCCGAAAAACTGATCAGAGAAATGCGCAGTTTGGTTTCTAGATTACAGCACATTCAATTTCAGAACACAAATCCAAAGTATTTCCCTCCAGAGTCAAAATATGAAGAATTTGGTCATCATCTTAGAAGAGTTGTTCAAGATTTTTCAAAAGAAACATTAAACCCTGATGACGAAGTAATGGTGAAGTTAAGAGATGAATTCCCGCGTGATTTACAGTTACAGTCACTGTTGGACCGATCACAGCCAAATATTCCAGAGATTTCAAATGCAATCGGGTCCATCATTTTGCCAAAATTAAAGAAATGGATTAAAAAACTCGAAGTGAAAATTAAAAGTGGCAGAAATTACTTGATTCTAGACAGTACAAAGTATCTTGATGAGGACTTGGAAGTTTTGGGAGAATGTATGGAGCCGCGTGATCCGCGAAACTTTGTGAAATTGGCCAAAGTTCTACCCATGGTAAATATTGTTGATAGGTATGATGCGATTGGTAAAGAAATTCAGTTTCTCGGCAACAATGGTCGTGTATTTTCCTATTTATTCATGTCACAGGAACAAAATGTCCCAAGTTCCGTTCAATTTGAAACACGTCGAGAGGAGCGCGTTTGTCAGCTTCAACGTCTACTATCACCTCTTCTAGAAAAACGCCGTCGCACTTCCTGGCGTGCTATTGATATAAATTCACTAAAAATCATCCCTCTGGCCCCGCTTGTTCGACTTGTCCAATCTGTCGAAGGAACAACTCTTTTCAATATTTATCATAAAAGTATTCAAAAAGCGCGAGGTGATCCACAAGCTCCGCTTCACTTTTACTATTCGAAAATCAAATCGCCTATAGGTAAAAATCAGCAACCGGCAACGGATATGGTATTACGAGAAGTTTTCCAGAATATCCAAGAAAATTATGTTTCGCCGACTATTTTGTCGGATTGGGCTCGTGAGACATATGGAAGTCAAATTGAATATATCGCATTCAAAAGTAAATTTTTGTATTCGATAGCAACGCAAGCAATAGTCTCTATGGGTTTCGGATTAAGTGCTGTTCATCCCGATCAGTGGCTTATTGAGCGTTCTACGGGAGCTATTTACATTCAGGGACAAAAAATGGATAATAATCGAACTTGTCAACCACCTTTCCGATTAACGCCATCGATATCTCACTTCACACAAGTTTGCGATTCACGACATGCATTATTGGAAGCAATTCAAGCTGCGTCATGTTCTATTTTACACAATTCTTTCACCATTCATGGTATCACCAGGGCAATTCTAAGAGACGAAGAACTCAAACGGAAACATGACTATAACTTACAAGAGACGGAATTGAGTTCAAGCCAATTAACGAATGCTATCCGAGGTCGTAGTCAAACGATCATAACTCAATTAGAGAAAATGAATCGTGATGCTGGTAAGGTTGCGAATCAAGCTACAAACACATCTGTTCTTGCAAAATCCAACCCAATGCTCTTTCCCTGGTTATGAATCAGACCTCTGATATCATAAACTGACCCAAAACCATGTTAAACTTTTAGGATAATTTTACCCATTCTGAATGGACCATTTTTTCACTGTCCAGATTTCTGTCCAAAATGAATTCAAAATTGATACCAAAGGATAATAAAGGATAAATATGCG
>Ga0115100_10195173_pt1 | contig 11328 bp, 1 predicted proteins | sample MBTome_3_FD_89642 | JGI IMG/M metagenome (GOLD analysis project Ga0115100, IMG submission 89642) | Marine eukaryotic communities from Pacific Ocean to study complex ecological interactions - MBTS_2Apr14_M1_3um Metatranscriptome... | ecosystem: Environmental > Aquatic > Marine > Oceanic | place... | reverse complement strand
TCAAATTGAATTGTTTGAGATTTATTTGTAATTTTCAGGGTATTGCATGATAAAATATATGGTTTTGTCTATAAAAATATGTCTTTTGTAAGCTAGTTTTGCAGTAAAAGCGCGACACCACCAAGTATCCATTTGTTCTGATGGTCCTTCGTGCGCAGGTTGAATGTCCAGACGTAGTTGGGGCCTCTATCCGCCGTCTTGTAGACGGGACACTCGTACATGTTCTTTGTTTCAAGTCGCTCGATAGGCACAGCTTTGACGTAAAGAATGGGCATGGCTGGCAGGAGGTCCTTCAGTTTGCTCTCGGCGATACAGCCAGCCTGCAAGTCCCAGCGCGCGCCTTCCATGAAGAGATTGCTTAGGTATGTTCCTTCACGCGGAGGTGCCTGAATGTCCTCAACGTTTTTCTTGAGGATGTCAACGGAGAGCGCCATTTTGTCTAGAGGCCATTCATTTTTCCGTGCCATGCTCTGCATAATTGCAGTAAGGAAGGACTGTGGGTTGAACAGGCCGCCTAACCAGACTGTGTTCGGCATCGCAAAGTCAGTGACCCACGCTTCAAGGAAGCGGATTCTGCTCAGGAAGTCTTCGTACCATGCGGTTAGGCCAAGCATAGATGGATATGCAAGTTTCTGCCAACCCTCTGGGACTTGGTCGATGAAGAACGAGTTCATCAGCGCTTCCATCGCTGGCGTGATCGTCAGCTCTCCCTTGAGACCGAGACTGACGCTCTTCAGCGAGCTGGAAATCTCGCGCAGTAAATTGTTCATACGCTCAGCTTCTTGTAGTGCGACAACAGTGTAAGGGGTGACTTCCTCGACCTTGGCAGCGAGTTCGTACATGACAAACTCTTCGGGTAGCTTCTCTGAAATGCTTTCAAGAATCTCCTGCACCTTTTCTTCCATAGTAATGGCTCCCTCACCACTCGCAGCAGCATCCTTTGGTTGCAACTCGAGCAGAGTACGGAAGAGATTCTCTGAGGTCTTTGTTAAGACCCCGATTTCCGCGTTCGGATGAAGACCGTAGAGATAAGGGCTCTCTGGCGGCAAATTCTCGTCAATGTAATTATGGTATCCTTGGTAGTCCGAGTTTGGCGGAACTGCGTAGCCTGGTGCAAGGAAAAGATCTCCCTCCAATTGCTCAGGGCTCATGTACTCGATCAAATAGGTTCGGCAGAGTCGTCTATCCCAGTCGTCAGTAATATGGCCGCCATACATTATCTCTCCAAAGAGATATCTCAGATCATCCCATGGGACCTTGGCATTAACTTCCAAGTAGTTGAGCAAGACGTCGATTGAGATGGTCAGGTCACCGGCGTTGAAAGGATAAACTCGGTTCCAACCTTGAGGTCCAAACTTCGTTCGTTCAGAAACAACAGCATGGAAGTAGCAAACGGAATTCAAGATCGATTTGAACTCGTTTTCTCGCGAACACTGCTCGAGTGTTTCCTGGTTGAAGTTGTCAAGCGCCTTGTGTAAATTCGCTAAAATGCCAGTTGGAGGCTCATTTGTGATCTTGATCGAGTTCTCGAGGATACCCTGAGGGATGATATGCGATTCAGGAGTTCCGGCTGGTTCTGCCGACAAGAAAACGCGCAGGTCCGGATGAGATCCCTCCGCATAGCCCTCCAAGATCTTTTCCAGAGTAGAAAGCCAGGCAGCTACAAGGTGAACATTCTGAAGAATGACCCAATGTCCCTCTTTTGCCGCTTGTTCCATAGCTTGCTCGGCGACAATTTCTTGGCCTTGTCCCAGAGAAACATTGTGGAAATTGCGCTTGGCAAAAGTGAACCCAAGCTTCTTTCCGAGTGCCTCTACGTCTTTCAGAGGGTCGACACCTGGAGAAAGAATGAAGAAAGTTGGTGTGGCTGGACCGGTTTCTTCGAATGATTGCGCAAATGGTACAGATCTATTTTCCGTGTACTTCGAGTCAAGTTTGTCCGAAATAAACTCTGTCACAGCGTAGGTCATTCGGTCTGGCCGGAAACAGCGCATCATGCACAGCTTCTGTAGAGACGATTTGTTCTTCCATTCTTGCGGAAATTTTTCTTTCTCTGGAGCTTCAGAGTCAACAAATTTCTTCCACCTCTTTGCTGATCCTTCGATGTCTTTATCAAGCCCTCGGAACTCGTCCATTTCTGTCAGGCTAAGGACTCCACCCCATGACTGATCATTCAAAAAATCCACGGGGCTCGTTGTGTTGGCCTTTGTTGGGAATCGCAGGAGGAAGTCAAGCTCATTTTGGGCTATCTCACCTCTGTTCAAAAGAATAGTGAAGGCCATCTGTGCCGTAAATGTTAGCTTGTCCTTTTCAAAGAGACCTCTGGATGCATAAATGTATACTGAGTACGTTGTCGAGTCGATCAAATTAGCCACTCGCGCTTTTACTTGCTCGGCCTGATCAGCTCTTTCGATCGACTTGGAGAAGACGACATTAAAAGCCTTGAGAGAAAACTGATACATTGGATGAATCTTGTTTAGATCGTCAAGGATGAAATAGAGCAGTGATGCTCGATTCGCAGCGGGCCGGTAGTTCTCGCGAGCTTGGTTGATCTTTTCTTCCGTTACTTTTGACTCAGCTACTTGAACCTCGATCTCAGCAGCAGTTCTTTTTGTTGTCTCCAAGTTCTCAACGAGCGCATGATCGCCGAGGAAATTCCCAGAAGCAGACGACAATCTTGCTAGAAGGTTATCTTCAAGACCCTTGAGCGTGATTTTGAATTCGTTTTGCTGTGTTGTTAGCTTTGCCTTTTCCGCTTCAAGATCTGGTCGTTCGGCAGCGACGACATCGGCCAACAGTTGATCCTCAAGTCCTTCTCTTGTAACGGTGAAATTGATCAGCGTGCACTGGGCCTGCATTTCAGGCTGATAGTGCGGATTCGCCAGTTTGGTATGAAGAATAAGGCGAAAGTTGGAATTATAGTCAACTTCTTTGTCTCCGATTTGGATGAATCGCCCCTTTTTGATTGTATTTCTTCCCAGCAAGGGATCAAGTACTGGATCAGTAGTTTCTCCGAGATTCTCAATGAGAACAGTATCTCCGTTTGACACCGCTCGTTCGATCGTGTCGAGGTAGCCCTTGTTTCCGAGTCGAACAATATGGAAATTATCACCTTCAAACTTCTTTTTGATCCATTTTATTCCCTGAAGCTGAGGATCAACCATAAGAGGCCAACGGTCACAGGTCGTCAAGATGGTCGCGTTTTCCATAGACATTCTATCAGCTGGGAGTCCTTGGTTATTCCAACCAGCAACAGTTGCATCGTCCGTTAACATTCTTATCGGATCGAGATCTTCTGTGATCGGAATAGGAGTTTTAAGGTTTTTAATGAAAGGAATGATATGATCTTCCAGCATTTCGCGACGATAATTCTTGGTAAAGTATCCGAAATAACTGATAAATGCAGTTATAAGGAGAACATCTCCTGGAAGCATTTTCTCGTTCTTTTGGAACATTTTCACAGATTCGGCCCATCGGACATTTTCAGACGCGAGTCCAGAGACCAGACGATTTGCAAGGGCAATTGTTGCTGCAGTTTGGTCAGCTTCTTCTTGACATCTTTGCTTATCGGAGGTAGCTGCTTCGTACCGGTCAGTGAGCTCCTTCATGTTGTCGCGCAGATTCTGAAGTTTCTCCTGGATCTTATTAAATCTCTCCTCCGCTTCGGCTTTTCTTTCGTTTGCTTCGGCGAGGGCGATCCGTTTCGGCTCTACGTCACAAAAAATCCTGTAGAACCTCACAATATTAATAGCCCAGGCACAGAGACCGGCCGCAGCAAGAGACTTTTTTTCCATTTTTACAGGATCGAAAACCGGGTCGTCTAGATATGGCTGCACCGCGATAAGAGAACTTTCCGGGATGTTTTCTTTGTCGTAGTTGATAAGATTGTTCAAGAAGGTATCGCTGCCTGCTGACATGAGCGCCTTTTTCGAAGCATTCCAGCTTCTATCTTTCGGAATTTTTCCACCCGGTGCGAACAACACCATGCATGCCGCTGTGACTTTATCGACGCCATCTGGCGGCTTGGAGAATTGGCGTAATTCGGTCAAGTTCTTTTTATTTAGTGTATCGAGAGCTTTTTGAGCGGCAAGAAGTGCTGGTTCTGCAGCGGCAAGGTCTTTTTCGCAGTCAGCTTGTTTAACCGCAACTTCCTCGCGGATAACTCTGATTTTTTCCTCTTCAATTTCAGCAACTGCTGTTTCTTTATCAACAAGCTCCTTCTTGATGGCGACCTCCTTGATAAGTTTGTCTGCATTGTCGTTCTTGATATTTAGTTCTACTTCTTGGGATGCGAGTTTACCCTTCAAGTCGTCAACTTGGCTACTCGTGGATCGAAGTTTCTCGAGACCATTCTCAAGCCGCTCCATATTTGAAAGTAGCTCACTTCGCTTCAATCGAAGCAAGTTCTGGTAGAGATTAATTTGCTCCAAGAACGATTTCGGAGTAGTGTAGTTATATCTGCGATCATTCTCACAGTAAGCCATTGACATCTCATTGACCTTCGTGTGGACAAATGACATAGTTTCGGAAACGGAAACTTTGAGTTCGTCTGGAATGTCTTCGATTTCAGAGAGGAACCGAAGTGAGACACTTCTCAGGGCTTCTTCTGGCCATTCATGGAACCAGTCTATCGATGTGCAATTCACAAGTGCAGGGAACTTTCGCGCTCGTACACGAAGCTTTGTTCCGACTGGCGAGAAACAAAGAACAACCTTCATTGTCCGACGTACTCGGTCGATGAAAAACGACCAGCAGTTGTCGCGCGAGTCGTCCATCCCTGTTGCTTTGACGTCGTTGCGAACGGCACTTATAATCTCGTCGATCTCATCGTCTGCAAAGAGTCCGGGAATCTCACCAGAAGCGAGGAGATCGTTGATCAGCACGAGGAAATCTTCTTGCGGCACCTGCGCATCTGTCATCAAGAACATAACAGGCTGATTCTTCACGCCAGCCTTTATATACTGCGACGCAAGGTCTACTTTCAGATCAGTGATTGCATATCCTTTTCTTAGCTGGATTTGGAACACGTCGAGGCCAGAGATATAAGCGGCAAGCCTTGACAGAGACTGTTTTCCTGAACCTCCAACACCAACGAGTAGAGCGTTTCCTCTCGGCATTTCCAAAATACGGTTGATTCTCATTACGTGGCTCATGGCGTCTTCGAAAAGGACGAGCTTCATCGCAGCGTTAACGTCGTTGTAAGCCTCAAGAGCGTCAACAAGAATCTTGTTAATCGCCTCCCAGCTCTCGACTCTGCCATATTTTGGTTCTCCGATGCCGTCAGAAAAATGGCAGTACTTGTTCGGCAAAGCCATAAGCTCACTCGCTTCCAATTCATCGAACGTTTTCACTGCAATGTCGCGAAGAACCTCGTCAAATATCTCCATATCTTTCGCTTCGGTAAATTTATCTTGATAGACTCGAGAGGCTTCGTGCATATACAGTCGGCTTAGGTCCAGTGGAGTCTTGACCATTTCCGGGAGGGAAAATAAAACACCTTGGAAGATGTTTGACAAATCTCGTAAATTGAAGTTGTAGTGGAACTTAATTGGAGTCGGCAAGAAGGTCGACGAGATGCGCGCGTGCACAGCTAGAGCTGCCTTGATTATAGAATCAGAATGCTTGATAACGGAGGGATGGAATTTGTTAAGCGTTAAGTGCTGTGTAAGAATCTGCTTGTAGATGTTCTCCAGCGAGTCCGCTCCAGGGAAAGATATCGCGAAGACCGAGAAATGGCGCTGTAGTCGAGGATTTATCGTGAAAGATCCCGCGGTAGGATTCATTGAGGCAACGTACTGGCAGTTGTGAATTTCTTTAAGAGACAATTTACTTCTGTCGTACCAATGGCTGTAGTCAAGATGCTGTCGGATGAGTGTGTGAGGCTCGACAGTCCCGTAATAATCGACTTCGGGCATGTTCATGTCGTCGATAAAGTAAACTAGCTTTCGCGATCCTGGTGGTCCATAGTTTCGACCGGCTTTCTTTTCAAGAGGCTTCTCCAGTACGTTTTGCAACATCATTGAAGAGGTATAGAAATTGAATGGTACATTTGTGATAACATAATCGTCACCTAAGTTTGCCAGCCTCGACTGAATCAGAACAGTTTTGCCGGAACCAGCGGCTCCGACGAGCATAACTGGTTTCTTCCGCTCCATAAGCATGTCCATAAAGAATCGAACTCTCGTGGTCTCAGCAGTTGGCACCATGGTTGCCTGGAGGGGCATGTCAGGATCGTAGTTGAACTCCGACTCGGCGCATTTCTCGGACCAGTGACACCATTTGCGCTCCTGGGAGATGTAATAGTCGAAAACGGTCCCAGCAGTAGGGAATTTGACCGTCTTGAACTCTGCGCACCACCATTTTGAGAACTCGACACGGTGATCGACGAGCTGATCCTGGAACAAAGCGCCACCAAAGGCCCAAACGCAAGCCCAAACGAAGTACAGCTCGTAAGTATCTTTTGTTGAGCCTTCTGGCGCGTTTTCTGGCGTAAGGAGACTCTCTAACAGGTAACACAACATGTGAAGATGCGCTGTTTCGGGAATAGGAGTTATCGGTTTGAACTGTTTCCGGAGAGCTTCAAGGCATGGTGGAACGTATTTTTCGAAGAGAATTATCATATTCGCTCGTTCGGCTTGGACTTCGCGAGTTTCTATCCAAGAAGTAACAATTGGATTCCAGCCAAGATCACTAGCGTTCAAGAACAGAATGCCAGCTCGAGAGACAGTCGCTGGAGTAGCAACTCGGAGGTTAGATATTTCGAACACTAGTCGCATCGAAGGATTGAGTGGAATACGCTCATTTGACGCGAGTGTCAGAACTTTATTGTCGTCCATGACAGTGTTTAGAGACTCGATCCACATTGGGTCAATGTCACCGTCGAGCAAGATCCATTTCGGACCGTTATGACTGATGTTTGCCATGTCTCTCATGATTGTTGAGAAAAGACCATCCTTCCATTCCCGTGTCGCAGGGTTGATAACGCCGAAAAGCTCGTCGTTCGTGACCGCTTTCGGGTTCAGGTCAACGCAGACTGGCTTCCTATTCATGTTCTGGTAAGTGCGCTGCAGAGACTGAAGGATCTTGGATTTGCCTGTTCCAGCGTGGCCGATAACGAACACTGAGTGGCGCACATTCAAGAGCTCCTCCAGCTGTACAACCTTGAGGCAGAAAGAGTCTTCTGCTTGAAGTTTCAAGTCCAGGACAGATTTTTTTGACCATCTTCTCGAACTCAACATCTTGCTTTCTTGGCACATCGAGAGCTGGGAAAAGGTCTCCGATAAGACCCAAGAAAATTGGCATATCGTCGGTGACAATTTTAGGAACATTGAAATCGCGAAGGGCACGCATGAGAACTTGGTCCTCAGGTCGTTGTCGGTCACCTCGCTTGAGCTTACCAGCAACAACGAGGACAGACTTGATCGCACGCAGACCCCAATCGTAATGATACTGTTTAGACAAAAGCTCCCGACATAGCGTGTAAAGCGTGATGAACTTCTTGGCCAGGTATTTGGCTTCTAAGAAACCTTCGGCAAGCAACATGTTCTCGGCGATAAGCTCGAAATCGGGAACAACCATGGCACATGGACGGAAGAGTGCTTTCAAGTTTTCGGGTAACTCTGTTCGCCCGGCGTATCCTGGATTCATTGTAATGAAAATACCGACAGTTGGAACGAGCTGGATGTGCTCCCCTTCAAAGACGAAGCGCTCTTTCTTATCCTTGATTGCATCTTGAATTGTCTTCACTTGTACAGCGACGACAGAAAGTACTTCAATAGCGATTCGATTGAACTCGTCGAAACAGCCCCACGCGCCGGTCTGAGCCAGTCCCTTGTATATGTTACCAACAGACTTGTAGTCCATTTGTTCAGAGCAGTTGAACACGTAGACCTTGATGCCGATGGCTCTACCGAGATCTTTGGTAGTTTCGGTTTTTCCCGTGCCGGCGGGACCCGCTGGGGCACCACCCATTATCAGGTGCAGCGACTGTGTAAGAGTGATATAGCAGCGGTCGGTCAATGGTGTCACCACAAGACGGGGTGTGTTACCTAAGTACTCGTAGGAGTACTTGAATTGAGCATCGCAAGCATTAACAAAGCAGTGTTGCTGTGACTCTTCCCACCTCGCGCGCATTTGTCGCTGCCAAATGAAATCTTGCGAGTTGTCAGTTTTGTCAGCGATAAGGCCAAGCACGACGTCGCGCGCGTGAACGTCTATCGTACAAATTGTCATGATTTTCTGTCGGTCTCCGTTGCTTAGATCGCCAAGAAGCAGTGTGATGAGGTTGTTCAGTTGCGTAATTTGCTTCTTTGAATACTCCTTCATCGCGTTTTCGTAGCCTTCTTCGAGGCGGCCAAAGGAGATTCCAACTTCGGTCGTCCACCAGATCTGAGTCGTCGTAAGCGCCACTTGAGCGGCATAATCAAAAAGCCATTTCTCGCGCGCCTTTTCTTCATAGGTAACGACAGCTTCCGCCAAGTAGTGTCTGACCGCTGCACGCATCGAGTCCATTACTCGATTGAGCCATACTTCCACTTGGCCGTCGCAACTGCACTCTTCTTGGAAGTCAACGTACTCTCGCTCTGACGAAAACATGCCGATAGCCGATTTAGATTCGCCCTTGAATTTCAAGTCTGTTGTATTGTCGAACAGTTTGGAAAGATGCTTTGCGATGACTCGCGGATTGTTTCCATTGGACAAAATATCCAGCAGGGTTGTTGTCGAGACGAAGTAGAATCTCGGGAAAATGAGGCGTTTAGTCTCCAAGTACTCGGCGAGTGACTTCTCACAAAGTGTTAGCCGCTCCTGGAGGGACTCAAGTTTCTCGAACAAGCCCTGCTTGTTAGTTGCGTTCACGACATTTAGGTCGCTTTCGGCGTCCTTCATTATTATCTTGAAATCGCGATCGATACCGTCGAATCTATCGGAGTCCTCGGGTAGCTGACGACGAATGTCTTCAGAGCCAATAAAAATGCTCTCAAGGTACGACCAGGTTCGTTGAACTTCGAGCCACAAGGACATGACCGTATCAGTGGTAGAGAGTTTCTTCTGCCAGCCCGAAACCGCCTCAAGGAAGTGGGCGATATACTTCGAGCTCATTAAGTTCTGCAGCTGAACCTGATTATCTTCCAGAACTTCAATCAGATCCTCAGAAGATCGGATAAGCATTGTTTCACCGTGCTTATCAGTTTCGAATTTCAATGATGACCAAGTCTGCTCCAGGTCTTTGAGCATCTTTTCCATGCCCATTTCCTTTGATGACTTGTCCACGATTTCCCGGACGGTTTCTTCGTGTTCATGTAAGTTGAGGTTCAGTAAATCGAAGAGAGTAGTTTTTTCGTTCATGGTGAATCGCACGCCCGTTGCGTTCATAAGCTGGTGCCAATGACGATCTCTGATCGACGGATTCTGCAGCTCAGCCACCACTCGCAGCGACGTGATCATGTTTTTGATCTCAGTCTCAAGACCAGAGAAGACGTCCCAGCCTCGAGCTTCTTTATCCACCTTTCGAATATCCTTTGCAAAGCGCTTTGTGTCGTTTTCCATCGTCTCAATATCTATTTTGCTCCAGAGTGTTGTTTTCCAGTCGCTCATCGAAGAAGTCACGATCTTAGTCAGATCCCACACCTCTTTGACGAGGCCTAGATCTTTTCTGGAGGCCCGTAGTTGTTTGAACTCGGGCAGATTAACTTCAAATAAGTTCGCGTTGTCTTCTAGCTCTTGCATGTGATCTTCCATTTGCTTGATTTCTGCGTGCGCGACATTTATTTCTCCGTAAGGGTCATTCGAATCGAAGTTGAACATATTAAGTTTTCTGAAACCTTCGCGGTGAACAAACTGCAGCGTGTTGAACTCATTTGCGTCGTTCTTAATCTCTGTCATTTGCAAACTCTGCAGTGGCGCAACGTTCTGTTTCGCACCTACAAGAATCTTCTTCGTATTCGCCCACTTATCAGGCAAGTCACTGAGCTGCCTGAACACGTCTTCAGACATTTCGTGGTTGTACATCTTGAGCAACTCGATCGACGCTTTGAGTGGTTCGAACATTGTGTCGTTTTTCTCTTGCCGCTCTTTGCACTCTTTTATATGACCCATAGTTGCCACAAGGGATTCGAAGTCTCCAGCTTGAACTGGCTTCGAGAGTCCATCATCAGTCTCTTTGATAAAGTCTTCCAAGTCAAGAAGACTTTTCTCGATGTGGTTGATCAGATGGTCCTTGAACATGAACGACCATTTTTTCAATATGTTCAGCAGAGAGTGCTTAAACGGTTTCAACGAGACTTTGAACCATCCGTCAAACGTTTTCTCAGGCGAGAACTGATTAACAACTTCAAACAGGTCTTCGTACGAATCGATTTGTTCTTTGAACTGGTCTAGCTCCGGTGGTGTTTCTGGAATCCCTTCGACTGCGTGAGCTTGTATTTCTTCTTCCGTCAAAATATGGCCATAGGTGAGGAACTGGCGTAAAAATTCCTGAGAGTCATCGTGCCACAAGTACGAGTAGGAATCGAACTCCCTCGTAAAAATTTCTGCGTCGCTGATAACTTTGCGCACACGAGACATGATGTCATTTCGCAACTCTCCAAGCGTTACGTGATTTTCCATCAGATCTTGGTAAGCCTCGATTCCACTTATTCGCACAACTAGAGAGGATATTTTGTAAATGTCGCTGATGACATCGTCAATAATGTCATGCAGTCCATCGTGTTTTTGAGGGTTCAGGCTTGGAATGAAAACCAAGTCAGGCGCGTGCAGCTCGAGATCGGCTACAAAAAAGGCTTGCGCGTCGCTCGACATGTTCGTTATCATGAATTCGAGATTAAATGCGATCGCATTGTAGAACCCCTCGATTACTTTCTCGTCCACAAACTCCTTGTAAGCGCCCCACGCAGCACTTGCCGGATCCGCCTTGAAGTGTTGAATGTTCGCATTGAGAAGATTGAGAATCTGTTCACCGTCCTTCGTGATCTGCTGATATCGCTTCTGGATTCGCTCGTTCTTGTTGACCAGGTTTATCAAACCAGGCTCCTTGGTATCGCTTTTTCTCTCAAATAAGGTACTGCTCATCCATGTAGCCATAATTTCTTCCATCATTAAGACATTATCGCTCGCTCGCTGAGTGCGCACCTGCAAGTCGGCAACAGCGTCGTAGATTTCTTTGATATAGTCGTAGACTTCGCCGGACCAGCTCAGTTGAGATTCTCCCTTTGATAGGAGAACATCGATGGAGGCAAGCTGCGCTTCAACGAGTGGGAACTCCACTTCAAGGATAGTCGTTCTTATCTTGTTGTACCAGTGCACAGTTTGTCGCAGAGAAGATACCCATGT
>Ga0115100_10325735_pt1 | contig 11337 bp, 22 predicted proteins | sample MBTome_3_FD_89642 | JGI IMG/M metagenome (GOLD analysis project Ga0115100, IMG submission 89642) | Marine eukaryotic communities from Pacific Ocean to study complex ecological interactions - MBTS_2Apr14_M1_3um Metatranscriptome... | ecosystem: Environmental > Aquatic > Marine > Oceanic | place... | reverse complement strand
GGGGTTTCTATTTGTTTATTTATTAAAAGTTTTTAACTTCTACATCAACACCTGCTGAAATATCAAGGTTTTTAAGATTTTCAAAAGTAGTATCAGTGGGTTTATAAACGTCAATGATTCGTTTATGTGTTCTGATTTCAAAATGATCTCTTGCCTTTTTATTAACATGGGGAGATGTTAAGACACAATATCTTCTAAGTTTAGTTGGTAATGGAATAGGGCCAACAGCCTGAATACCACTCGCTTTTACAGCATCAACAATTTTTACGCACGCGTTATCTAAAATTGAAGATTCGTATGCTTTAACACTTATACGAAGTTTTTGGAGTTTTAATGAACTCATTTTATATATAATAATTTAATCGATAATTTTCGATACTACACCAGCACCTACTGTTCGACCACCTTCACGAACCGCAAAACGCATACCTTGCTCAATTGCAATTGGGTTAATTAGTTCAGCAGTCATTTTAATTCGGTCACCTGGCATTACCATTTCAGCAACACTTCCATCATCACCAGTAAACTGAACAATAGTACCTGTAACATCTGTCGTTCTAACATAGAATTGAGGACGATATCCAGTAAAGAATGGCGTGTGACGACCACCTTCATCCTTGTTTAGGATATAAACTTCGGCTTCGAATTTTTTGTGAGGAGTAATACTACCAGGTAAAGCTAATACCATACCTCTTTCAATTTCCGTTTTTTGGATACCACGGATAAGAATACCAACGTTATCTCCTGCCATTCCTTTGTCCAGAGTTTTTTGGAACATTTCAATTCCTGTAACTGTAGTAGCCTTTGTATCTTTTAACCCAATTAATTCTACAGCATCACCAACGCCAATCGCCCCTCTTTCAATTCGACCAGTAGCAACTGTACCACGTCCTGTAATAGAGAATACGTCTTCAATAGCCATTAAGAAAGTTTTGTCCGTATCACGTACTGGTGTTGGGATATAAGTATCGACAGCATCCATTAAATCGTAAATAAGATCTACCCACTTATCCGCGCCACGTTCTTTTGTTCCAGTTTCTACAGCTTGTAACGCTAATAGTGCCGAACCAGAAACAAAAGGAATTTCATCTCCAGGGAAATCATAACTTTCTAGAAGTTCTTGCACCTCTAACTGAACTAGTTCTAGAAGCTCCTCATCGTCAACCTGATCTGCCTTGTTTAAAAATACTACAAGGTACGGTACACCTACTTGCTTTGCAAGTAGAATATGCTCTCGCGTTTGTGGCATAGGTCCATCGGCCGCAGAAACTACTAAAATACCACCGTCCATTTGTGCTGCACCAGTAATCATGTTTTTAACATAATCGGCGTGACCAGGACAATCCACGTGAGCATAATGACGTTCAGCCGTTTCATACTCTACGTGCGCTGTATTAATAGTAATACCACGTGCTTTCTCTTCTGGTGCTGAATCAATTTCATCTAATTTCTTAGTTGCACCAGGGTTGTGGATTGCTAATGTTGCTGAAATTGCGGCAGTTAAAGTAGTCTTTCCGTGGTCTACGTGCCCAATCGTACCAATGTTTACGTGTGGCTTTGATCTTTCAAACTTTTCGCGTGCCATAAAATAATTTAGAAGGTTAGTTGAATTTTGTTTTTATGTTTAAATACTTTTGGCGAAGATTAATCTAATTTAAAATTTTTAAACGTCGATAATAAGGTACTTAATACCCGAAATGAGCAAATGCTTTGTTTGCATCAGCCATTTTGTGTGTCTGCTCTTTTTTTCTTACACTGTTTCCAGTTTCTTTTGCAGCATCAATGATTTCATTTGAAAGTTTGATTGCCATGCTTTTACCCGAGCGAGCTCGAGCAAACTCAGTCATCCATTTTAAAGAAATGTTTATTCCTCTGTAAGCACGAATTTCAATTGGAACTTGATAAGTTGATCCTCCAACTCGTTTCGCTTTAACTTCTACTTGAGGTGTTACGTTTTTAACGGCTTTTTCTAAAACTAACACAGGGTTTTCCTCTGTTTTTGAAGAAATTATTTCCAATGCATTGTAAACAATTTTCTGTGCAAGTGATTTTTTACCCGATTGCAATATTCTACTTACTAATAAAGTAACTAGTCTACTGTTGTAAATCGGATCAGGTTCAGCCAATTTTCTTTGAGCTCTGCTTCTACGTGACATTATTGAGTTTTAAATATTAAATTTGCTATTAGCTTGCTTTAGGCTTTTTACCTCCGTATTTTGATCTACTTTTTCTTCGATCTTTTACACCAGCTGCATCTAACGTTCCTCGAACAATGTGATAACGACAACCTGGTAAATCCTTAACACGTCCACCACGAATTAAAACAACCGAGTGTTCTTGGATATTGTGCCCAATACCAGGAATATAAGCAGTAACTTCAAAACCTGAAGTTAATCTTACACGTGCAACTTTACGTAAAGCTGAATTTGGTTTTTTTGGAGTTGTTGTATACACACGAGTACAGACACCTCTTCTTTGAGGACACGATTTAAGTGCCGGTGATTTTGTGTTTTGTTTGTTTGTTACCCTTTCAAATCTAACTAATTGTTGTATCGTTGGCATAAAAATTACTTTTAATTTTGGTTTTCAATACCGTATTTACGCATAAATCGTTGTACTCGACCTTCTGTATCCAGAATTTTTTCAGAACCTGTGTAAAACGGATGGTTACCCGACCAAATATCTACGTTTAATCGTGATTTAGTCGAACCAACTTTCAAAACTAATTGACCATCACAATAAACTTTGGAATTAGGGTACCAATCAGGATGTATTGATGTTTTCGGCATTTTTAGATATTTTTTAACGTTTAGAGAATTGAGGAGCTTTTCGAGCTTTCTTCAATCCATATTTTTTTCTTTCTTTACGACGAGAATCTCTAGTTAAAAAGCCTTCTAATTTAAGAGATGCGCGATTTTCAGGAGACATGTAGCATAAAGCTCGAGCAACCCCTAATTTAATAGCGTCGGCTTGTCCTTTTAATCCTCCACCATGAGTATTAACATACATGTCGTACATGTTTTCTAAGCCAACAGTTGTTAGAGGAGCTTTTGAAGCATTAATATATTGCGAATTAAATTGCAAATATTTTTCTCCTTGCTTATGGTTTACTACCATTGCACCTGTGCCCGGAACTAAAATAACCTTAGCTACGGAAGTTTTTCTACGCCCTATCCCAAAATAAGCCGACTTCGTTTCTGAAGCTGATAAAGACATAATTTAATTTAAGTTTGTTGCAGTCGTTTTTTTTAATTGTTTAATTAGGTTCAAAGATTCTCTTTACACTAACGTAAGTAGTGCTAGTAATTAGATCTTGCCTTTTAACAGTCGTATATTTCATTTTTTAGAACTTATTTCCGAAGATCTAAATCAAATCGAGTTTTTAAATTATCACAAACTTCATCCGCTGATTTTTGACCGAAATTTTTAAACTCCAAAAGATCGTCGGCAGAGTATTGTAGTAAATCTGACAATGTGTGCACATTTGCTCTTTTTAAACAGTTATAAGCTCGCACTGATAACTCTAACTCTTCAATGAAAATTGTTTCAAGATGTTCTGATTTTTCCTCTTGAACAGGTGCTTCAATATTTGCAGCTGATGCCGAAAGTGTATTAGTTACTTTTAAAAGACCAAAAGTATTTTCTAATATTTCTGCTGACGAACTTAACGCTTCGTCTGGCGAAATACTACCATTAGTCCAAATTTCTAAAATTAAGCTCTCCAATTCAAACGATGAACTGCTTCTTGATGTTTCCACAAAAAAGTTGACTTTAGTAACCGGCATAAAACAGCATCAACAGCTAGGAAACGTTCTGGTATTGTGTAATCTAGTTTTCCACTTGTAAAATAATTTTGACCTCGAGCAATTAGAAATTCCATTTCTAGATTACCTTTGCTTGTTAAACTAGCAATGTATTGACGTGGGTCAACTAAGGTAATGTTATTTGGTAACTCCAAATTACCTGCAACTATAATACCAGCATCCTTTACATTTAGACGCGCTAAAGTAGGTTCTGTAATGTTACCCTTTAAAATTATTTGTTTTAAATTGAGCAATATGTCTACAACATCCTCTTTAACATGTGGAATAGTAGAAAACTCATGATCAATTCCGTTAATACGTACACCACTAATGGCAATACCTTGAAGGTTCGACAATAAAACTCGTCGTAACGCATTGCCTACTGTCGTACTTTGTCCCTTTAAAAAAGGACCAATCGAATACTTAGAATAAAATTCCGTTGCCTTGTCCGTTGTAGATTTTAAACACTGAACCTGAAACATGACTTAGATAAGATTTCTAGATAATTTCGTACGATTAAACGTTCTGGTAATAGCTCCCCATGTAATTAAACTCGACGTTTTTTAGGGGGACGACACCCATTATGAGGTACTGGAGTAATGTCTTTTATAACTAAAACTTGTAAACCACATCCTTGTAATGCACGGATTGCCGTTTCTCTACCACTACCTGGACCACTAACTACAACTTCAGCTTGGCGCATGCCTTGTTCATAAGCTATAGTAGCTACTTTTTCTGCAGCAGATTGAGCAGCAAAAGGTGTGCCTTTTTTTGCCCCTTTAAAACCACTACCACCTGCGGACGCCCAAAACAAAGTGTTTCCTTGTTGATCGGTTATATTTACAATTGTGTTATTAAAGGTTGATTTAATATGCACAACCCCAATAGTTATTGTTTTTTTAGATTTTTTTCCAGAAAACCTCTTTAATTGTTTGACCATATTAAGCTAATATGTATAAAAAAATTTTATTTTTTCTTTGCAACTGGAATTTTAACCTTCCCTTTTCTAGTTCTTGCATTTGTGCGGGTTCTTTGGCCTCGTACCGGAAGCCCAACCCTGTGACGTCTTCCTGTTGCCGAACCAATTTCTGTTAGTCGTTTTATGTTTTGAGAAACAGTACGTCTTAAATCACCTTCTGTTTGGTAATCATTGTCAATGATTGACCTTATACGAGTAACTTCCTCGTCGGTTAAATCATTACATCTTGTACTTGGAGAAACGTTAGCCGCTTTTACAATCTGAGCTGCACTAACATGACCAATTCCAAAAACATATGTTAATCCAATTTCAATTCGCTTATTACGTGGAAGATCTACTCCTGAAATACGTGCCATTGATTTTTGTTTTATTTACGTTTCATTTTTGCTCGACCTTGTCGAACTTTAAGTCTAGGGTCTGATTTACAAATAAGATAAATTCGTCCACGACGTCTTACTATTTGACAATCTTTTGATCGGTTTTTCAGATTACCTATCGAGCTTACTACTTTCATAGGCTTTAATTTAAAGTTTATTAAAAAATAGATCCGAATATATTTCAAATCTAAAATCAGGTGCGTAAAATAGGTTCAAAAAACCTTAATTTAACTATACTTCTACCAGTTTATGCTAACTTACATAAAAGAAAAAGTCTACGCCTTTTTAAAACTCTCATAATTTTGGGATACTAAATAACCCTTTACTTGAGAAGTTACGTCTGTAATTACTCCAATTAGAATTATCAGAGAAGTTAAATTTTTAAAAATGTTGAACTGGAATACATTTCCTACTAAAAGAGGAAAAAATGCGAGAAAAGCTAAAAAGATTCCACCCATAAAGGCTAGTCGGCTTATAACTTGCTCTAAATATCTAGTTGTTTCTTTACCTTGTTTTAAACCAGGGACGTTGTATGTCATTTTTGTTAAATTATCCGAAAGATCTTTTGGCTTTAAAACCAGAAGTGCATAGAATGTACTAAAAAAAACTACAAGGACTAAGTTTAAACCAAATGATGCAAAAGTTAAAAAAGTTGTTAACTGATCAACAGGTAAAACCTTTGATAAGGCCAATTGTAACGGATAAAATAAAAACGTTGCAATTGTTGTACTAAAAACAAGTGGCATTATTCCACCTTGATTCAGCTTTATTGGAATATAACTATTTTTTAACTTTGAATCTGGTGAAGATTGCTCTAAGTAATTAAAATTTAATTGCCGAGCAGAAACTATATTAACTCTTTTATACGAATCTTGAACCAAAACTATTACAGCTACAATAAGAAGATAGATTGCGTAAGCTATAAAAAGTGCTGCAAAGTTACTCGTCGAAGATGAATTTTCTAAACTAGATCGAAATTCCGAAATATTTGCTGGAAGTCCACCGATAATATTAATGAAAATTATCATGGAAGATCCATTACCAAGATTTTCTTTAGTAATAAGTTCGGCAAACCACATCGAAAGCATCGATCCTGTGGTTAAGGAAAAAATGATTTTAAATGCTAGAACAATACTCCAGTTAAAAACTACAGGTTTCACTAAAATAAAAGCAACACCAGTACTTAAAATTAGCGCCCAGGCTAAAGTTAAATACCTTGTATAACGAGTAATCTGTTGACGACCTAGCTCACCTTCTTCTTTTTGCAAGCGTTCTAAAGACGGGATTACCGGCGTTAAAAGTTGGATTACAATTGACGAATTAATATAAGGTAAAATCCCTAATGATCCAATACCAAGAAAGGAGCTTCCAGTTAGATTTTTCGCAAGACCAAATAGCGGATTTGATACTTGGTTTTGTGAAAAAATATCTAAATCTATACTCGGAACAGGGATATAAAGCCCTAACCTTATTAGAATTAGAAAACCAAAAATTTTAAGGATTTTTTGCTTTAATAAATTTATTGTTTCTGATACTTCCATTAGAGACGGAATTTACTTTAGGAATTATAAGACTTCAACGTACTTAAACTATCAATTGTCGCTCGTGCATTGTTTAACAGGTTACCTGATCCTAGCTGTTTTGATAAGATATTTTTGATACCTGCGAGTTCTAATACAGTACGGATTGAACTTCCTGCAATTACCCCAGAACCTGGGGCTGATGGGCGTAAAACAAGTTTTGCAGCACCAAACTTACCTGTTGTCGGGTGAGGAATGGAATTTGAACTTGTTAAAGGGACAGCGATAATATGTTTTTTACCATCTGTTACACCTTTTCGTACAGCCGTAATAACATCTCCAGCTTTACCAACACCAACACCTACTTTTCCCTGTTCATTTCCGACTACAATAACAGCACGGAAACTCATTTTTTTACCCCCCTTTACAACCTTTGTTACACGTTCAATAGCGACAACACGTTCTAACCATTCAGATTTGGACTTAAGTGTTCTTTTAGGACCCATGCTAAAAAATAAAAAATAAAAAATATTTTAGTGAAATTATTATTTACCAGTTTTACCGGCTTTACGTTTTATAACTTCACCTTCGTAAGCAATACCTTTCCCTTTATAAGGTTCTGGCGGACGCACAGAACGTATCTTAGCGGCGAATTCCCCAACAAGATCCTTTTCCATTCCACAAACTAGAACACTCGTAGGGCTTTCTACCTTTACAGATAATTCGCTCGGCGTAACCATTTTTACTGGGTGACTATACCCCATATTTAATACAACATCTTTTCCGTCCAGCTGAGCTCGGTAACCTACACCAGTAATTTGCAATCTTTTTTCAAAACCAACTGAAACCCCAGTCACCATGTTTGCTACAAGTGTTCTTGTAACACCATAAAGTGCTTGAGATAATTTTGTATCTTGAGTTTTTTCTATAAACAACTGTTGAGTCCCTTCATCTAAGGTACAACAAACTAAAGAAGGCAAAATTCTAGAGAGACTTCCTTTAGGACCATCAACTGAAACTTTCTGGCCATCCAGTTTTACTTTAACTTTTTCTGGTATAGCTATTAAATTTTTACCGATACGAGACATACTTTATTTGAAATTTACCAAATATAACATAGCAGTTCACCACCAACACCTGCTTTACGTGCTTGTTGATCAGTCATTAAACCGCTTGAAGTTGAGACAATGGCGGTTCCAAAACCGCCTAAAATTCTAGGCATTTTTTTAACGCCACTATAAACCCTAAGGCCTGGCTTACTTATACGCTGAATTTTTTGGATGCTTGGCTTACGTTCTTTTCCACTGTATTTTAGTGATAAAAGAAGTGAGCTTTTTAAGCCGTTTTTTAATTCTTCAAAAGAATCAATTAAGCCTTCCGTAACTAATAATTGTGCGATGTTTCGCGTTATTTTAGTGGAAGGTATTTGTACGATCTGATGTTTCGCTAAATTCGCATTGCGAATTCTTGTTAACATATCAGCTATAGTATCAGTAGTCATTTAAATTTTTTCAGATAATTAAAAACTAAGCTTTAGCGAAAGGCATTCCAAATGATTTTAATAAAGCACGAGCCTCTTCGTCTGTTTTTGCCGTAGTTACAATAGAAATATCTAAACCACGAATTTGAGTTACATCGTCATAAGATACCTCTGGAAAAATTAACTGCTCTTTTAACCCTAAGTTGTAGTTACCACGGCCATCAAACCCATTAGGGTTAATGCCTCTAAAATCTCTAATTCGAGGTAATACAATGTGAATTAATTTTGTAAGGAAGTTATACATCTGTTCCTTTCGTAAAGTAACAGAGGTTCCGATTGGCATACCATCACGAATCTTAAACCCTGCGACAGATTTAGAAGCTTTATTGATTGTTGGCGCTTGACCAACAATCAGCGTAAGTTCTTCTAAACTAGAATCAAGTTCCTTTGAATTTTTTGATGCTTCCCCAACACCTCTATTAACAGAGATCTTAACAAGCTTAGGTACTTGTTCAATATTTTTGTAACCAAACTCCTCTATTAAAGAAGGAACAATTTTTTGCTTATATAAGCTTTTTAAGTCTAATTTCATAGCTAATAAAATTTACTTCTATAAAGTTGTTAAATTTTTACTAAAGTACTTCGGGAGCTAATGAAACAATTTTAGTAAACCCTTTTTCTTTTAGTTCTCGAGCAATTGGACCAAATACTCGAGTACCACGAGGATTATTTTCTTTATTGATTATTACAGAAGCGTTATCATCAAAACGTAGTCGAGAACCATCTTTACGACGAATAGAGTGCTTAGTTCTAACAACAACAGCACGAACAACGTCGGAACGCTTTACTGTAAGATTTGGTGTCGAGTCTTTAACAACACCAATTATCACATCACCTACGTAAGCATATCTTCGATTAGTACCAAGAACTCGAATACACATTAACGTTTTAGCCCCACTATTATCTGCTACTCTTAGACAAGTTTGCGGTTGTATCATTTTTAAGTTGTTGACTTTCTTAAAACATTAATTAAAAACCAATTTTTAGTCTTACTAATAGGTTTCGTTTCACGAATACGTACTTGATCGCCAATGGATGCATTAAATGTTGAATCCTGGACTGCGTAACGTTTCGTCTTAGTAATAACTTTTTTGTATCGTTTATGAATAACCCGATCGTTTACTGCAACGATACATGTATCCATCATTTTGTCACTAACGACAATTCCTACTTTTTCTTTTACGGCCATCTAATTTAAAAAATTTGAAAAGATTGTTTTAGAATAAATACACTAAACTTTTTCTAAAATTTTCGTTTTAATAGGAAGCTTGTAAGAAGCTAATTTTAAAACTTTATAAGCCATTTCTCTATTTAGACCATTAATTTCAAAAAGGACAGCCCCAGGTTTTACAACAGCAACCCAATAGTCTACTGCACCCTTTCCTGCTCCCATTCGAGATTCGGCAGCCCTTTCAGTAATTGGTCTATCTGGAAAAATTCTAATCCATATTTTTCCTGTACGACGAACATATCTGGTAAGACTACGTCTTGTTGCTTCGATCTGTCGAGAAGTTAACCAAACAGGTTCTAACGCTTGAATAGCGTAGTCACCAAAAACTATAGTGTTTGCTTTTGAAACTCCTCTTAATCTTCCGCGATGTTGTCTACGAAACTTTGTTCTTTTCGGAAGTAACATACACTTTAAATTAGTAAGTTAAATAATTTCTTTGTTAAAGATCCAAACTTTGATACCCAACACACCATATATTGTGTTTGCTCGATAGGTAGCGTAGCTTATATCCGCCCTCAAGGTTTGAAGTGGCACTCTTCCCTCACGCGCCCATTCAGCACGAGCAATTTCAGCACCATTTAATCGACCGGCTACTTGAATTTTAAATCCTTTAACCCCACTTTTTTGGAGCATTTGAGTAGTTTGACGAATCGCTTTTCTAAAAGCAACACGCTTTTCCAGTTGATCCGCTATAGATCTTGCGACTAATTTACTTTCATTTTCACTTTTTGCAATTTGCAAAACTTTGATACGAATCTGTTTCGAATCATTTACTAAAGTTTTTAAGCTATCTTTTAGTTCAACAATCAAATTTGTCTGATCATCACCAGAAGCGATAGCCTTAGGCCTTGCTGCATGAATTATTAATTCAAGTTGATTTACCTTTCGGTGAATTTCAAGTTTAGCAATTCCCGCTTTACTAAAAAGTGATTCAAATTTTTTATCAAAGAACTTTCTTATTTCGTAATCTTCTTTAAGAACTGCGCTATAAGCACCATAATTGGCGAACCAAATAGCATTGTGTGATTTATTAACCCCAGTTCGAAAACCGGTTGGATGCGTTTTTTTGTCCCACGAACTAGTTACTTGTAAAATTTTTATTTTTATACCTATTCCATAACAATAGTTATGTGTGATGTCATTTTTAAAATTCGATAAGCTCTACCTTGAGCTCTTGGACGAAATCTTTTCATAGTTGGTCCTTGATCTGCAAAAGCAGATTTAATTACCAATTTTTTTTCATCCTTACCAAAATTGTTTCTAGCATTTGCCGTAGCAGAACGCAGAACTTTTATAATTGGCGCGCAAGAAGCATATGGCATGAATTCTAAAAGTAACAACGCTTCCGAATATGTTTTTCCTTGAATTTGTCGAAGAACACGACGAATTTTACTAGGAGACATTCTAATATATTTAGAAACTGCTCGAATTTCGTTTTTTTGCATAGCGTTTTACTACTAACGTTTTCCTTTCTTATCTTTTTTTACGTGTGAGCGAAATGTTCTAGTAGGAGCAAATTCACCTAACTTATGACCAATCATTTGGTCACTTACAAAGACTGGTACATGCTGCTGCCCATTATAAACAGCAAACGTATGCCCAATCATATTAGGTAAAATTGTGGTTGCACGCGACCAAGTTTTAATTGTGTCTTTATTCCCACTGGAATTCATTTGCTGCACTTTTTCAAAAACATAAGAAGCTACAAATGGACCCTTTTTTAAAGAACGTGGCATATTTAATTAATCTAGATTTTATTAAATTCTTTTTAATATTCCGTTAACGGCGTGAACGTAATATATACTTACCACTTGCTTTAGTTGGTTGGCGCGTTTTCACACCTAAGGCAGGTTTACCCCAAGGAGTTACTGGTCTAGTTTTACCAAT
>Ga0115100_10149056_pt1 | contig 11482 bp, 4 predicted proteins | sample MBTome_3_FD_89642 | JGI IMG/M metagenome (GOLD analysis project Ga0115100, IMG submission 89642) | Marine eukaryotic communities from Pacific Ocean to study complex ecological interactions - MBTS_2Apr14_M1_3um Metatranscriptome... | ecosystem: Environmental > Aquatic > Marine > Oceanic | place... | reverse complement strand
GTACTTCACAATAGAGTTGAAACAACGACTTACTCAAACAGGAAAATCGAAAGAGGTCATTCGTACTGGTCATGGTCTTAGTACCAAAAAAGAAAAGTCATTCAAGTATAATACGTCTGAAATTCGCCTGATAGAGAGCATGGAGAATATTTGCAATAAAATGCTCGAATATAATATGCACAAGGAGAGAGTTGGAAGTCTTCGCTTCGAAAAAGGAAAATCTGAAACGATGAAGACTTTGGAAGGACTTAAAGAACGCGGTGTCAAAGTCGACCTTGGAATCCCTGATGAGATGTGGGATGAACCTTCAGCAGAAGTGACACAAATGAAAAGACAGTGTGAACGAATGCTAGAAGATTCTGAAGAAGATATTGAAGAATGGTATTATCATCATCAATCAAAAGATATACAAGACTTCATTTGTCGTCAACGTATCCTAAAATCAAGTGATTCGTCGTGTCTGGATGAAATTTGGACTGGTAAAGAAGTAAAAAACTATAACGAAGACAAAGAATTAGAAAAAGATAAACAGAATCTTGAAGAAGAAATTGCCCGTGAAGCCAAATATGAAAAAACTGAACTATAAATTTCCATAATCTTAAAATACTTTTAAATAGCCTAGTTTTAATTTTCTTAAAACAAATCTTCATTGCCTATTTTTTCTATTTCAAATAAAAATTCGAATAAATCGTATGATGTATTATTTTAAGAAGATGAATGGGTGGTCACCAAATCCGAATGATCTTCGGACAATTTTAGAACTTCTTCACTCATCACAGTCTGCAGATAATGACGTCCAAAGACAGGTTCAAGAACGACTTCAACAACTCAACCAATATCCTGACTTTCACTATTATCTAGCTATTATATTATCCGCAAGCTTGCCTGAGTTTGGACAACAATCGGACTCGACGCGATCCTTAGCTGGACTTATTCTCAAAAATAATATAAGACAATATTTTTTGTCGTTACCTACACAAGTAATGCAAGAGCGACTTGCATTCATTCGAGCTGAAGTTATTAAAACGATTTCGGATTCATCATCATTAATTCGCGCAACTGGAAGTATTGTTATAACAACTATTGCAAGTCGAATTGGACTCACAACTTGGCCTGAACTATTTCCCGCACTTCATCAAATGCTATCAACGGGACGAGAAGATTGTGTCGAAGGAACTTTCTCGACTTTTGTCAAGTTATGCGAAGACTGTCAAGACCAGCTAGATTCAGAAGAAATGGAACCAGTCCTAAATCAACTTATACAGACATTTCTTCGGTACTGTGGCTACAATAATGCTAGAATTAGAGCAAATAGTGTTAATTGTATCAACCAATTTATTCACTCGCGAAGTGGTATCGTTACCCGTCACATAAATGATTTTCTTCGAGCACTTTTCAAATTAGCCGAAGATGAGTCACCTGAAGTCAGAAGATATGTTTGCCGTGGTCTTGTCATGATTCAAGAATTTAATATCGAACAGCTGGAACCATCAATGAACGATTTGGTGCGTTACATGCTAAAACAAACACAAGATCAAGACGAAAAAGTTGCACTTGAAGCTTGTGAATTTTGGATGGCGCTAGCAGAGCAACAAGACTGTGTGAGAATACTAGCCCCGTTCCTGAAAGATTTGATACCAGTTCTAATTAATGGCATGAAATATTCTGAAAATGATATAATGGCTCTCAAGGGTGACGAGGATGATGAGCATGTACCCGATAGTGATCAAGATATTCGACCACGTCACGCAAAATCAAAAATGCATGGAGGTGGTGACATGGGTGACGATTCTGATGATGACGATGATCCAATGTCGGATTGGAACATTAGAAAATGTTCAGCAGCTGCTCTAGATCAACTATCAAACGTCTTTCGAGATGAAATACTCCCTTTTGTTTTGCCAAAATTAGAGGAAATATTATTTCATAAGGATTGGGTAAGCAGAGAGAGTGGAATTCTAGTGCTTGGTGCAATTTCTGATGGTTGTTCACAAGGAATGGCAGAACATTTGCCGAAGATTGTTCCATTTTTGATTCAAAGTTTGGCAGATAAGAAAGCTCTAGTACGCTCAATCACGTGCTGGACTTTATCAAGATACTCATCTTGGATTGTGCAACAGTCTATGCTTTCACATGATACGTATTTGAAACCACTTATAAATGAACTCCTGCAAAGAATACTAGACCATAACAAACGAGTCCAAGAAGCTGCGTGTTCTGCATTCGCAACATTGGAAGAAGAAGCTTGTTCCGAACTGGTTCCTTATTTGGGATTCATTTTGCAAACATTAGTCTATGCATTTTCAAAGTATCAGAAGAAAAATTTATTAATTTTATATGATGCGATAGGTACTCTGGCTGATTCTGTTGGGTCACATTTAAATAAAGCTGAATATATTGAACAGCTGATGCCTCCACTTTATGCCAAATGGAATGATCTTCGTGATGATGATCGTGATCTGTTCCCATTGCTAGAGTGTCTCTCAAGTGTTGCAACTGCTCTTGGGCTTGGATTCCAGCCATATGCACAGCCCGTATTCGAGCGGTGCATAAAACTTGTTGATCAAACTTTGAGAAATGAAGCTGGCTATGAAGAATATGAACTTGACGCATCAAATAAAGACTTCGCGATTGTTGCGCTTGATTTATTATCTGGCTTAGCCGAGGGACTTGGAAAAATAATCGAACCATTCGTTGAGAATTCAAATCTTTTGCAGTTGATGGCTCAATGCATGAATGATCCACTGCCTGAGGTGAGGCAGTCAGCGTTTGCTTTACTTGGTGATTTGACAAAGGCCTGTTTCAAGCTTGTTCAACCTCATGTCGATCAATTGATTCCAATTTTGGCTCTGAACCTAAATCCAGAATTTATCTCGGTTTGTAATAATGCATGCTGGGCGATTGGTGAGATCGCAATTGTGATTGGTCCAAGTATGAAGCGGTTTATTCCAGCTGTTTTGCCACCTTTGATTGAAATAAGTCGTCGATCTCAACCAAAAACATTGTTAGAAAATACTGGGATTACGCTGGGTAGACTTGGACTTCATTGCGCTAGGGAAGTCGCTCCAGAACTTGGTCAATTTATCCGCTCGTGGTGCACTTCATTGAGAAATATTCGTGATAACGAAGAAAAAGATTCCGCTTTTAGAGGGATGTGTTTCATGATTCATGCTAATGCTACTGCGATTGTACCGGATCTGATATATTTTATTGATGCCGTTGTGTCTTGGCAACATCCAAAAGAAGATCTGAAACACCTATTTGCTCAAATTCTTCATGGATTTAAAAATCAGATCGGGGAACCACAATGGGTTAATTTCCGAAGCCAGTTTCCGCCTCCACTCTCGCAGAAATTGCAGCAGCAGTATGATATGTAAGGGTGTCGCGCACCCTTAAGTGACTTTTAAGAAGACAGAAGATATTTTGACTCATATTTATGAATCATGTTAATGACTTTTAACAATTGAGCAACCAGAGTTTTCGAAATCGAGAGTATTCAGAAAGATATTATTGTTACGTAAAATTTTTACGTGACACAAACTAAACTTAACCTAAACAATGTTTCAGTGCCTAGGATGTAATTCTTCATTTTTTTTATTTCTAATCGTAAGCTTATTCTGATTGGCTAACCAATCAAAATTGAGTTTTCTTAATCCTAAATTTAACTTAAGGGGATCATATAAGCCAATCATAAAAAGTAAAAAGTATTACGTAATTGAGTTCGGAATGAACTAATGACGTCACATTTGCTTTAGCCAATAAGATCCCAGATTAACCTTTTGGTGCACCATTAAGGGTATTACCTGACCAAGGGTACGCCCACGCTTTTCACAGTTCAAAAAATATTGCCTCAAATCATATTACTTCAATCTTTAGTTTTAATTCTTCATTTTTTATGACGTCATAATTAATGTCGTCATCATGGTCACCAGCTCGTAATCTAAACTAGCCATATTAGTCACTATATACCAGAGTTTGACTCAATTACATAACGAGTTTTAGTCTTTTTATCGCTCAAATGTGAGCAGTTCTATAACCAGGGTGTACGCGAACGATAGTTAGATGAAAACTCAATACAGTATAACATAAGGAATAACCTGTAAATATTTTTTCCCATAAGGGACTTGAGAGAACGGCGAATATTTGTTGAAAGTAGTTTGTTTCTCGGAATGCTCAGATTGACCAGTCAAACTTGATATTTCAATCTTGGAGTTTGATTGGTCAAAATGTGCTTTAAGGGGTTTGGGACCATTAATTTGGGTTGTGGGTATTAAGGATACAGCCATCGTAATTTATTATTTAAGGATATTTTCCACTTTTCTAGCATAAATCTTCATTTTTTCTTCTAAGGGTATTCCTGTTCCTGTTTAAAGGTAACGCCACTGTTTTATTGACCAATTAGAATGCCCAAAAATTTACTTCGAGAGAAAGTTTTAAGGTAGTTGTATTTTTTTCGCACTGAAACACCTATCAGACTAAGAAAACCGGGTTTTACCGGAAATTCAGATCATGTCACAGTCATTTGTGACCTTTTTGTGACACTTTGACATATTTAGAAATTACCTCGAGCCTTATTGCGTAATTTTTATTACGTAATACGTAAATGTGTGGCTCCATCTGGCAGACACCATTATTCACTGCCCATGTGTATTCACCCACTCATATGATCAGGTCATTTGACCATATTTTTGGGTGGGTCAGCCACGTGACAACAGTATACTGAAATGATCAGTACGGCTTTTGTCACAAATGTTACAAATTGCGCAGGCTTTGCAATTAATAGAGTTTTGCTGCTCCTTCTTTATGACGTTATTTGATGACGTCATCAGATATTGGATATGCATTTTAGGCCTATATTTTTAGTCTTTCTGTCTTTGATTCGCAATTAAATTGACCTTATTAGGTCAACGCCATAATTATTATTTCCCTATTGTATCAGTAGGGGTGTCAAACGTATTTTAAACCTGCTGGGGATAACTGCTCTTTCCCAAAATAAAAATTAAGAGTCACAAAGCTTATCAAATTCGAAATTTCATTAGAATGAGTGAGTTGGGCGTATCGAAGGGAAATTTCCATTCTGGACAAATCAGAAATGGGCTCGATTTATGGCTTGGGGATAATGTTATTGTCCTCGAGCAACGTGGCGATTGGATGCGAGGATATAAGATAAATGATCCTTCAAAAATAGGAATATTTCCGTCATGTTATGTTCACATTAAAAAACGTTCAAAAACAAGACTTTTGGATGAAAGTATAATGGTTGCCGAAGAATGGTCCCGAGTATATTTTGATAAGTTTTCACAAATTGGAGCTAAGAAACAGATTCAAGCTGTCCGAAGTTTACTTGAATCAATCTCGAATTTTTTGAGTCACATGATGGATCTTCGCCGGCAATTGGTTTCGGGATTGACATCGGACAAATTCAAACAAGTCGAACAGCAGCTAGCTGATTGTATTGATTTTGGAAATAACTATCTTGCTCTCCATTTGGTCGTCAGAAATGAAAAACAGCGAATCTACCAATCACGTGACATAAATGTGATCGATCTTTACCGTAATTTTAATCAGAAAATGTTCGATTTAGATGCAAAAGTTCAAAAGTACAATCAAAGACGAACGGATGGCGATCCTTTGGGAAATGTTCTTGGCGGAAAACTTGAGGATAAAAATCAGCAAAAAAGTTTATATTTGCAGATGAAAAATAACGTTTGTAAAGTGGGCGATGAAGCTGAATTCATTTGTTCATTAAATAAGATGGACATGTCTGATCCACTACGGCCTGGAATCCGTCAAATATCGGACAATTTACTATTGAGATGGGACACGAACAAAATGCGAAATAATATTGATTACTTGCAATCACTTCGCGGTCTTTTCACGGATATTTCACCGAACGAATTTGATAAGTCTCTTATTCTTATTATACAAGTGATAAGAGTTGGTCAAATGGATTTGAAAAGCTCAGATTCCCAAACTGGATTTGGACAACAAACAGCCAATCAAAAGAGTTCTCGTTCTAATTTTGAAATTTTTTCGAAAAAGTCGAGTGATCCAAAGACATCAAATATAAGAAGACCATATGGGCTTTGTGTCTGTAAATATATTGAAATCGCTAGTGGAGTAGCAGAGCATGAAAGATCATTTGAAGTCTATAAAGTACCCGCTGATGATGAAGATATGGCAAGTTTTACGAAAAAAGTAATTTTTCCATCATCGGGAAATATTCAATCTACTCCTTTGAAAGAACTTGGGAAACTTTGGCTTCAAATAAAAGTTTTGCAAGGTGGCTACGAAGAATTAAAGTCAACTTATCCGGGTTTAATCGGATATGAAACTGGGTGTCGTATTGTGCAGCGAAAAAACTTTCCAGATATTATAATGCCAGGTGCTCTTCGTAACGATTTTTATGTTCAATTGTGTAGCGGCGATCTAGAAAAATCCGCTCAAAAAAATCGTAGTGTACAGGTCGAAATGTCCGTTCGCAAAAATGGTGATGAAGTGCTCCCCCTTGTGATCAGTTTGGGAGATTCAAATCTAGAAAGTTCATTCAGAAGTACAGTCTACAAAGATAAGAATCCTCGCTGGATGGAGCTCATCAAAACAACTATTCCCGTGGAGCTATTTGGAAAGTGTCACATTCTATTCACATTCAGACATCGTAGCAGTACAGAGTCAAAAGACAAAGCTGAAAAAGATTTTGGATTCAGCTGGCTTCCTCTAAAAAATCAAAATGATTTGACTATTCAAGATTCAAATTATCAGCTGATCGTTTATCGTTGTACAGATACAAAGAAAATAAAGTTTAACAATTACTGTACTTTACCATCCGTATTACAAACAACAACAACATCATCAGGTCTTGAAGTCTCAAATGTTCCAAGAATCGATGGTATCAGTCATACTCGCGACACTATACTTGTTTCAACTGAACTATGTTCAACAAAAATTGCCCAAAATGAAAAACTGGTGGGCTTATTGAAATGGCGATCTCTTGAATCAAAGCATCTCAAAGCAAATTTAGAAGCTATTCGAAATCAACAAATCAAATCACGTGAAATAATGATTTTTCTTCAAGACATTTTGGACGCATTATTCGCTGTTTTAATGGATGGAAAACTAGATCAATACAATGAAAGCATTATTTTATCTCTCTGTGAAATCATTCAACTTTTACAAAACGAATCATTTCGATTTTTTCGCTCGGTTCTTGAATCTTATCTCGAACACTTTTCACAAACACTCGCTTCAACAAAACTTCTTCGTGTTATTTGTTCAATCCTTCAAGATGCTAATCCCGAAGATGTCATTCGAAAATCAATTCTCATGGCAATTGAATTTCTTTTTAAATTTATTGTTCGATCAGAGGAATTGAAACAACAGCTGGACGATAGTGCTAATCACGCTGATGACTTTCATTTTGAATCTGTCGAACCAACCCAGTTATCCTTCGAGGGACTAATTCAACAATTTTTCAATATTTTGAGTTCAATAATGATGGAGCATGATAATCTTTCTTTGATACCACAGGGAGCCATTCTTCAAGAAAAAGGTGGCTTACCCAATGTCATCGATCAAATTAAAAAAGTTTATCAAATCGAACCGTTGTGCGATCTGGTCATTTCATTTATTGAAACCATTGGATTTAATTATAAACGAATTGATGCCGATCGATTACAAGAAGCACGAATAAAATGTTTGCATGCAATTATTCAAAGCGATTTCTTTGTTTCAAATCCAATTGTCCAATCAAAAATGGCGGAGTGCCTAGCAAATCAGCTCTCGCAGCTGCTTTTAGATGAAGTTAAAACGGAGCTCACAGTGAAATTTTTACAGGACTATTTGAACAATACCTGTAAAAATGAATCATCACTCAAGGAAAATATCAAGAAACTTTTAACACCAATAATTTATCGATTACGTCATTTTCTCAACAGACCCAGTGACGAAACTCAAAAATGTCTTCCCAATTTAATGTCATCTTTGGTCACCATTTTGGACCATTTATCTGAAGAATCGTTTGAATGGTTTTTGTTGAGGATTCAGTCAAGCTCTTATGCTGATTTTCTGCACGATCTCCTTCATTTATTGGACTCCTTGATATGCTCAAAGAATGTTTTCCCACCACAATGGCTTCAATTCAAGCTTTTATGTGTGCGTGTTGTACTTACAACAATAAAAACTGTATCCAAACTTCTTTTCAAACATTATCTGACTTCTGAGCACAAAAAATCGTGGACGCAATTTTTCAAACTTTGTGTCAATTTTGTAAAAATCGATTTCATTCAACTTGAAGAATACGTCAGCATCAAAAAATTAAAAATATCCGATGAATATGGCGATATGAGAATCGAAGCTGCATTGGTAATCAAAGAAATGTGGCTGAATTTAGGAAGATACAAGTCTGAATTCATACCAGCCCTAGTCGGAGATGTCTTCAGTGTGACCCTGATCAAAGTCACAGAGATTCGACGGGAAATTCTATTTCTCTTATTCGATATGATTAATTTTGAAACATTGAGCAGCCGACAATTCAAATTTGAAAGATTTCAAGAGGCAATAGTATCTGCAACTGATGTTTATTTCAATCAGAACTTTGGGGATCAGAGCTATGTTGAGTTATTCGTTCAAATTCTATCTGATTTGTGCCTTCGTCATGAAAAACTTCAAGTTCAAGGACTCGATTTTATTCGAAAAATGAATATTCTGATGATGCTTTTGTTGGAATATCGTGACGTCATTAATAAATCCAAAGATGTCGACGATGAAATGCTTTGCATTGAGAAGATATTGAAGTTTTATCGCTCTGAATTCAACCGATCTGATTTATATACCGAGTATATTTATAAGTTGTATGAAATTCATTTCAAATCAAAGAACTTCACCGAAGCGGCGTTTACACTTTTGGAACATGCGAATAGACTTTCGTGGGATCAAGATGCTCCATTGGAACCCTATCTTCACGAACTCGCTGAGAAATATCCGAAAGGTCCCATTCAAAAGTGCGATTCCGAACGCGATCTGAAGGAAGAGCTTTATCAAAGTATAATTTCATTATTCGAAAAAGGCAAAATGTGGGAAGAAGCGATAAAATGTTGTAAAGAGTTGGAAGATGAATACGAATACAATCTTATAGATTTTGAACATTTGAGCACATATTTAAAGGATCGTGCTCGTCTGACTGCGAAAATAATCGGATCTGGTAGTGTGGATGTGGCTGAGAATCTGCGAAATAATCCACTTTATTTTTTCGTTGGTTTCTTTGGTCAAGGATTTGACGATAATCTATCCAATCACATGTTCATCTACCGTGGATCTGAATATGAAAGATTAGACGATTTCACAGCTCGTCTCCGAGCTCGATTTCCAAAAGCTCAGAAGATGGGCCATACTCGACCGCCGGATGACGAAATCAAATTTTCGAACGAGCAACATCTTCAAATATTCCCAGTCAAACCAGTCCCTAAAATTCCACCTAAATTACTTGGAAAACCTGTCCCAGCAAAAATCGTCGATTTCTACAAATATAACAGAATAAACGACTTTACATACGATAGGCCCTATCAAAAAGGCGAAAAGGACAAAACCAACGAATTTGCGTCAATGTGGATCGAGCGTCGTTTATATCGGACAAATGCCTCTTTTCCGGGAATTCTACGATGGTTTGAAATTGAAGTGACGTCATTACAGGAAATAAGTCCACTGACGAATGCTATCGATACGGTGCAGAGTAAAAACGATGAGCTCAAAGCAATGATAAATGATTTTCGATGTAGCGCGAGTGACGATTTTCAATCGCTCTCGATGAAATTGGGTGGGACAATTGATCCAGCAGTGGCCGGAGGATTTTCAAATTATGATCGTGCATTTTTCTCGCAAGAATTTTTAGAGGTTGCTTCACCAGCTGAAACTAATCAAGTTGATATCCTCAAGGATCTCATGAGTGCTCAAATACCGATTCTGGAAGAATTACTTCTTATTCACGAAGAATGGGTGAATACTAATGAGAAAAGTGACATGTCAGGCTTCCATCAAAATCTAAAATCAAAATTTCATATACTGAAAGCCGAAGTTGAAGAAAAATATGGAAAGAACCCTAATGCAGGAATTATAAAACGTCAAGCGTCTTCATTGGCCAGACGGGAATCAAAGTTGAAGATGACACGAAATCAATTTCAAGAGATTGGTTCAAATTCACGACCAAATTCAGGTTCAATACCGAGACCAAATTCTGCACTTGATTTGGATTCCACTCCTGACCTACCCCAAAAAGGACAAATGACTCTGCCAAGAATAAAAAAGCCGAAACAATTTGAAAAGATTGTCAATAGAACGAATGATGATAACTCAGGAAGCAAAAATGGAACACTCAAACGTGAAAGATCGAAAAGATTATCAGTAAATATGGATAATATAAAGGGAAGTGTTAAAGAGACTTTGACAAAGGCCGCGGCAAAAATAACCAAACAAATGTCCACTGATGACACTCGCGATTCACTCGCTAAGAAATCGCAATCGCAAATTGAATTGCGTGAAAACGCGACCAATTTGAGGCCCAGGCGACCAAAATCACAATGTCGCTCGCGTCCAGAGTCTTGGAATGAATCAGAAAAGGACGCGACCCTAAAGATTTTCAAATCGACTGATGATATATTTGGTTCAAATGTACCCCCACCAATCCCTAAAAAAGACACAACTCCTATCACGAGTCCAACCTCAAATGATGTCTTCAACTTTCAACCGGTCCTGCCGCCAAAAAATCCTACAAAACCACCTAAAAAAGAAAGCAAACCACAAAAACCACCCTTGAAACCACCCCTACCGTCAAAACCAAAGTTCGAATTTTGAAGCACATGACATGAACCTGAATGACATGTTATTATATTAACCTAACTGTTTAAAAGTCTTCCCCTTCGCTCAAATCAACGGGATCAACTCAATGACCGTACCCTTAAATGAGTCCCTTCTAATCATGTTCTGTATTCTTTCTGTAAAAATTGTTCTCTGCCCAAAATTGATTCTGATTCATATTGATTATGATGACTAATATTTAGTGACTCATAAAAACGATTCATTGAGTTGTGCCTTACACTTTAGGTGCCTATGTTTGTAATGTCCAAACAGAAACTGCCCAAATCTAAATGCAGATTCGGGGTTGGGTGCCATCAAATATGGTTGCCTTCCCATTTTAGAAATTCAAATGCATTCCATTCTCTTCAAAGTTGATTACCTCTTTTTTGGTTTTGCTTAATGATAACATCATTATTATAACCACATGTGTGCCTAAGCTTTTTATAAAGAGCTGTTTATAAATCATTTAACGCAAACACAATTCAGATATGACCAGTAGGCACGAAGCGGTATCATGTGATAATTGTTTGCAAACGAATTTCGAGGGAATACGATTCAAGTGTTTGATTTGTTTCGATTATGATCTTTGCGAAAGGTGTCACACAAATGGGGCAACAACACAACGACATCTTAG
>Ga0115100_11179714_pt1 | contig 11559 bp, 1 predicted proteins | sample MBTome_3_FD_89642 | JGI IMG/M metagenome (GOLD analysis project Ga0115100, IMG submission 89642) | Marine eukaryotic communities from Pacific Ocean to study complex ecological interactions - MBTS_2Apr14_M1_3um Metatranscriptome... | ecosystem: Environmental > Aquatic > Marine > Oceanic | place... | reverse complement strand
TGGCTGAAATGTAAAGTTGCTTTATTTAATTCCAGGACCTCGAATTTGGCATCTGGAAATAATCAATAATTTTCAGATTGCAGGTATTCGAGTTTTCTGTTTAACTCAAACAAGCAATCATGTTTTCTATCAATGAAAACCAAGAAATAACCGTAAGGCACGGTGTACACCACGATAATCCAAGTACGATTGTAAGCAAAATGCTCAAAGCAGACCTACCTGATTCGAATAAAATGATCAAGTATATGTTTAAGCCTCAAATTGATGCAATGAACAGAAGGATTCAATGTTTTAATCACGAAAAGAAGATCTTGAAAGAGTTAGATTTGTTCGTTTTGGATACATCGTTACAAGAATTTCCTAGTTGTCAGAATGAATTCACACTTGAAAAGAAATGGAAGATATATAATGAGGTTAAGAATACTGGAATCAACAACATTGTTATCGCCTCATTCCCGTGTGCCACACATTACACCAACACATTCCTTCGAAGTTTAATCGAAAGAGGAGAAGACATGTCCAATAACTTTGCCATGGTTGATTGCATAGACATTAACAGTCAAACCAAAGGTCCCAAAGATCAGATATCACAAGGCTTACAAAAATGCAAAGAGTTTGGTATCCAAAATGTTGTATTGCAACTCGATCTGGTTTACAATGGAATTGATTACGGAAGATTCAATGTTTTCAAAATGTTTAATCTTCTTTCAATGCAATTTCGATGGATACGTTCGAACTTATCCACGCATGCGCGCATATTTGTTAATATTCGTGACTTCTCTGAAAGCATGAAAAGATATCCAGCTCGTGTGTTTTGTTTAGTCAATTATCTATCAGCACTTTCAGATGCAGAGCGTATCTTTGGAATATGTTACGAAGACGGGGGTAAATTCTACTCTGAACAGATGGCTGTGTGGACTTGTAGTATACGTGAAGAAATGAAGCGTTTTGGTTGGTACAACGGACATCTTCTAGTCAATATACGCGAGCAGTATGGTCTGAGCAGCGGTACAACACTCGACTGTCTTGCTGATGGGGCTACGGGTGTCTGGTCTGGTCTTTCCGATGAAGGTTTTGCATTAGGTCAAACTTCATCTTGCTTGACAATAATGAATTTGATTCGAGTAGGAAACAAATGCGTATTGGAAAACTTCAAATGCTATGCCCTTCGAAAAGCATCAAGAAACATTATGAAAATAACAACAGGTAGTCCTCCACATCCCAGACAACCGGTTACCGGAGATCGAGCCATTGACATCGGTTTCAATTTCTTTGAAGACATGAATTTCATGAGTGGAGACAAACAAGATGCAGACTATGGAAGCTTACTCCTAATCACCTACGAAACTTCAGCTAGAACGGTCGTTACAAAATTAAAACATTTGTTTGGAGATGAAAATGGATTCAGCACACGGCGTGCAGAAGCAATGATCGATATTATGCTACACGATTCACATGAGAAGAAGTGCATTGATTATGATAGTAAGTTTGGACTGGCCAAGTTGTACGTGAGATCAGGTGGCGAAGCAACGACTGCAATAAGAGAGATCATTGAAAAGGTAAGCAAAAAATCAGATCAATTTGAATCCTTGAGAAAAGCTATCCGTTTAGTATGGGAGAACAGTGAAGGTGACGAAGAAAAGAAAGACTTCAGTGAAATCGATTTCTGTTGTTTCTACCAAAGCTTCATGTCACCATACTTCGCAAACAGTAAAGATAACCAAGTCAGAAAAACTGCAGAAGCAATTTCTCTATGTCAAAACGGAAAGGTGAAATGGAATGACTTTTGTCAGCATGTGCAATGGGCTATGAATCAATACCCGGATAACACATGCATTAATAACCTATTGAAAATGGTCTTCCGCAAACGAATCTTCCCTCTGATGAACCTGCGAGCACATGATGGCGACTACCAGCAGATGCAAGATGACGACTATTATTTGGATTATAATTTCAAGCATGATATTTTCTTCACAGCTAATGGTTCCAATTACACAGAGATAATTGAAGAGGAATTTATCAGTGGACAGGTCGTGAGTGAAGTTCATACGGAAATAAACCAAAATGAATTCTTAGAAGATTTACAAGATAAAATCAAATATGAAGTCTCGTTAAAGACAGGAGAAGTTTCAGATTGCATGTTTATAGAAATGATCGGAGACCAAAACTTTACAGTGAAAATTCCACTCACAGACTTAAAATGTGATACAGAAAATCTCTTCGAAGTACAAGGTATTGACGTTGGAGAAATCTCAAGTGTCAGAGTTGGACGTTATGAAGGTACCAATTCACGATGCGTCTTGTATGAGATCATTTTGAAGGTCCCCTCTCGAAATTCCACTTTCTACTTTGAAGGTAAAATATTGGAGAAGAATGTTACGTTTTTGGATCTAGATTCTTATGGAAGTTTAACAACAGCAGAAGATGATTTCGAAATCATTGACACGACTGCTGGATGTATGGGAGGTAACAAGATAACGTACAACATTCGCTTGTCAACTGGAGCAGTACCTGGATGTGAAACAAAATCAAATGCATACATTATCCTGTACGGTGACAAAGGCTTCACAGAGAAACTCTTGTTCAGAAGGCTGAAGGAAAAAACCGAAAATATTTTCTTGTACGATGCAAAGGATGTTGGCAATATCACCAGAATAAGAATTGGTCATGAAATTGGCACGGATTGTGTTTGTTGGTATTTGGACAAAGTGGTCATTGAAGTTCTGAAACGATTGACTACAGTACGGTTTGATGCTGATAGATGGATTGGAACCAGAAGTTCATCCTTAAGTACCCTAGAAGTTGATCTTTACCCAGATACTCAAGAAACCGTTTGTTACGAGATCACGGTAACAACAGGAGGAAAGGACTCTGGTCGACTAATGCAAAGTGATGCTTATATCATATTATTTGGTGACAAAGCAATGACAGGGAAATTTCCAATGGGAAGACTCAAGCAAAATTATAAAAACACTTTCACTATTAATGCTGTTGATGTTGGCAAAGTCCACGATATCAAAATTGGGCATGAAGCAGGAAGCGATGTACTATTTTGGCATCTCGTGGACGTTCAAATCCAAACATCATGTGGTGATTCGTATACGATTGCTGCAAACCGGTGGATTGGTAACAAAGATGGACTCGGGATCTTAGATTGTAATCTATCGCCAAATGAAGAAGGCGACAACATCAAGTATGACGTTTCATTGACGATTGGAGATGTTGCAGGCGCATGTCAAGAGTTTGACGTTTACATCAATATTCTCGGTGAAGACTGTAAGGAGACAGGGAAATGTGTGTTATCAGGATTGAAAGGCAATGCCTTAAACTGCTTGACTGTAGAAGGCACAGATATTGGAGATTTATCGAAGATAAGAATTGGCCACGAGGGAACGAAAGACGTACCAAGCTGGTATCTAATCAACGTAGAAGTCTCAGTTGCCATTCATGGTTATAAGAATGTTTTCAGGGCGAACAAACAACTTGGTGGAAAGAATGGATCACTAGATGTTGATCTTTACCCAAATGAAAAAGCTTTCGGAAATGAAGTGAGTTACGAGGTTCGTGTACAAACTGGTGACGTTCCAGATGAGTGCAGTGATGCGTACGCTTACATAAAACTGTGTGGACCGAATGGAAGTACAGGTAAACTACGATTGAAACGATTCAAGAAGAGTAAAGACAACTTGTTCAAGATGACAGGTTATGACGTTGGAAAAATCACTAGCATCAGAATTGGCCATGAAGCGATTGCTGATTATAAGAGTTGGCATTTATCCGAAGTAACTGTCAACGTACCCGAAAGGAGGAGCACTTCTCACTTCTCAGTGTGTCGAAGACTGGGTACAAAAGGGGAAGACTGGGTAAGAGACATATGTCTCTTCCCTGATGGAGATCAACATGCTATGATTGAAGAAGTTATCGAGGAACCAATAATTGTTGTCAGCAACCCATTCCAAGGTTATAAAGTGCAGTATGTCTTGCACATAATTACTGGCCAGGTTCCTGATTGTAAAAAGAAATCGAACGGTTATATTACGTTGGTCGGCGAAAGAGGTTTCACAGGAAAGCTTCAACTGAAAAAACTTGAGGAATACACGAAGAATACCTTTACGTTGGAAGCAGAGGAGATCGGAAAGATAATTAAAATAAGAATTGGTCATGATGCCCAAGAAGACCGTCCGTGTTGGCATTTAATTGATATTTCAATCGAAGTACCAGTCTATGGTTCCTCTGTATGCTTCCATGCTGACCGATGGCTAGGAACAAAAGGACACTACGCGTACACATTGGATATGGATCTCTATCCAAAGGGAAAAGTAGAAAGAGTGAACTATGATGTCACCATTAAAACTGGTGGAACTGATACTGAAAAACATGTTGGTTCAAATTCATACATCATAATTTATGGCAGTCGGGAAACAGGAAAATACCCATTAAAGTTCCTCAAAGAAAATCAAAACAACACATTTTCATTTGAAGCTCCTGATGTCGGAATAGTCCGCAGCATTAGAATTGGTCATGAATATAAAGGATCTTGTATCTGGTCATGGTATTTGTGTTCAGTTGAACTGAAGAAAAACGATCACGTTCTTCAATTTCAAGCTGACAAATGGATTGGTACTGACCGGGTTGATTGTGCATTGGATGTTGAACTTCATCCCGAAGAAGCTACTGTTGATTATGAAATCACTCTTAACACAGGCTCGATTATATTAAGTGGAACCGATACATCTTACATCAATATATTCGGAGATAAAAAGCAGACAGGCAAATTGCCTCTTCCATCTATTAAAGAGAATATGGAAAACAAGATCGTTGTTCAAGCTATTGATGTTGGTCGAATTGATACAATAAGAATTGGGCATATAACAAATAAAGATATCACATGTTGGCAGGTCCATTCTATTGGTATCAGTACGTTTGACCGTGATGAAAAGATACATTGTATTGCAAATAGAGATTTAGGAAAGAATGGAACGCTTGAAATTGACGTCCATCCGGATAAAACCAAAACAACTGAATATGAGATATGTTTGAAGACTGATGTGGTACCTGATGAAACTGAGAATCCATTTGCTTACATCACTTTATTTGGAAGTTTGGGAGAAACAGGAAAACTTCCTATATGTTCAATCAAAAGTGTCACGACAAACACCTACAAAATGAATGCGAAAGATGTCGGGGATATTTCCTATTTGAGATTTGGTCACGAGATGCATGCTAATTTCAGTACCTGGTTTCTTCAAGGAATCACAGTGCAGAAATCTGACGATTGCAAGATCTCCTTCCCTGCAAAACAAAATATTAGTTCGGAAGATGATGGACATGCATTCGATCTTGAGCTTTTCCCAAAGATAGCAGAATTTGACGGAGATTATGATTTTGAATCTGAACTGCTTGAACTGCTGATAGAAGAACTGATCCCAGTGCCAACACCAATGCTAGACTGGAACGTGAATTATGAAGTCCACCTGGTGACTGGAGAGGTACCAGACCAAACGCTGGCCAAGTCATCGCCATATATCATCTTATGCGGTGAACAAGGATTTACAGGAAAGCTGCCACTAAAAGGTTTGAAAGAAAAAGAGGACAATGTGTTTATGTTAGAAACAGAAGAAATTGGCAAAATCTTCAAAATCAGAATTGGTGTTGATGCTCAATCCGACTGTTCCTGTTGGTGCTTGGACAAAGTTTACATCAAGGTGCCGATCTACAACAGCAAGGTAACGTTCGAAGCAGATCGATGGATTGGTACGCATGGATTACAACCATGCACAACAGAAGTAGATCTTTATCCAAGTGGAACCGATACTACGATGGTTGATTATGAAATATATCTCGAGACTGGTGGTGTCAGTGGCTCCTACATTGATCAAAATGCATATATCATGTTGTTTGGAACGAATGGAGAAACAGGAAAATTTCCACTAGGTCGATTGAAACAAGGATATAAAAATCATGTCAATCTTCATGCAGTTGATATTGGAAAACTGAGATCGATAACATTTGGTCATGAAGAAGGAGCTATCGTCACACGCTGGCATTTGAAAGAGTTGCAGGTTTTCATTTCTGGAGAAAACACAATTAACGTTCCGGCTGATCGCTGGATCGGTACTAAAGGAGGACCATGCACATTAGATGCTGATCTGTATCCAGAGAATGAAGGTGAAATTATCGATTACAGCTGCTTCATGAAAGAAGAAGGTTTGGATTTTGAACACTCCAATGTTTACCTTAACATATTTGGCGAAGAACGATCAACAGGAAGATTAGCGTTGGTCGATTTGAAAAGAACAAATGAAAATCGTTTTATTCTACGTGCCGTTGATGTTGGTTCCGTAACAAAAATCAGAGTTGGGCATGATGGACGTAGCGAATGGCTTTTAAAAGAGATAACTATGAATGTAACTACCCATGGTTCCAGAATCCTGTTTTCAGCAAACCGAAAGTTGGGTACTAAAGATGGACAAGGAACGCTTGATGTCAATCTTTATCCTAAAGAAAAAGCTTTTGAAGTTTGTTATGAAGTTTGTGTGAAGACCGGATTTGTTCCAGATGAAGGACAAATTGCAAATGCTTACATCGAGATGCATGGCACTAAAGGAGATACAGGGAAATATCCATTGGAGATGCTCATGGATAACTTTGATAATCAATTCAAGTTCAATGCAATCGATATTGGAAGGATTCTGTGTATTAGAATTGGACATGAAAGTAATGCTGATTATAAAAGCTGGCTCTTACTTGAGGTATCGGTAAACGTACCAAAACGAGGTGTAAAAGAATACTTCCCTGCAAACTTGCATATTGGTACGATGGGGAAAAGTTGTTTGCGTGATATTGAACTCACTCCAGAAAAAGTGCACGAAGACCTAATCGAGGACCTAATAGTATGCGAAGAGATAATTGAACCTGTTTTATTTGAAGAGTACTTCAAGGTGAAGTATCTTGTTTCACTTGTCACGGGTGAGATACCAGATACACAGGACAAATCGAATGCATTCATCGTTTTGATGGGAGAAAGAGGATTTACAGGTAAACTTCCATTGAAACGAATAAAGGAAAATTACACAAACGTATTCGACATAGAAGCAGAAGAAGTGGGAAAATTATTGACAATAACAATTGGGCACGATGTCATGGCAGACAGAACATGCTGGAATTTGAAAGAGGTTTATGTTGAAGTCCCTTTTTATGGATCGAAAGTGACCTTCCCAGCTGATCGATGGATCGGAACAAAAGGAGACCATCCCTGCACATATGATGTTAACCTCTATCCAAAAGGAAAAGCTAAATCGATTCGATATGAATTCCAAGTTCGAAGTGGAGGTAGCAACGCCGGAAAACATATTAAAGAAAATATCTATGTGATGATATTTGGCGACAAAGACGAGACAGGAAAATACCCGGTAGAACATTTGAAAAAGAAGAGTCAGAATACTTTCTTTATTGATGCTATTAATGTTGGCAAGGTCAACAGCATCAGAATTGGACACGAGGCTGGTAAAGATATCGACCGTTGGTACCTATCGGAAATTGTTCTTGCAACACCACACAACGAGCGTGTATACACGTTCACGGTTGATCGGTGGATAGGAACGAAAGGCGCTCGGTGCACATTGGATGTAGAGTTGACTCCAGATGAAGATGTCAACATCCAATATCAAATTGAATTGGGAACTGGTGAAATACCTCACATGGGAGATGATGCAAATGCTTTTATCAACATATTTGGAGACAAGAGACAAACAGGAAAGCTTCCGATAGCTAAAATCAAAGAGAACGAGACAAACTATGCTGTTCTACAGGCAATTGACGTTGGGGCAATCAGAAAGATCAGAGTTGGCCATGAGAGTAATGATGGAATTTCCGAATGGTACATTGGTATTGTGAGCATCAGAGTACCAGCTCACCAATCACATCATACGTTCACAGCGCTCAGAAGTCTGGGAGGAGATGGAGTGTTTGACATGGACTTGTATCCAGATAATGAAGATAAAGAGCACAAGATAGACTACGATGTTCGAGTTACAACTGGAGATGTCACAGATGACGGAAAGAACTCCAATACTTACATTATAATATCGGGACGAAATGGAGAAACAGGTAAACTTCCACTTAAAGGTATGATGAGCTTTTTTGACAACATTAACATATTGGATGCTGTTGACGTTGGAAAGATTTCATTTATCAGAATTGGTCACGAGATCAGTGCTAACATTTCAAACTGGCATCTGGATAGTGTTGAAATCAGAAGAGCTGGCCGTCCAACACTCTACTTCCCTGCAGTTTGTAATCTGGGTACGAATGGTAATGACTTGAGATATGATGCTCATCTTTTCCCGGTGAAGAAAGCTCCAACACAACCTGAAAAATTGACAATTAAAGATGTTATATTCCAAGGAGCTGGTAGCACCATTGATGAATGTGGTGGCAAAGTTGAATATAGGATTAATTTGGTGACTGGGGTCGTACCTACAGATGGAGCAAGCCCATACCTTATTTTATTCGGAGAACAAGTTGATTCAGGTAAAATATGCGTACAAAACATTGAGGAAGGACATACCAGTACCGTTGCCTGTTTATGCGCCGATCTGGGAAAATTGACAAAAATAAGAGTTGGACAAGATGGCAAAGCAAATCGAACATGTTGGCACTTACAAGACGTTTCTGTTCAAATGCCAAATAATGGAAAAAACATTAAGTTTTCAGCTGATAAATGGATTGGTACGAAAGGAACGTACCCATGGACTTTGGATGCAGACTTTTTCCCAGAAGATAAGGCTTTTCAGCGAACGTATGAGATCAAAATTAAAACAGGAGGCAAGTTAACTGGAAAACGAATTAATGGTCATGCTTACATCATCTTGTATGGCTTAAAGGGTGATACAGGAAAGATTCCTGTTGATAGACTAAAACAAAGCGAAGTTAGTACATTGAGTGTGCAAACTTGTGATATCGGAAAACTTACTTGCGTCAGAATTGGTCATGAATCTGGCTCGAATGTTAACTGCTGGTACCTACTCGGAGTGGCTGTTACAGACAACAACAAGACTGTCTATACCTTCCCTGCGAACAGATGGATTGGAACTAAAGGTGGATCATGCACCCTTGATGCTGATATATTTGTCAGAGAATCAGAGATGAGAAGGTACATTGTTCACTTAAAGACTGGTGACATACCTGATGGCTGCATTGAACCCAATGTATATATCAACATATTTGGAAAGAAGAAAAACACAGGAAAATTACCTCTAAAAGTCATTCGAGCAAATGATACCCACATAGCCACCCTTATGTCCCTCGATGTTGGACCAATCAGAAAGATAAGAGTTGGACATGAGCAACCACGAATCTTCACAACATGGCAGTTAGATGCTGTTCATATCGAGATTCCTTCACACAAAGAGAGCTTCACCTTCCCCGCAGATCGTCAAATTGGTGGTTATGGAACACTAGATGTTGATCTCTATCCAGAAAATGCAGGACATTATGCTGAATATCAATTATATATCAAAACAAAAGACGTTCCCGATGAAAACGAGCATGCTAATCTCTACATCATCCTGTACGGAGAAAAGTTTGATACCGGTAAACTTCCAATCAAATCTTTGAAATGCAACTATGATAATTACGAGACAATCAGAGCTATTGATGTTGGAAAGATCAATTATATCAGATTTGGACACGAATGTACGGCTAATTACAAATCATGGCAATTATGTGAAATAGTAGTCATCAATTCACACGAACGTTCTTATTTCTCTATCAACCGCATTTTGGGTACTAAAGGAGAGAAATGGACCATGGATATCACTGCTTTTCCAACAAAAGAAGTGAAAACAAATGAGTTTTTGACCAAAGTAGACGTTCCTGATATGAGCGACATGATTCCTCTCATGGACGATCAAGACGAGGAAGAAGTTATGTGCGAAGATGAAGCTGTTGTCGAGTCTGCTGGAAATGAAGAAGAGTACTTGAAAATGTTGGAACAGCCCGAAGTCGCTAATATCGAAGCTGCAGTGTCAATTCTAAAAGTAGAAGTAGGAGAGGAAGTCCTTATGGCTGATGAATCAACAGTAGTCGAATCTGCTGGTAACGAGGAGGAATATCTTGCAATGTTGGGTGAACCTGATGTTGTGGAAAAAACAAAAGTACTAGAAAATACCACTTACTTGATTACTGTCAAGACGGGAGACATTGGTGGAGCTGGTACAGACGCACATGTTTACATTACTTTATATGGAAATGATGGACACTCAGGTAAAATTATGTTAGATTATGACAAAACTGAACTACAAAATATCTTTGAAAGAAACCACGAAGACTCCTTTACATTTGTGGCTCCTGATGTTGGACATATATCTAAAATCAGGATTGGGCACGACAATAGTGGATCGTTCTCAAAGTGGTATTTGGAAACGCTACAGATTGAAGTACCAGTACGTGAAGAGACGTACAAATTTACGGCTAGCCGATGGCTGAGCAAGACTGACGGGGATAAACAAACCGAAATTAACCTTTATCCTTCTGCTTACCACAAAGTTGAGGCGACCACGTATGTGATTACAGTCAAGACAGGCGATTGTTATGGTGCTGGCACTGACGCAAATGTGATTGTACAACTCTTTGGAGAGAAAGGTCAATCAGAAGACATATCTCTCAATATAAAATGTTTGATATTCGGGGAATACATCTTCGAGAGATCATCACTTGATATGTTCCTCGTACAAGCGACAGACGTCGGACAAATCAAAAGTGTCAGAATTGCTCATGATAATGAAGGTGGTTATGCCGGTTGGTACTTGGACTGGGTGGGTGTGCGTGCACATGATTATAACATCAAGTGCGTTGCAGACAGATGGTTGGATCAGTACACGGGTGACAAACAACTCGACATCACCATCCACCCGAATAAAAAACATGAAAAACTACCTGCCGTTCAAAGAATGTCTTCCAATGTTTTGAAAGGAGCCACACGAATCTATGACATCTACGTAAAGACTGGTGACGTCATGTGGGCTGGTACTGATGCTGTTGTGTACATAACTCTGTATGGAGAGAACGGGAAAACAAATAAGGTCATCTTGGAGAATTCGAAATCGTACAAGAAGCCATTCGAGAGGAAACAAAATGACGTGTTTACAGTGGAAGCACTAGACGTGGGAGATATTTCCAAAGTCAGAATTGGACACGATGGAACCGGGGTCGGAGCTGGATGGTACATCGAAGGTGTCTGTATTACAGCACCTGGAACGAAATTTATCTGGACATTTGTTGCTAAGCGATGGCTCGATGTCAGCTCTGGGGACAAAAAATTAGAATGTGATATCTTGCCAACAAAAACAACAATATCGTAAACCATAGATAAGATAATCAACTGATGCCCATTGGACCCTGGAATGTTGTTTGATCTTTCATCAGATTATATCATGAATTCATTAGTGACGGGAATTAAGAATTTCTTTGTTTTCAAATTGTAAATATATTTATTTAATGGTAAATGTGTCTGTAGTTTGGTGTAGTTTTATTTTTGGTAGTTTTTTTTAACACTAG
>Ga0115100_10842672_pt1 | contig 11566 bp, 20 predicted proteins | sample MBTome_3_FD_89642 | JGI IMG/M metagenome (GOLD analysis project Ga0115100, IMG submission 89642) | Marine eukaryotic communities from Pacific Ocean to study complex ecological interactions - MBTS_2Apr14_M1_3um Metatranscriptome... | ecosystem: Environmental > Aquatic > Marine > Oceanic | place... | reverse complement strand
TCCGTTTACGGTAAGATTAAGATCTTCCAGCAACGTAAGGGAGAGATTGACGCTAGAATCGATAAAATCAGTAACAACCAGCTTACTGAAATATCTAAGAAGCTCTACGAACTTAACGCCTTCGTTAACACTCAGGAAACTGCTCTCCGCAGACACACACAAGAGTACAAAGACGATCTTGATTTCATCCTCGATAGAATTAACATTACTTATCAGGAACAATTCATTGATCGCAGAAACACTATCCAAAAGACTTGGGCACGCTTCGTTAGCGATCTTGATAAGAGATTCAAAGAAGCACTTAAGAATTCCGTTAAGAACTCTTTCCTTGATCTACAGAAGCATATTAAGACTGAAGGAAACGATGTCGTTGCTATCTTCCGTGTATACACCAAGCTTGATAAGACTACTGGAACCTAGTGGGCCATTGTCCACGAGCCTAGCCATGGAACTATCCGCTCTAACATTATTCAGCTCATGGATAAGATTAGATCCTTCACCATCGCTCTTAAACGTATGGAAGTCACTTTCCGTGAAAAGAGAGAAGTTATGGTACAAGAGTCCATCAAAGAAGTCATCATGCAAAAGGAGAAATCTGGTGGTGGCTCTTTCGGAGGCAGAGGCAAAGAAGATGACATGGATGCTATCACTGCTAAATGGCAAATTCCTCCTCTTGACAAAATCGAATAATACCCTGAAATGATCTGGAAATCTAAATCTGTCAGAACTATCTACGACTAAGTCAAACGTGAAATTGACAAAATTAAGGTCGTATTAGAAGAGGATGAGAAGAGACAGATGGTCGAACCTGAGTTCAGACAACTCATGAACATGCAGACTGACAGAGGTAAGAGGAGATTCTTGCGCTCTACTGAAGCTACTGATCCTGATGATCCAGTTGCTAACTACAGAACCACTATTGAACAGATGCAGACTAACATGCAAGAAATGGCTAACAAAGCCTCTACTTAAGCTCGTTTCTTCATCCAACTTGATTACACTAGTTTGAGAAACGACCAAAAGGAATGTGCTCGCAAATTAATCACCGAAATTTAAGAGCATTTAATTAAGGAGTCTAAGACTGAACTTAACTAACTCTTAGAGCTACTCAGCGATACTGTTGAAGAACTCAAGAAGAACTGCACTTCTTTAGACATGCTTAAGTCTCACAAGCATCGTCACGCTGAAGTTCGCTCTATGCAAGAAACTTGGTAAAACCGTCTTGCTCCCATCAAAAAGAAGTTTGAGTACATCAAAGGATGGGAAGGCGATGGTGAGTCTGGTGAAGTTGAAGGTCTAACTGAAGATGACATTAAGAAGGTTGATACCCTTGATGAAGCCTGGAGAACCTTCCTCATCGGCATGCAGGAAGCTAATGGAATTATCACCAGAAACTTCCAAGAGCAAAAACAGGAGATGGAATCTCAAATTTCTGACCTCAAGGGTGATGTTACTGAGAACCTAAAGACTTTCCAGAAAGAATGCCCTCGCGCTATTGAATCTAAGAATAGCGCTGATCTAGAAGAGACCAGAAAGGCCTAAGAAAAGATCGCTGAATTCCGCATGGCCTGCCAGGACCTCAGAAAGCGTGAAGAGGACATGATTAAGGGTCTAGAAATCTTCGATATTCTCCCCGAGAAATACGATGAACTCGTACAGGTTGAGAAGAAGAACGAGAACTTGTCTGACCTTTGGGCTATTAAGCAGGAATGGGAAGACTAATGGATGCAGTGGAAAGACACTCAATTCTACAACTTAGAAATGACTGAAATCACTGATACTTCTTACTCCTTCCACGCCAAGCTCAAGAAGCTTGTTAACAAATAGGACCCTTGGCCCGTTTATGAGACTCTTAACAAGAGAATGTCTGAATTTAAGGGAACTATGCAATTACTTCCCGACCTCAGACATGAGTCTATCCGTGAACGCCATTGGTAAATTCTCCGTCTCGAAGTTAAAGAGGAATTCAACGAAAGAAGTGACGAATTCACTCTTGAGGAAGTCTTCAAACTTAACTTCCTAGAATTCGAGGACACTATCATCACTATTGCTGATGAAGCTAAGAAACAGATGAAGGTCGAAAAGGATCTTATGGATGTTGAAAACACCTGGAAGAACGATCCTATCTCCGACCTCTACATTGTTAAGGAAAAATCTAAGTAAGGAGACCAGGAAGAATTCTTCAAGGTTGGATCTACTGAGAACATTATGACTCTCATTGAAGATCACACTGCTATTCTCGCTACTCACAAGGCCTCTCCTTTCTACAAGAATTTTGACGTTGAGATTGACCTTTGGGAAGATAACATCGCTAAGATGAATGAAACCCTTGATTTACTTATCAATGCTACCTCTAAGTGGCAGTACCTTGAGTCTATCTTCTGTGGACAGCCTGATATCATTAGAATGCTTGGAGAAGAAAACGCTAAATTCTAGGCTTCTAACAAGATTTTCAAGGCTCAGATGATCCGTATTAACAAGGAAAAGAACTGTTACAGAGCACTTATCACTGGAGTCGCTAACTTCATCAAGACCCTATAAGATATGGTTGGTAACTTTGAGCAGATTTAGAAATCTCTTATTCAGTTCTTGGACTCTAAGAGAGGTAAATTCCCTCGTTTCTACTTCTTGCCTAATGAAGATCTCCTTGAGATTATCGGTATGGGTAAGGACCCCAAGCCCCTTAACAAGCATATCAGAAAGATCTTTGCTGGTGTAGCTAAACTTGAAGCCGAGCCTTCTCCTAAAGGACTCAACTCTAAGTATTACATCAAGGCACTCCTAGCTGATAACGATGAAGAGTCTATTGAGCTTGATGCTGGTGCTGCTGATCAGAAGAAACTCGAAGTCGACCAAAACGTTGAAGAATGGTTAGGAAACAAAGAGTCTGGTCTCATCGTAAGAATGCGTGAAGCACTCTAGAGACTATTCAGAGTCGTTGCTAACGACACTAACCAAAACAGACGTATTCGTGAACACTCCTACATGAAGCAGTGGATCACTGGTCAGAAGGGACAGATTCTTGTCACTGCCTGTCAAATCGAGTGGACTAAACTCTGCCACGATGCTCTAGGTCAAATTGAGAAGCTCTCTAGTGTTAACCCTTCCTCTAACAGTCACCCTATTAAGACTCTCAAGACTACCTACCGCAAGAAGTGTAACATTTACATTGATGTTGTAGAGAAGACTCCTGGCCTAACCGCCCTTGACAGAAAGAAGCTAACTGCTCTTATTATCGTCGAACAACATCACTCTGAAATTATTGATAAGTTCTTCGCTAACAAACAGATCAAGCGTAACCATTTCGATTGGCTCTCACAACTCAGATTTACTCTTAACGAACCTGACGCAGCTGAGAACCTATTCATGGTTTCTGTTGAATAGATGAACTCTACCTTCGATTACGGTTATGAGTACCAAGGCAATGTACCTCGTTTGGTCGTAACTTAACTTACTGATAGAGCTTACATGACTCTCACTAGTGCCTTGAGCATGTTCAGAGGAGGAGCTCCCTAAGGTCCCGCCGGTACAGGTAAAACTGAAACCGTAAAGGATTTAGGTAAGAATTTGGCTTTCTTGGTTATCGTAGATAATTGTGATGGCGATATGGACCCTACTATGCTTTCTAAGTCTCTTGCTGGTCTATCTTCCTCTGGAGCCTGGGGATGCTTTGATGAGTTCAATCGTATCTCCCTTGATGTGCTTTCCGTTATTACCTCTATGTTCGAATCTATTTTCGACTGCATCAGAAGAGGTGATGGAAACGCGACTACTCTAGGTGATATTCCTACTCAGGTCTCCAAAGACGCTGGATTCTTCATTACCATGAATCCCGGTTACGCTGGACGTTCTGCTCTACCCGATAACTTGGCTGCTCTCTTCAGACCTGTTGCTATGATGAAGGCTGATTTCCGCGCTATCGCTAGAATTGAACTTATGTCTGTTGGATTCAAAGAAAACGATCCTCTCTCTGTTAAAATCGTTGCTATGTACGATTTGATGGACAAACAGCTCTCTAAACAGAGTCATTACATGTTCTAGATGAGAGAACTTAAGGCCGTGCTCAGAGCTGTTGGTCAAATTAAGGCTAAAAGCCCTCAACTCAACGAAACTTCTGTCTGTATCAAGGGTATTCGTGACATGAACTTGGCTAAACTCGTATCTGATGATGTCGTCTTATTCGATAAGATGTTTGAAGATCTCTTCCCCGACTGTGAAGAGCCTGAAATCAATATGGATGACCTCTAAATTGCACTTGAAGACTGTTTAGATGAAACTGGTAGACAACTCAATGAAAACATTGTCGTTAAGGCTATGCAACTCTATGAGCAGAACCTTGTCCGTCATGGTATTCTCATTCTTGGAAAAACTATGTCTGGTAAGTCCACTATCTGGCAGATTCTTGAGAGATCTATGAACAAACTTACTCACGTTAACGGTGAAAAATATAGACCCGTTAAGATTGAGAAAATGAACCCTAAGTCTATTGATGAGAAAGAATTCTATGGATGCTTTGATGACTCTCCTGAGCCTCAGTGGAAGTGGGGTGTCTTCTCTATTCTCCTCAGAACTATGATTGCTGATGACCCTAAGACCAACAGATGGTTACTCATGGATGGACCTGTCGATACTCTTTGGATTGAGTCTATGAACTCTCTACTCGATGATTCCAAGCTCCTCACTCTTAACAATGGTGATCGTCTTCCTCTCTCCCAGAACTGTAAATTGCTCTTTGAGACTGAGAATTTGGATGTTGCTTCTCCTGCTACTATTTCTAGAGTCGGTCTCCTCTATATGGATCTTGAAGAGTTAGGCTACTAGCCCTTGCTCGCAAAGTGGGTTGAAGGCAAAGAACACGAAAAGGTAGGAATTAAGGGAGATGAATACAAATAACACCTTTAAGATTTGGTTGTTAAGTATATCCCTAAAGTGCTTAAGACTAAGCAGACTACCTGCAAAGAGCTTGTTAAGACCTCTGAATCTTCTTGCATCCAAAACTTCACTAAGCTTTACGACTCTGTCTGGGGAACTTATGTTAAGGCTCCTGAGGCTGATACTGCTAACTTTATGGCTTATATTGAGAAGATCTTCGTGTTTGCCCTCATCTGGTCTGTTGGTGCTCCCCTTTAGGAACAGTCTCGCAGAGAACTTGATCTCCAAATTAGAGATATTGAACCTATGTTCCCTCACGCTGATACTGTTTACGAGTATCACGTCAGCCCCGAAAAGCAGGACTTCTCTCCCTGGACTGATTTCATTCCTAACTCCTGGAAGCCTACTCAAGGATCTGCCTTCTACGACATCTACGTGCCTACTGTAGATACTGCTCGTTACTCTCAACTGATTAACCACTTACTCCGCATTGATCAACACATCATGTTCGTCGGTGTTTCTGGTGTCGGTAAGACTAAGAGAATTCAGTCTCTCCTCGATATCTAAGACGAGTCGATTGAGACTTTCACTATCAACTTCTCCGCTGGAACTTAAGCCCCTGCTGTCTAGGACATCATTGAATCTCACTACGAGAAGAAAGCTAAGAACAAATACAAGCCCAAGAAGGCTAAGAAGAAGGCTATCGCTTTCATTGATGATTTCAACATGCCTCGCAAGGAAATCTTCGGCGCTCAGCCTCCTATTGAGCTTATCCGTCAGGTTATGGATACCGGCTTCTGGTACCACAGAAAGGAACTCAAGCCTAATATTATTCAGAACCTTGAGATTATCACCTCCATGGGAGAACCCGGTGGTGGTAGAACTGAAATCAGTCCTCGTGTTATGTCTAACTATCACATCCTTAATTACACTCAACCCAACGAGGCTGTGATGAAGAAGATTTACGAGACCATCTGTGACTTCAAGTTCATTGGTTTCTACGATGAAATCAAACAGCTCTAAGAACCTCTAGCTCTAGCCACTATCTAGATCTTTAACACCGTAAAGTAATCCTTCATGCCTACTCCTTAATTGTGCCATTACTAATTCAACATGCGTGATATCTCTAAGGTATTCCTTGGACTATTTAAAGCACAAAAGGACTTCTATGACACTAAAGAGTAAATGATCAAACTCTGGGGTCATGAAATTTAACGTGTTTTCTAAGACAGATTGGCTGAAATTGAAGGCTATTATGACCATCAGACTAAATTTAAGGATATTCTGAACGATGCCCTTGAGCAACACTTCTAAATGAACTACAAAGAGCACGTTGCTACTGCAAAGGGTGAAGAGGGTGATTAGACCTTTATCGATCCTATTTTTGTTGATTTCCTAGGCTACGAAGACCTCAGAGTCTATGAGGAAGTGTAGGAAATGGAAAAACTAAAGAGCTCGCTAGAAGACTCTCTAATGGCCTGCAACAACGCCCCTAGAGCTGTCAAATTGGACATGGTACTTTTCGAGTAAGCCATTATTATGGTTACCAAGGTCCACAGAATCTTCGCTACTGAGCGTGGCCATCTCGTTCTTGCTGGACTACCTTCCGTTGGTAGAAAGACTGTCTGCAGATTAGCTTCTTTCGTTGAAGAAATGAACTTAACCAGACTAGAAATTACTAAGAACTTTGGACTCATGCAATTCAGATAGAAAATGAAGCAAGTCTGGGAATTGGCTGGATACAACGGTAGAGAGAAGCTTAAGACTGTTTTCTTACTTGATGAGTCTGATATCATTGAAGAATCCTTCCTAGAAGATGTCCAGAACATTCTTTCTTCCGGTCTTGTGCCTAACCTCTACACTCCAGAAGATCTTGGCCGTGTTAGAGATGAAATGAAGTCTTCCTACAAATTGGCTGGTAACACTGAAGAAATTCCTGACCTTATGAACAAATTCTTCTATGACCGTGTTATCAACAACGTCCATTTGGCTTACATTGTCTCTTCTGACTTAAAGATCTTCTCTGACCAGTGCAGATCTTTCCCCGCTCTAATTAACAACGCCTCTTTCATCTTCTACTTCGCCTGGCCCGCAGAAGGTCTATATGAAGTCTCTAAAGTCTTCATGAAGAATATTGAGCCTCTTAACGAGGGTATGGATATTTAAATCTCTTCTACCGCTAGAGATTTCTACTGTGATACCATGACTAAGATGTCTATCAGAATTAAGAAGAGTCTTAACAGAGAGTGCCCTCTTTTGCCTTCTCTTTACACTCAGTTCCTTGCTACTTACAAGCTTATTCTTGACACTAAGAGAGAAGACATTGGAAAGAACATTGAGAAATACAGAGCTGGTATCTTAAAGCTTGAAGATGCTTCCGCACAGGTTGACTCCATGGGTAAAGAATCCGAAATTTAGAACGCTGAAATCTCTGCTGCCAAGGCAAAGGCTGAGATTAAGGAAGGCGAAATTAACGTCGCTAAGAAGACTATTGGAACTGCTCTTGAAGAACTTACCGCACGTAAGAAGTTCATTGAAGGTGAGAAGGTTGAAGCCCAGAACCTTGCTGCCGCTGCCGAAGTCGAACTCGCAAAGGCTATGCCCGCTCTTTAAGCTGCTAACGATGCCGTCGCCGGTCTCGATGGTAAATATATCGCTGAAATGAAATCTATGAATGTTCCTCACAAAGACACTCATAACGTCATGCAGGCTGTCATGATTTACCTTGGAGAAAAGACTGAGTGGTCTGACATTAAGAAGGTCATTTCCAAGCCTGCCTTCAAAAAAGATCTTATGGATTTCGACAAAGATCATATCAACGACAGAAAACTCAAGGCTGTGCAAAGATTCACTAAATTGGATGAGTTCAATTACGCTCACATGTCTAAGATTTCTGAAGCTGCTGCTGCCCTGTGTACTTGGGTAAAGGCTGTTGAAGAATACGCTCAAGCCTTGAAGGTTGTTAACCCTAAGCTCGAAAAGAAGAGAATTGCTGAAGAAAAGGTTGCTGGTATGGTGGCAGAATTAGAAGCTATGGAAAACAAATATAACTCCATGATGGCTGAACTTGCTGCTTTAGAAGAAGAATTCCGTATTCTTATGGAACAGATGGATATTTACAAGAGAACTCTTGAGAAATTGAGTCTCCAAATTGACAGAGGTGAGATGCTTGTGTCTGGACTCGGTGGAGAAAAGGTCCGTTGGTCTGCCTCTCAACTTCATCTAGAAGATATGTATGAGAAGCTAGTCGGTGATTGCCTCATGGCTGCCGCCTTCACTTCATTCATGGGACCTTACCCTAATGACTACAGAATTGAAATCAATACTGCCGTTAAGAAGTTTGTCAAGCACTACCACATCCCTCACGATCCTGATTTCACTTTCTCTAGCTTCATGAGCACTGAAGCTCAGGTCCGTGAGTGGCAATTGAAGGAATTGCCTACTGATGACTTCTCAACTGAGAATGCAGTACTTATCCAAAAGTCTGACAAATGGTGCACTAACATTGACCCCTAGAACCAGGCTAACAACTTCCTCAAGAAGAAGTGTGGAAAGAACCTTCACGTTATTGACTTCAAGGATAAGAAATACACCACTTTAGTTGAGCGTGCTTGCTCTAAGGGACAGATTGTTCTACTAGAAGATATCTAGGAAGCTCTTGACCCTACTTTAAACAACATCATTGCCAAAAACTACATCACTATTGGCAAGAAGAGAAAGGTTATGATTGGAGACCGTGAAATTGACTGGAACCCCAAGTTCTAGCTCTATATTACCACTAAAATCCCTAACCCTGTTTTCGAGACCACTATTGTTGGAAGCACTACAGTAGTTAATTTCTCTGTAACAGAGCCCGCTCTTGAAGAACAGTGCCTTGGTATTGTCGTACAGCAGGAAGCTCCTCAAATTGAGTAAACTAAGAACGATAACGTTAAGAAGATTGCTGATAACACTGACATGCTCCAGAAGCTCGAAGATGAAATTCTTACTTCTCTCCAGAACCAGAAGGGATCTCTCCTTGAAGATGTTGACCTTATCAACACCCTTAACACCGCTAAAGAAAAGTCTGAGGAAGCCAAAAACGCTCAGGAAACTCTTAAGATCTCCATGAAGAAGATTAACGACTCTCGTGAGAACTACAGACCTGTAGGAAAGAAGGCCTCTGCTCTTTACTTCGTCTTGTTCGATATGAACATTGTTGACCCCATGTACCAATTCTCTCTTAAGTGGTACAAGGCTCTCTTCCTCAAATCCATTCTTGACTCTAAGGAAGGAAACCAAACTGACAGATTCAAAGCAATTGTCACTACTCACACCCTCAACGTGTACAGATAGGCCTGTAGATCTCTATTCGAACGCCATAAGCTTCTACTTTCCCTCCAAATGTGCATCAAACTTATGTCTGCTGAAGGTCTAGTTGACCCCAAAGAGTACTAATTCTTCCTTAGAGGAGGTACTGTTCTTGACAGAACTGGACAGGCTGTTAGACCTCCAAACTCTGACTGGATTACTGATGCCGCTTGGGATAACGTTTGCGAGTTAGAGAAGCAAATTGAGCTCTTCTAAGGCCTCACTGCTGCTATTTAACTCAACGCTAAGGAATGGTTCCGTTGGTTCTCCTCCACCAAGCCTGACCCCGAGAAGACTCAACTTCCTGGAGAATGGGCAAGCAAGTGTGATGATGATATGAAACAGATGATCATCCTCAGATGCTTCAGACCTGATAGAGTTAGATTCGCTATTATCAACTTCGTAAACGCCTTCTTCAAGGGAACTGACTTTACCAGCACTAAGTCTACCACCATGGCTGAGATCTACGAAGAGTCTACTCCTGAGTCTCCTATTATCTTCATTATGGCTCCTGGTGTTGACCCTACTGAGCAACTCAAGCGTTTCGCCAACGAAATTCAGATTTAAGTTGTCTCTATTTCCCTCGGTAAAGGACAAGGAGAGCGTGCCAAGAGTATGCTTAAGAAATCCTCTCTTGATGGATAATGGTGCTTCCTCAGTAACTGCCATTTGTCTGTCGGCTTACTCCCTGAGCTCGAAAACATTATGGATGAAATGTTCGCTGAAGGTGCATTCTAACCCAGTTTCAGAATCTTCATGTCTGCTTCTCCCGTACCTGGATTCCCTATCTCCCTCTTACAGAGATCTATCAAGATGGCTACTGAACCCCCACGTGGAATTAAGCCTAACTTCCTCAGAATGTACGCTAATATGCCCAAATAATTCACTAAGTGTGAGAAAGACACTGAGTTCAGAAAGGCTTGCTACGGTCTAGTTTGGTTCCATGCTATGCTCCTTGAGAGAAGAAAGTTCAAGACTCTTGGTTTCAACACTCCTTATGCCTTCAACGATTCCGATTATTAAGTTTGTGAAGATGTTCTCTCCATTTACTTCGGACGCTACAAGGATGGAGTCAGAAACCCTGACTTTGAAGCATCTGCTCCCGTCAACTGGTAGGCTATCCGTACCTTAATTTCTGATGCTAATTATGGTGGTCGTGTAACTGACCAGAGAGATAGAGACTTGTGTAATGTCTACTGTAAGGATGTCTTCAATGATGACCTTGTTGCTATTGAAAGATGGCGCCCAGCTGACACCCAGGAATACAACTTCCAGTACGTATTCGATGAAGCTAACATTAAGCCTGATCAAGCCGCCTTCTTGACTCCCGAAGTCTATGGCTAAGAAGTCCAAACCCAAATGCACGAAGGTATTGACCCTCCAATTGCCTTTGGACAACACGCCAACGCTGAAATCGCTGCTTAAATTACTGAGACTTAAGAACTCTTAGACAGTATTGTTAGTCTCCAGCCTCTTCAAACTTCTGAGGGTGTTTCTGAAGAAGCTCTCTTACTCGGCAAGATTAAGGGTATTTAGGATGTTCTTCCTGAACAAGTTGATTTTATGGAACTCAAGTACAAACTTAGAAACGATGATAACCCTCTAAATATTGTACTCCTTCAAGAAGTTGAGCGCTACAACGTTATGCTTGATATGATTGAGAAGAACCTTGTTTAACTTGACCGTGGAGTACAGGGTCTCTCTGTGATCACCCCTGATCTTTCTCTCATTGCCTAATCTATGCTTGCTAATAAGGTACCCGAGAAGTGGGGAACATTCTACTTCTCCCTTAAGGCACTCTCTAGATGGCTTGAGGATCTCAATGAAAGAATGGACTTCTTCTCTAAGTGGTGTGCCAAGGGACTCCCCTACTGCTTCTTGATTTCTGCCTTCATGTATCCCAATGGTTTCAACACTGCTCTCTTACAGAGATTCTCGCGTAGATCTTTCGGAGCTAACATTGTTTCCATTGATAGACTTGATTTCGATTTCATTATTATCCCCAGACCTGTAAATGATATCACTGAGTATGCTAAGGATGGTGCTTACGTCACTGGCCTCATTCTTGAGGGAGCTAAGTGGAACAAGGAAAAGTAATGCCTCATGGAGCCTGATATTATGGAACTGTACGACCATATGCCTGTCGTCCACTTCAAGCCTATTACTAAACGTACCAAGGCCTTACCCAACTCTTATGGATGCCCTTGCTACTACTACCCTAACAGAGCTGGAAGTGTAGCCCGCGATTCCTACATCATGCAGATTGACCTCAAGTCTGGTGAGGTCCCTCCCACCTTCTGGATTAAGCGTGGAACTGCTTTACTGCTCTCTAACGCCTTGCGAG
>Ga0115100_10143023_pt1 | contig 11587 bp, 5 predicted proteins | sample MBTome_3_FD_89642 | JGI IMG/M metagenome (GOLD analysis project Ga0115100, IMG submission 89642) | Marine eukaryotic communities from Pacific Ocean to study complex ecological interactions - MBTS_2Apr14_M1_3um Metatranscriptome... | ecosystem: Environmental > Aquatic > Marine > Oceanic | place... | reverse complement strand
GCTTCTCCTGAGCGGCTTTATTCTTTGGCTCAATAGCCACACTAATTACCGGCTCTGGAATATGCATTGATTCTAAAATAATTTCTTGACCAATGTCACACAATGTAACACCTGTTCTAACCGTTTTCATACCTACCGCTGCAACAATCTCACCAGCCTGCGCACTTTCAATATCAACCCGCTGATCTGATTGCATTAAGAGCAATCGACCGACACGCTCTTTTTTACCTGTTCCCATGTTATAAACTGAAGAACCTGCTTTAAGCACACCAGAATAAACACGTATATAAGTTAGCGTTCCAACAAAGGGATCTGTAACAATCTTAAACGCTAAAGCTGACAATGGCTCAGAAGAGTCTGACTTACGAGAGATTTCATTACCACCCTCATCTTGTCCTATAACAGCTGGAACGTCTAATGGACCTGGAAGGTAATCAAGAACGGAATCTAGAACCGGCTGAACACCTTTATTTTTGAATGCTGAACCACACATCATAGGAATTATTTCATTTTGAAGCGTTAGAATGCGCAATCCTTTTTTTATCTGTTCTTCAGATAAATCGCCATTTTCAAAAAATTCATTCATTAGATCTTCGTCAGCTTCTGCAACTGATTCTAACAACTCCGCGCGCTTCTCGTTTGCAAGATCAACCATATTTTCAGGTATAGCAATCTCATCCCAAGAAATACCCTTGTTTTCCTGATTCCAAATAAGTGCTTTCATCTTAACAAGATCAACAACACCTTCAAAATAATCTTCTTTGCCAATTGGAATGTTCAAAATTACAGTTCTGGCTTTCAATCTTGTCTCTACCTGCTTTACTACTTTGTAAAAGTCAGCACCAGAGCGGTCCATTTTATTAACAAACCCAATCCTAGGAACACCATACCTATTTGCCTGAACCCATACTGTTTCAGATTGAGGCTCTACCCCACCTACAGCACAGAAAACAACTACAGCACCATCCAGAACTCGTAATGATCGCTCAACCTCAACTGTGAAATCAACGTGTCCTGGAGTATCAATAATATTAATACGGTGATCTTTCCAATAACATGAGATAGCAGCAGACTGAATAGTAATACCGCGCTTACGCTCAGCATCCATAGTATCCATTACCGTATTACCGGAGTCTACGTTTCCAAGCTCTCTAGTTTGACCTGTATAAAACAAAATACGTTCAGTTGTGGTTGTCTTACCCGCATCTACGTGCGCAGAAATACCAATATTTCGCATTTTGACTAAGTCAACTTTCTGTTGGCTTTTCTTAATATCTTCAATTGAACTCATAATATACTTCCTCTACAGGCCATACTTAGTTATTGGCTTGTTTTTACCTCTTGACTTGGATTCGTACGACGAACTAAGTTAGCATTAGCTCTATTTGCATTCGCCATTTTATCTTGTGTCTCTTTCTTCGTAATCGCTGCACTCTTACCTTCGACCGTCTCATACATTACATTAGATAGCTTATCAACCATGCTAGCACCCTGAGATCTATCTCTAGCAGCCTCGATCAACCAACGAATTGCCAATGCAGTACCACGCTTTTTGTTCACAACAATAGGCACCTGGTAGTTTGCACCACCCACACGCTTACTCTTCACTTCGACTCTAGGTGTAATACGATCAATGATAAACATGACCATTTTGGCTTCTAACTCTCGAATATCAGAATACTCACCAATCTCACTCTTTTGAGACTCAGTTAAACGGGCAGCAGCTTTTGAAATTGCTTGATACAAAATTCTTCTTGCCAAGGAGCTTTTACCGTCGCGCATTAATCCACGTATGATTTGTGAAACCAACTCACTTAACTCGCCCTCAGGGAACTGGTTATCTAGTATTTTTTTAGCTACGTTGCCATGCGTTCGCATAGCGTGACTTTTACCTCTGGACATTCTCTTCTCTACCTCTGATTAACTTTGTTTATGACTCTTTAGGACGCTTTGCACCATAACGTGAACGACCTTGCTTTCTATCTTTAACACCCGAAGCATCATATTTGCCTCGAACTACTTTAACATTAACACCAGGCAAATCTTTACGACGACCACCTTCAATCAGAACTACTGCGTGCTCCTTGATCTCATGGTCAATACCAGGGATATAAGCTGTAACTTCGTAACCTGTACGTAGCTTAACACGGCAAACCTTACGGTTAGCTGAGTTTGGCTTCTTTGGTGTAACCGCTTTAACTACGGTAACTGTTCCCGCAACCTGTGGTTGTCCACACATTGCTCTTACTTGAGGCACACGAGTTTTACGTTTGCGCCCATTTCTAACTATCTGTTGTTTTGTTGGCATAATTCACCTTAATCTATCATATTCCAATGCGAGTATTCTATTTGATTCACTATTATTTTGTCAAGCAAGATTTTGAGAATCATATAGTTACCTCTACCTTATGCATCATCACTTGATTGCACCTCTTGTTCACCAGTATCACTCTGGCCCTTATTTACGCTACTTTCTTCAGTTGATGTCTCAATAAATGTATCCTCATCATCAGAGCCAAAAAGAGAGCCTGTAAACACATCATCTAAGTTATCTTTTTTAACTGCTGCAGCTTGCGAAGAGAAACCTGTACCTGCAGGAATTAAACGTCCTACAATTACATTTTCTTTCAAGCCTTTAAGATGATCCGTTTTTCCAAGAACAGCACTATCAGTTAAGATTCGTGTTGTTTCTTGGAATGACGCTGCAGAAATCCAAGAATCCGTCGTTAATGATGCTTTAGTGATACCTAATAAATAATTTTCATATTTAGGTAGAATACCATTGCCCTCTAATCGAGCACACTCAGCTTCAGCTTCAGTCGTAAGAACAACATCACCCTCAGAGAAAACTGAGTCACCAGCCTTTACAATCAACACCTTACGAAGCATTTGTTTTGAAATAACCTCAATGTGCTTATCATTAATACGAACACCCTGGAGTCGATACACATCTTGAACTTCATTGATAATGTAGTTAGCAAACGCTCCAACGCCTAAAAGTCTTAATATGGAGTGTGGATCTGCAGGACCATCAACAATGATGTCCCCCTTCTCAATCGTTTCACCTTCGAATACAGTGATCGAACGCCACCTAGGGATTAACTCTTCTATCGTTTGACCATCAGCATTTGTAATAATCAAGCGTCGTTTTTCCTTAGTTTCACGTCCAAAACTAACCACCCCAGCCATTTCTGCATAGATAGCAGCATCTTTTGGCTTTCTAGCTTCGAACAGATCAGCTACTCGAGGTAGACCCCCTGCAATATCTTTAGTCTTAAAGCTTTCTTTTGGAATCCTAGCAATAATATCACCCACCTTAATTTTGGCGCCTGATTCTAAATTAGTTACTGCACCAGCACCTAAGAAATACGCCGCGGGCATATTAGTTCCTGGAATCATCACGGATTGCCCAGACTCATCATTCACTGCAATCATAGGACGCCTTTGGTTTGATGACTTCTGATCAGTAGGTAAAACGATAATATTCGACAACCCAGTTAACTCATCAACCTGTCGACTAATAGTAACACCTTCAACCATATCATTTAGTTTAATAAATCCTGACACTTCAGAAATAATTGGGTGTGTATATGGATCCCACTCAGCAATCACTCCACCAGACTTAATATCAGCACCATCTTTGTACATAATTTTTGTACCATAAGATACAGGGTACTTTTCAACCTCTCTACCAGACTTATCTATAACACTGATACTACCGGAGCGTGATGTAGCAATTAGCTGACCTTGATCATTTTCAATAGTCTTAATATTATTAATTCGAATACTACCATCAACTCTTGCCTGAATATTATTATCAGCAGAAGCCCTAGAAGCAGCACCACCGATATGGAACGTTCTAAGGGTTAGCTGAGTACCCGGCTCACCAATGGATTGCGCTGCTATGATACCTACAGCTTCACCCTGGTTAACAATGTGCCCACGAGCTAGATCACGACCATAACAAAGACTACAAATACCTTCTTTTGCCTCGCAAGTAATGGCTGTTCGCACCTTAACACGCTCAACACGATGTGGCTCTAGTAAGTCAACATTAGACTCATCAATCATCTGACCTTTTGCGATAATAACTTCACCGGAAAGTCCAATAACATCCTCAGAAAGTACACGACCTAGGACACGGTCAACCAGTGACTCAACTATCTCACCCCCCTCAATATGAGAGGTTACTTCAATACCTGTTTCAGTTTGACAATCATGCATAGTAACGACAAGATCTTGTGCCACATCAACTAAACGTCTAGTTAAATAACCAGAGTTAGCTGTTTTTAACGCTGTATCAGCAAGTCCCTTACGAGAACCGTGCGTTGTGGTATAATACTGTAATACGTCTAATCCTTCTTTGAGATTAGCCTTAACAGGTGTTTCAATAATACTACCGTCTGGTCTAGACATTGGACCACGCATCCCAGCAAGCTGTCTTAACTGAGCTACTGATCCCCGAGCACCTGAGTCTGCCATCATGAATACGGGATTACTTGAAGGCTGCTTCTGTTCTTTACCATCAGCATCAATATAGGTCTCTGTCGACATATTCTTCATCATTACATCAGCTACACGATCAGCTACATCTGACCACACGTCAATGACTTTATTTGAGTACTCTTTTCTAGTAATCAAACCACTATCAAACTGCTTCTGGATCGTATCAACCTGTGAACCACCTTTTGCCAGCAACTGATCTTTTTCAGCTGGAATCTCAATATTATCAACACCAATTGAAACACCAGACTTGGTTGCATATTCGAAACCGAGGTACATTATTTGATCAACAAATACGACTGTTTCCTTATTATCACAGCGACGATAACACTCATCTACAAGCTTAGAAACATCTTTTTTCTTCAAAACTTTATTGATCATTTCGAATGGAATCTTGCTAGGAATAACGTTATGTAAAATAACACGACCTGGTGTCGTTTCAACAACCTTCTTCTCACCCATATCAGTAATTCTAACTTTAACTGATGCGTGCAAGTTAACAATACCTTGATCATAAGCACGCTTAAGCTCAAGCATATTTGCAAAGACCATACCTTCACCTTTAACAGCCGAAACTTGCTTAGTTAGGTAATATAGTCCCAATACAATATCCAGCTGTGGATCTACTACTGGCTTACCACTTGCCGGTGACAAAATGTTGTTTGTTGACATCATTAAACAACGTGCTTCAAGCTGCGCCTCATAAGTTAAGGGCACATGAACGGACATGGTATCACCATCAAAGTCAGCATTAAACGAGGCACAAGCCAATGGGTGTAACTGAATAGCTTTACCCTCAATAAGTTTTGGTTCAAATGCTTGAATACTGAGTCTATGCAATGTTGGCGCACGGTTAAGCAATATTGGATGCTCACGTATCACATGTTCCAGTACATCCCAGACTTCAGACTCCTCTCTCTCAACCATTTTCTTGGCTGATTTAATCGTAGTAGCCAATCCTAAACGCTGTAAACGACCATAAACAAATGGTTTAAATAGCTCTAAAGCCATCTTTTTAGGTATTCCACATTGATGTAGCTTTAGTGACGGTCCAACAACGATTACGGATCGACCTGAAAAGTCAACGCGTTTACCCAATAAGTTTTGTCTAAATCGACCTTTTTTACCTTTCAAAAAACCAGTAATTGATTGCAACGGACGTTTGTTAGTACCAGTAATTACTTTACCTCTACGCCCATTATCAAATAATGCATCTACTGATTCTTGAAGCATCCGCTTTTCATTATTAACAATGATAGACGGGGCACCTAGCTCCATCAGCCTTGTCAAACGGTTGTTTCTATTGATAACGCGACGATATAAGTCATTTAAATCTGAGGTAGCAAATCTTCCACCTGGCAAAGGCACTAAAGGTCTTAAGTCTGGTGGCAATACTGGTAATACAGTAAGTACCATATCCTGAGGACGGTTACCTGAAGTCTTAAACGCACTCATCATGTTCAAACGTTTAATTAGCTTTTTACGCTTAGCTTCAGAGGTAGCAGACACAAGCTCTTCCTGCATCACAGCGATCTCTTCATCTAATTCAATCGTTGAAAGCATTTGGTGAATAGCTTCACCACCCATTTTTGCAGTAAAATCATCACCGTACTTATCAACACATTCAGCATACTCTTCTTCAGTAAGAATATGTCCACGCTCTAAGTCAGTCATCCCACCGTCTATGACAATATAAGCTTCAAAATACAATACACGCTCGACATCTTTACGCTTCATGTCAAGCATCCAGCTTATTCTTGAAGGCAGTGATTTCAAGAACCAAATATGAGCAACTGGAGTAGCAAGCTTGATATGCCCCATACGTTCACGACGTACTTTGCTTTGCGTAACTTCAACACCACACTTTTCACAAATCACACCGCGATGCTTTAGACGCTTATACTTCTTACACTCACACTCCCAATCCTTCATTGGACCAAAGATAGCAGCACAGAACAGCCCACCACGTACAGGACCAAAAGTACGATAGTTCACCGTTTCTGGGCTTTTTATCTCGCCATAAGACATTTCCATAATTTCATCAGGAGTGAATATCTGTAGCCTGATTTTATTGACGGCTTGTGGATCATTACCTTCAGTCTGAATTGCTCCTGAAGTATAAAGATCTCTTCTTTGACTAAAACGTGCGTTATTAAAATTTGTCATCTATAAAATACCTACTAATCGTTCATTGAAACCTTAATACCCAATGCCATGATTTCTTTAACCAAAACATTGAATGATTCAGGAACACTTGCTTGGATCTTGTAATTACCATCCACAATATTTTTATACATTCGTGTACGCCCAGCCACATCGTCAGATTTGACGGTTAACATTTCTTGCAAGGTGTAAGCAGCACCATAAGCTTCTAGCGCCCATACTTCCATTTCACCAAACCTTTGTCCACCAAACTGCGCTTTACCACTTAATGGCTGCTGTGTTACTAAGCTGTATGAACCAGTAGATCTAGCGTGCATTTTATCATCAACTAAATGGTTTAGTTTTAAGATATACATATATCCAACTGTAGACTTTTGATCAAATGGTTCACCACTTCTTCCATCATACAACTGTGTTTGACCAGACTCTGGCAATCCTGCTAATGACAAAATATCTTTAATCTTATCATTTTTTACACCATCAAATACAGGCGTTGCAAGTGGAACGCCGTCTTTTAGATAACTTGCTAACTCTACAATTTGCTCATCCGAATATTTATCAATTTTAGGTCTATCAATTGAACCCAGCGCATAAACCTTTTTGATATATGCCCTTAATTCATCAACATTTCCTTTATTCTGAAGCGCATTTATTTGAGCACCTAAACCTTTAGCGGCCCAACCCAAGTGCATTTCCAAAATCTGCCCTACGTTCATACGAGAAGGAACACCTAATGGATTCAAAATAACATCAATAGGAGTACCATCATCTAAATATGGCATGTCTTCATTAGGCACAACAATTGAGATTACACCCTTATTACCGTGTCTTCCTGCCATTTTATCACCCGCCTTAATACGACGCGTTGTAGCAATAAATACTTTGACGATTTTAATCACACCCGGAGCTAATTCATCACCCATCTTGACCTGAGCTTCACGCTTAGCATAACGGTCTTCAAAATTACTTTGCAATGTCTTTAGCTGATCAGCGTACTCTGCAGTTACATCGTCTACTTTACTGTCATTAACAATAATTGAAGATAAATCATTATTAGGAAGATTTGACAACCATTTTTCAGTCATCTTGGTTCCAGCTTTAACACCTTTAATGCCCTTAGAATATACTTTATTCACAAAATGTGACTTCAGTGCATCGTACACAATTGCAGATTTTAATGTTAACTCATCTAAAAGATCTTTCTTAGCTAGCTCTAACTGCTCTTGCTCAATAGCCAGCGCACGGTCATCCTTTTTAACCCCATCACGCGTAAACACTTTTACATCAACAACGGTACCTGATTTACTGGAAGGAAGCCTTAGTGATGTATCTTTTACATCAGACGCTTTTTCACCAAAAATAGCACGTAGAAGCTTTTCTTCAGGAGTCAGCTGAGTTTCACCTTTTGGCGTTACCTTTCCAACTAGGATATCTCCCCCCTCAACTTTAGCTCCTACATATGCAATACCCGACTCATCAAGTTTAGATAATGCTATTTCACCTATATTTGGAATATCTGCTGTTACTTCTTCAGAACCAAGCTTAGTGTCTCTTGCGATACATTGGAACTCTTCAATATGCACAGAAGTAAATCTATCCTGCTGAGCAACACGCTCAGAAAGAATAATTGAATCCTCGAAGTTGTAACCGTTCCAAGACATGAAGGCTACAAGCATATTTTGACCCAGTGCTAACTCTCCTAAATCAGTAGCTGCACCATCAGTTAATATGTCACCCTTAGTTACCTTATCACCCAGTCTAACAATTGGTCTTTGGTTAATACAAGTGTTCTGATTTGATCTAAAGAACTTAGTTAGACGATAGATATCAACACCTACGTCTGATCCTGACTTGTCATCTGTTCTTATTACAATTCTTGAGGAGTCTACTGACTCAACCACACCCGATCGCTTTGCAACCATGGAAACACCAGAGTCAGCTGCAACCAAACGCTCCATACCGGTACCTACTAAAGGCTTATCGGCAGAAATTAACGGAACAGCTTGACGTTGCATGTTTGACCCCATCAACGCACGGTTAGCATCATCATGCTCAAGGAATGGGATAAGAGATGCAGCAACCGACACGGGTTGGTTAGTTGCAACCTCAATATATTTTAGCTGGCTTGGAACACAACTGGTGTATTCACCGTTGTACCGACACTCAATACTTTCATCAGTTATTTTACCTTTTGAATCACGACTTACATGTGCTTGCGCAATATAGGCATCATACTCTTCATGCGCAGCTAGATATACAACTTCTTTAGTAACAATCCCATCTACAACCTTAAGAAAAGGAGTAACCATGAAACCAAAGCGGTTTAAATCAGCATAAACAGCAAGAGAGTTAATTAAACCAATATTTTGACCCTCAGGTGTCTCAATCGGGCAAATTCTACCATAGTGAGAAGCGTGAACATCACGAACATCAATGGTTGCACGAGCACGATCTAAACCACCTTGACCAAGCGCAGAAATACGTCTTAGATGGGTAATCAATGACAATGGATTACCACGCTCCATGTACTGAGACAATTGGCTGGTACTGAACAATTCTCTCCACCCTGTAATAATCGGCTTTGAGTTAAAGAAATCTTGCGGCAATTTACCATCAGACTCAGGTTGAGCCATACGGTCTAGTGTCGTACGTGACACCTTAGACATTGCAATTCTAAATTGGTTAGCAACCATTTCGCCTACACAACGAACTCTTCGGTTACTTAGGTTGTCAATATCATCAATCGTATGACCTGCGATACCATCTCTAGTATCGACTAAGTTTTTAACCACAGCTAACACATCATCAGGCTCAAGAGTCCCTAGTGATTCTGGCTTATCAAACTTGAAGCGATCATTAATCTTCATACGACCGATATGAGAAAGATCATATCGACTTGAGTCATAGAATAAAGACTCAAATAAATTCTTTGCTGCATCAGGTGTCGGTGGCTCACCAGGACGTAACGTCCTGTAAATCTCTACCCATGCATCTAACTGTGTAACAGATGAATCAATAACTAACGTATCTGAAATGTAACCCCCACGATCTAGCTCATTAATATAGATTGTTGAGAACTCAGATAAGCCAGCTGACATGATTTGCTCTAAATGCTCTTCAGTCAATGACTCATTAACATTAGCAATAATTTCACCTGTTTCTGGATCTACGATTGCATGTGCAGCAATCAGACCCAATAGGTAAGAACGCTCTACTAACAACGACTCCAGCTTAAGCTTTTTCATTTTACGGATATGAGAAACCCAAATACGCGTTCCTTTTTCACAAATTAACGTACCGTCATCTGCAAATATATCCTGTGTAGCAACTTTACCTTTTAAACGATCTGGGTCAATTTTAGCAATAATCTGACCATCTTTAATTTGGAAGTGATCACGCTCATAGAAGTGATCAAGAATTGCCTGCTGATCATACCCCATTGCTTTAAGCAATACAGTAACAGGCAACTTCTTCCTACGATCGATTCGAACGAATATTGTATCCTTAACATCAAACTCCATATCAATCCATGCACCTCTGTATGGAATGACACGAGCAGAGTATAAGAACTTACCTGATGAATGAGTTTTACCACGGTCATGTTCAATTGACACACCTGGTGAACGATAAAGCTGGGCGACAACAACACGCTCAGTTCCGTTAATCACATAACTTCCTACCTCAGTCATACATGGTATGTCACCGACGTAAACGTCTTGCTCTTTAACTTCACGAACTTGCTTTTCACTGCCACTGGTATCGTAGTACACCAAACGCATCTTCGCTCTAAGCGGCATTGAATATGTTAGACCCCTAACCTTACATTCATGCTCAGAGAACACAGGCTCTCCTAGTGAGTATGAGTCATACTCCAAGGAGATTGCATCACCAATGGGAAATGCAAATTTAAATTCTCTATGCAAACCTTTATCTTCTAGTTTACTAGGTGCGACACCTAACTGTAAAAAGTCTTCATTATATGACTTTAACTGCAAACTAATTAAGTTTGGAACACGAATCTGCCTTTCAGAAGAACCTAGATTACATCTAGGCCTCTTCTGTCCGGCTGGTATTGTTTCTATCTCATTCATACGAGCAACCCTACGAATTATTAATCAAATCGATGTATTTGTTGTTATTTAAGATCAACTGAAGCACCAACTTCTTTAAGTGCATCTGACAATGCTTCAGCAGCAGCTTTATCTAAAGCTTTAGCTATAATAACAGGTGCGCTTTCAACTAGCTCTTTTGCTTCTTTTAGACCTAGATTTAGCTTTTCTTTTACAGCTTTAACAACTTTAATTTTGTTATCACCGAAATTACTTAGCTCAACATCAAACTCAGTCTTCTCAGCAGCAGCAGCTTCACCACCAGCAGGGGCAGCAGCTACAGCTACAGGTGCAGCAGCAGAAACACCGAATTCTTCTTCGATCTTACTTACTAAATCAGCACACTCAGCAACTGTTAGTTTTTTTATTGCATCTATCATTTTATCAACGTTACTCATTTTACTCTCCAATTATAAAGTTAATTTAACTGTCTTTCTGCTCAGCGACAGCGTGCAGTACTCGAGCTACCTGCCCATACACTTCTTTTAGCGACATTGCTAATTGAACTGTTGGAGCCTGGATACCTCTTGCAATCATGGCAATAGCTTCCTCACGTGTAGGCAGCTTAATGACATAATCTATGTTTTCTGCACCATAGCGAACGCCTTCTATAGCGGCAGATTTAATTACTAGTTGCTCATTCTCTTTAGCAAAATCAGATAATAACTTAGCTGAAGATGACAAATCAGATAATGAGAAACCTAGCAAAACTGGGTTGCTTAAGTCATCACACAATACACTGTATGCTTCGTTTTTTAACAAAACACGACGTGAGAGTGTGTTTTTAGGCACAACCAGCTCTACATTCTTAG
>Ga0115100_11158007_pt1 | contig 11621 bp, 1 predicted proteins | sample MBTome_3_FD_89642 | JGI IMG/M metagenome (GOLD analysis project Ga0115100, IMG submission 89642) | Marine eukaryotic communities from Pacific Ocean to study complex ecological interactions - MBTS_2Apr14_M1_3um Metatranscriptome... | ecosystem: Environmental > Aquatic > Marine > Oceanic | place... | reverse complement strand
GGAAGTTTCTTAGTCTTCAGCTCGGGAATATAAAACAAAAGCTGGCTGTTAGTTTTGCTGCTCGGATAAGTGGACTTGGCACAAAAGCGACTGGGCAGAAATCAGAGAGAATCCGAAAACTGGAGAACATGGAGAAATTCAATTTCCGACGCACTTAAACGAACTAAATGCAACTCGCCAAACTAATCAGCCTTTTATTGGCCCAGCTGTTTTGCCAAAATGTCGAGATATTTCCAAGCGAAAACTTCCGATACATTTCAGTTGTCAATGGCACCAAATCTTATGGCATTATTTTCGGAGCAGCAGATCCAGATCTCGACACGACAGGCTTCACATATCTACTGTATGATGAGTTGCACCCGTCTTTCAATACCACTTCCGCTTTTTTGATTCTTGGTCACTCGGCGAATTCGATCGGCTTCACAGACGACTACCGCGGAATCGTGCGCGACGCGAACGGCGATGTCTTCTTCAATGGCACTGCGCGAATAACTCCAAGTTACGGACTTTTTCGCAATGTCAACAGCGAGAATTGGTCAGCTGGACTGCTGAGCTGGGTCCCAGAAGCGACAGTCAACCTTCTCAACGGGGTTTTCGAGTACAGCAGCATCGAGCTTACGGGCGTCTATGAAACGACAATTTCTTGTAACAACGGCACTGAGCTTTGCTACTGCCACTTCCATGGCGACAAGCCTAAGCTCAATTTCTATGTCGATAGCAGTACCGATTTACAGATTTCGACCGCGTCCTATAGTTCCCGCTCTAGCTTCTCCGAAAGTCTGACGAAGTACGGCTTGGACAGCGCCGCTTCCGCCAACATGGCTGTGTCGAGCCCGAACAGCGCAGACGTTAGCACTGTTTCAATTGACTACGCGCCGATCGAGTTCGTCACAAATGAAGAAGCGCAGCTCAACTTCCTCGCAGAGGCGTGGCAAATGGGCAAGCATCACCCACTGCTAGCACCGTTCGCAATCAGTTTTGATCACATCGAGACTGTTTACCGCAGCTGGTCGGTAATTTCCTTCGACCGGATCACGAACTTGCAGATTTCCTTCAACGACGCAAAGACATACTTTGTCGACGAGACAGTCGACTTCTGGCTAACGATGGACAAGTCGCAGACCCTTAGCTCGCTAGCTTATACCGTCACTTGGTATTTTGAAGGACGAGACGGCGAAGATGTACGATTCAACAGAGTGGAAAATCGCTATCGCTTTACGCAGCCCGGCCAATACCAGGTTTTCGTAGAGCTCGAACTGGACGATGTGGCCGCTCTTTCCTACTCCGCGACAGCACAGGTCGTTATTCAAGAGCGCTTTATCGACTTCGAAGTCGATCTGGAAAACGCCGATGGCGAGTCAACCCGCCTAGTTGAGACTGGCGAGCTCTTTTTTCTCCGTGTTGGAACAGGCCTTGGCGAAAACATTCTAGAAGTAGACGGAGATGCGTCTATTTCTAGAACATTTAACGAGGGAGATGAGCTGCGGCTCACCGCGCCTGGCGACAGCGGCACGTTCAGTTTGGACTTTCGGCTGCGTTCGCTGGTCAACAACGAGATCATAGTTTCTGCTCCCCGAGTTGAGCTGACGGTAATCAAGCCAACATTCCTGCTGCCGTTTACGATTGCCTCTCGCGTCGTGACGAACGCGCGTACAGAACTCTACGTAGTCGGCAATTTCCAACAATTTGCGAACTGGAACGAGCGATTTGAGGTCGTTTGGGATCTCGGGAACGGAGATGAGGCGTTTGGAGATACTGTCGAAGTTTACTTTCCGCGAGTGGGAATTTTTAACGTTACTTGCCTCGTTCGGAGCACCTTCTCATCTTATGAAGAAGTTCTAAGTCATCAGATCACAGTCATTGAGCCGCCGGGAGAAAGTCAGCTTCGCTGCGACCTCATCGCAGTTGTACTAAATGAGCTTCACTGCAATGCTACAGTGGATGAGAGCATAAACCTGATCGAAGTGGATTTCGGAGATGGTTCGGGATCTAAAAACATCAGTTTACAAAGCAACGGATTAGGAAGTCTGACACACCAGTACACTCGTACTGGCACATATATTGTCTCCTCTCGCACCTGGCGGCTTGATGGGGAGGTAGTCAGCGGCAGTTTTAGTGTTCGGATTTTGCTTGACATACCTACATTCTTGATTTTACCAGTGGACGTTGCCGAAGTAGGAGTCGAGTTTGACCTGGAGGTACAGCACAACTTCGATGGGAATGTTTACGGAATAAGCGAAATCAAATGGCAAGTTGTTCGGACAGAATCCAAAAACACGGTAATAAGCGAGAAAAGCGATGTTAGCCAGAGAAGAAAAACGATCGAGCTGGATCAGGCCGGGACTTATCGCGCCGAGGCGATCATGTGCAACGGCGGCTCATGCGAGAACTGCACAAGGTCGTCGATCATCACGTTTCTGGCTGTAGAGCGAATCACTGGGCTAAGTATGTACTTGTCGAAGACAACGCTGCCGCCAAATGGGAGGGTCTGGATACGTCCAAGCGTCGAGAAAGGAAGCCATCTGCAGTACCGCTACCAGATCTTACCTGACTTTCCCGCATGGTTCGAGCCAGAAGAGCCTACGGGAGCACTCAACTGGGCGATGAAGACGCTCGGACAGCATGAGGTCAAACTACAAGTAGTTAACTTACTTGGAACAGAAGAGACTGCTGCCTTCGTTGATGTAGTTGCGGCTCCCGAGATCTCTCAAGTGGTCATCGACAATTTGGATTCAGAATACGTCAATATCAACGCAACAGTCACGTTTACTGTGCGACTAAGCGAAGACTCCGAAGCTGTCACACTCTATAAATGGTCGGTAAAGGATGAAAGCGGCGATATATTCGCGGATGACGCGACAGTTGCCGATTCGTGGTCATATACTGTTCGACGGTACGGCAGCCATGTATTCAGCATCTCGGCGACAAACTTGAATGGCGACTCGGAAGTCTACGATCTCACCATCAAAGTGCTCGAGCCGATCGTGAACTTCGAGATCTTTCCTGTCACCAAGTTCCGCACTGAAAATTATGTCCCAGTCAACAAACGCTTTCAAATTGAAACTGGCAAGACACTTGGGAATAACATCACTTATCAATTCGTGATATCTGGAGCGGAGAATCAAAGCCAAACTGGCAATGAGGATTCTACAGCGTTATCAATTGCTTCTGTCGGACGGTATAATATTACTGTCAAAGCTTCAAACGAGCTCAGCGTTGCAGAGAGGACTATTTTTATTACTGCCGTCGAGCAGGTTGAGCTGACAGCTCTGCTACTCAATGGGCGATCTATCGATATTAATATTCCGATTTATGCGACAGTGTCTTCAGAGCTTCAATTCGAAGCTGTCACTAATGTGCAGCCGGACAATATTTCTTGGGAACTAGAAGAAACTCCCAAAAGTAATGGTGCGTCTTTCGGGTTCACTTCTTCTGCGGAAATTGTCGAGTACGAACTTATTTTGGAGTTATTCAATGAGGCTGCAGAACAAACGTATTACCTCGACATTTTTACACAAGCAGCTCTCCGGGATTTGCCGTATTTGGAGTACCCAACAGCACGTGCGTACTACCACAAGAGCAACGGCGAGTTTAAAAGCAGATGCCAGGAGGCAGATTGTATTCCCGTGTTTGACAAGCGCGATTTCTTAATCGTTTATTTCGTTAGTAACGTGAAAATTTCTACTATCGACCTGTCGATTCCGAACCTGCTGTCGCAGACTTTTCGAATGGAAAGAACCGACGGGACCTTCAGTTTAGAGCTCTCTCAGTTCACAGGACTATACACCATGGAAATGAATTTTGTTAACGAAGTGTCAAGCATTTCTACTTCACAGACCTGGATGGCTTTCGACCTGCCTGACTGTCAGAACGTTGTCATTTGTTCGCAGGCTCAGACAGAGAACGACCCGGTCTGTATGATCGACCTGATCAACGGGAAGCCCGCTGTCGAGCTCGAGCGCATGACCTGTCGACTTCAACTTTGCACCTTTGACGGCACGGAGTACCACCGGCTGCACCCCTCTATGTTCGAAAACACGGACATCATCTCTACCTGGACTGTGAATGGGGAGACCAAAACTACTTCTGATTGGGAGTATAAACTCAGAGTCATTGATATAGATGGCATAACAGCGGGCGATACAATCTCCGTTCAAGCCTCGCTCAGCGACGAAAATGGCTTCTTAAATAGCTTACTGAGCTGCCAGGTGTCTACGTCAGTAGAAATAGACGTCGTTACACCAATAGTTTTCACTGGTGGCGAGGCGCAAATAATTGTCAGTTCGAATTCAACCGAAACGGATATCATCTTCTCCAATGACTGTGTCGCTATTTCCGTCAACTATGCGAAAGGCAATGGTAAACAAACTTCCTACTCGATCAGAACTACGGACAACAACTGGTCCGATACGCGTCTCAGCGACAATCAAGGGACTCTTTTCTGGCGAGCTCAGTACGAGAGCGATTATGCAATCAAGGCGACGGCAAACAACACTGCCCGGCTTTATACAATTCCAGACGGGAAGCAATGGAACTTATTTACAATAAAGCCGCCCTGCAAGCCGCCTAAGCTGGAGCACACTCGATTGAGTCCCATTTACCGCTCCAGGTCGGTCCTCCTCGAAGTGCAGGTCGATAGCAAGCAGAACCAGACAAGCCAAGACCCGATCAACATCTATCCATGTAAGTTCGACACAATGCGCTGGACTTTGTGGAAAAAGCGGCCGAACGTCAGCTGCTCACAGTCTGGAACATCTGTGCATAGCGCTGATGATTGGTCCCAGAACCCCGACTGGCTGCCCATGTGCCGCGGTTATGCGGACAAGACCGAGCCCGACGAGATCATTGACGTGACAGATGTGGATAGGGGAATCGCTCGACTGCTTCTACCAAACTGGAGGTTGCGAACGGGCGAATACTGTTTTTGCTTTAACATAACACAAAATCTCGAGAATGACCAGTGCTCTGGTGAGCCAAAGATCGTGGGAAGCTGGCACGGGGACTTGCTAAACATAACCGACAGTCCATTGCTGGCATACTTGCGAGGGGCTACAGTTAGAATCGAAAATAAAGGTTGTGCCGCTCTCGATAACAAACCGCTCTTTATCGACGCGTCGAACTCAATAGACCCTGACTGCGTGATCGCGAATCCAAGCAGCTACTGTTCGGAGCAGACTCTGCTCTATGCCTGGTCTTGCCAAGTGACGACAGCCGAAATGATTTTGGCAGAAGACCTGACCACAACCTGCAACAAGCTAATTACCGATGCTTACGATGTCATTCAGGACGTGTGCCGCACCGACTTCGTAACCGATCAACCAGCGATGGAAACCTGCAACAACAAAGCGAAACTGAAGATCAATCGAGGAAACGACTTCTTCATGGAGGGTTTCAACTACATTTTCAACGTGAGTTTCACAACATCGCACAAGCAAGTGGAAGCGTCCGACAGCCAAGTTCTAAAGTTCCATCGGCCACAAGAGCTCGCACCGAACATCGAGATCAAGTGCAACTCCTGCCAAAGCAACTTTCACAAGCGCGTGTCACGTACATCAATGGTACATCTCACAGCCCAGCCACTGGTGATCGACGAAGAAGACCTTTCTTGCATAATGAACTCAACCAGCTACAAGTACAAATGGACAGTGCACAGGTCGGAGTCGGAGTTTGACGATTGTATTGCTGGGAAGACGCCCTTCAACGAAGACTGCGAGCAAGTAGACATCAACCAAGAAACGTCGACGACTGGCGACGCGTCGCAATACTTGATCATAAAGCAAGGTATACTCGACGACAACCGTTTCTATCGTTTCACGCTGCAGATCGAGGGCGGCGGCGTGTACAGAAACGCCGGGACGTTTATCTTGAATCCGAACAAACTGCCTGATGGAGGCAGCTGCGAGTTCATCACGACTAATTTGGGAATAAACGGGGATTTCCACGCTTCGCAGAGCAAGATCGAGTTCCGATGCAACCAGTGGGTGGCGGATGAGCGCGACAAGCCGCTTTCGTATGTAATGCGCTATGCAACTCTCTCAGAAAGCTGGGAACAATGTCCACAAACCTGTTCGACAGTAAACCCAAACGATGTTAGCGCTGGAATTCCAACATGCGGTCTGGACGGAAACATTCTCTACAAAGGCTCACAGAATGAAAACATTTTCTCGTATCTACCACTTGGCTGCCAAATGGTTTGTATAGGGATAAGAGGCGAGACGGGTGCGCTGAAAGTTGCCGAGCGGTGCGAGTACGTCGCGGTGAAAGAGCCAGATAACTGGCAACTGCGCGGCATTCAAGGACTCTCAAATTTGATCGATCAAAAGGCGGATCCGGCGCTTATCTTCACCTTCGCGGGAAGCTTTGTGTCAATCCTTAACTCAAAAATGCCGCCCGCAGCGCCTATTAGTGACGCCAGCCTCATTCCTGAGATTCCATTAACCCCAGAAACGCGACTGCGTATCCGCCTGTACGTCATGGAGGTTCTGACACATGAAATTCTCGAGCCGATCTCGCTCACCGAAACGCGACAGATGGCATCAGTCTTTCTCGAGGTCGTGCGCCACCCGCTCGACTTCATCAACGCGACGACGAATCACGTCAACCTTGAATTTTATGACTGGACTACTGATATTTCACAGAAGCTGGCCGATCAGATCACAGGCTCGACGGAGAACGACTACCACAAGCAGAACGAAACGCTGACGTTGGCAGCGGAGGACATTCTTGGCGGTATGGGCCACGTGCTTGAGGTGATCACAAATGACGCAGTAGACGGCTCGAACGCTCGCCTCTTCAAAATCATTACGCAGCTCAACGACGTGATGTACGCTCTCGGGAGATGGGAAGTGGCGAACGCGACTCCCTGGAAAATGGAGAACATCAAGGACTCAAAACTGTCCATTTTCCAGAGCCGACATTTCGCCGAGTCCCTTGGTTCTGAGTGCCTGCGTGCCTCGCGGCCTATCAACTGTATGAGCCGATTTAATCTGGGTTTCACCGACATCGTGCTCCCAGACATTCCGAGAAATGCTTATAGCGAAAGTATAACCACATCCAGTGAGCTGTTAGTGACTTTCATGACTTTTAATCCGGAAAAAGTGATGGAACTTGAAACAGGGAGAGGCAAGAAAGCCTTTGATACTTCTCTTGTGAGTTTCAAGCTATGGAAATTCGCGAATGTGATGGTCAGCCCGTCTGCGATAGACACTAGCGACCAAGATGCGCTGCGAGAAGCCTTGATGTCGGAAGCAATCGTGCCACTTCTCAACCTTATCAAGCCGATCGTCATTGTGATGCCGCGTAACAAAGAGCCTCTTTCTCGTGACATCGACCTCGAGCTGGAACCGCCGAAGCTCAACCGTCACCAATCCTGTACGAAGACGTCTACACTTCCTTCGGCGACATGGATCCGCCTTCCGCCGAAATGTGCGCGAAACTTCCTCTTCCGCTCCTACGAGAACGCTCAGTACATTGACGTTGACGTCCGGCTGGCTACCAACACAACTAAGTACGACGTTGCCAAGAATGGCGTCTATCTGACGTCAAACGGAAAGCGCCGTAAAGTAGAAGTCAACTGTGATGAAAGTGGATTCTGCGATTTCCAAGATTACAACGTCAACAAAGAGCCAGGCGAGCCGATCTCGCAAATCTCGATTGAGAACATGTTTGAGACGACTTATGTAGATGTTAAAGTTAAAACCTACGACATTGGTTGTTCTTACTTCAACACAACTGACAATCTGTGGAAGAAAAACGGCATGGCGGGCGGTATCCAGGCCTCTGAAAACGCGAACAGGATCAATTGCACCGCGAACCACACAACCGTCTTCGGAGGAGAGACAATCTCCTCGCCAAACACTATCGACTTCGACGATATCGATCTACGCCCTTCCACTAACAAAGGCGCTATTGCCATGATTGCAGGCTTCATTGGCGCTTTCGCTGTCGCTGCTGTGGTTTGTCGATACTTAGATCTGAACGACTTAAAGTACTCTTCAACTATTCCACACTGTGGACCAGACGGGCCCTTCGACTACGAAATAACAATCAAGACTGGCGTCGGCTGGGGCTCAGGAACAACTGCAAACGTCGGAATCAGGCTATACGGCGACCAGGCGAAGAGCGGCAGTCGTCAATTAGGTCACAGCAATCGTCCTTTTCAGCGCGGATCCATCGAAATTTACCAAATTTCGACACATGAAAATCTCGGTAATGTAAGCAAATTAAAAATTTGGCATGACAATACTGGCCTTGACCCGCCCTGGTTTCTGTCAAGAGTGATCGTCAAGGATTTGCAGACAAAGGAACGATTTTACTTTTTGGTCGACGACTGGCTCCAGATCGACCACAACAATCTGCTTTCTTCCGTCGAAAAAGAAGTGAATCACGCGTCTCAGGAAGAAATAACGCTGTTCGAGGAAGTCTTCAAAGTCCACCGCCAGTATCAGAAAGCAGACTCACATCTGTGGTTTTCAATTGTGACCCGACCAACACGATCCCGATATACTCGACTGATGCGTCTTTCCGTTGCGTCTGCGAGTCTGTATACGTTCACGCTTTTCACTATGGTTTGGTACAACTTAGAATATCGTGACCCGCAACTTAATCTCTACGGTTTTTGGTTTGACTCGAGCGATATCGTCACGGGCATCATTGCCTCGTTAGTAACTTTCCCCCTCTCGGTGATTCTTGCCTTCCTTTTCAAGCGCTCGAGATCACGCCACTCTTATGTTCATCCTTCACGGCCGCGAACTGGAATCGAGATTCCTCTCGAGATAGAAATCCCCAACGAAAGTCGTCCAATCGACCTTCAGCGAGATTTCGCCTCTTCTGCCTTTTCAGAAATGCAGTCTTACAAAAAATCGTCCGAGATATCCGGCGATTTCAGAAAAATGCAACTTCGCCGAGGTTCAAAGTTCACGCAAGAATCAACGCTAACAGTGGACGCATCTGAACTGAGCTCTGAGGGATCGAGCACGCATATCGGATCGATGAAGACGGCGGACTCTGGAATAAGTTCCGAGCACATTGATATGGTGTCGACAGGATTTTGCGAAAAAAGTGCCGATCGTAAAAATTCGACCGAACGAGACTTGTGCGAAGAAAAGATGGAAATGAAGCCGATTCCATTTTACTCAGCCGACGAAAACTCCCAGATGTCTTCTACAATTAACCATTGGCCAGTGAAAGAACATTTCCTTGATGATGAAATTATAACAACGGATCACTCCTCAAATCAATGTTTATTCCCGCACCAGACTATCCACTTTGCATTTTTCTTTTGCATAAGCATCATGATCATCTGCTCCATCTTCATCTACTTATACGCAGCAGAGTTTGGCCCGGATTTGACGAATCGATGGATGCTCTCGCTTCTGATTTGCTTTTTAACGAGCCTTTTCATACTAGAGCCGATCAAGATACTTTTTCTGGCCGTAATTCATTCTTTGCGGAAGGTATTAAAAGACCCTTGCGAGTCAGACAACCTTGTTGAGCATCCTACGATAGACAAATACGATGTTTCCAGCTCTCGAACGTTCAATGTCAACCCTCCACAGGGATTCGCTCTCGAAAAAGCCCGTGAAAATGCAAGAAAATTAAAGCGCCTCAAACAGTTGCGAACTTATGCTATGACACAGCTGATTTTTTTCGTTGTTCTTTGCATATCCATCACAAACGAAACTGTCGGCGACCGGCTTCATGCCAACAATTTGTCCAAAGCGGAACTTCTCGAGCCAGATTTTGAATTTGCAAATGCTGCTATCAAGGAAGACGACATTTTGAGACAATTGAATTACGCATGCGACAAGATCGAGCAGAGTTCTCATGTTTCAAAGGCCCTTGGCGGACTTTACACTATACAAAAGTCAGAAAGAAGCGACTCTTCGAGCTGCTTGAAGGGAATTTATTTTGGTGAGTCGACGGAGAAAAGATGCGGAATTTTGACTGAATACACAAATTCTGCCATTTGCGAAGGCGACGATTGGGCGACGTACCTTCGTCTCAATGAGGAGCTTGTTCTTCTGAAAAGTACAGCAGTGTTGTCTCTTGGCGCTGTTAGCTCATCGGCTGTTGTAATTACAAGACTCAAAGGCCAAAACGTCTACAAGGCTCGTGTAACTAGCTACTCGGCATATTTAAAAAGCTGGAAATCTGGTGTTAAACTTTCTCTGTTTCTGCAGCTGATTCTACTCGTGCATGGACTCTATCTGGTTCTTAAACTAGTGCGAAAGATCAAAAAGAGCGGACTGCATGTTTTAAGTCTGAAAGCGGCTTATCTTTTGCTTCTGATCACGCTACAGGCAACATCCACCATTGTTTATGTTACAAAGGAGTTCCTTGTCGAAGAAGGACTCAACTTATTCAAAGAAGAATCGAATTCAACTGAGTTTTACGCTGCTCTTCAAATAACTTACATTTTCGTGGTTATTCAGTCCATTCAGCTGTTCCTTGTTCTCCTGAGCGTCTTGTCTGGCCTTAGGTTCAAGAGAGGCTGGCACTGCACCAACAAATTCATCAAACTTTTTATCAAGTCGATGGCAGTTCCACTTCTGTTTTTACTGATGTTGATGTTCTTCTTCGCCACCGTAGCAATCACACTCAGGAGTTGGAGCTCAACACTTTTGGATTCGTACACTGACGGATTCATGTTCATTTCAAGCCTTTTGCTACACACGACGGAACGGAGATCGGAAGAAGGAGATGATAGGACATCGGGTGTCTCCTTCCTTTTGATTGCATTTTTCTACGTTCTTGGACCGATTCTCTTCCGCAGTATTGCAAAAAGCAGAGGAAAACATCAAATCCATGACTTGAAGTTTTCAATGGCGCGACACGAGAACTTCGAGCCTCAAGATCACGAGCTTGTCCCATTCGCCAAAAAACGCATTCGAATGTGGCTCGGCTTGCAGAAACAGAAGAAAATACGCCACCATGTTCGGTTTGAAGGAATGATCACGCCCCTTTCAAGGGGGTCCAGCTTCTGCGAAGATTTCGACCCAGTTATGCCAGAAAATGACGACATTCGTGCGAGTCCAGAACCTGACGAGTTTGACGATCCGTTCTTCTCTGATTCGGTTTCGGCCATGACAAAGATATCAGACGCATCTGAATGGACGACGTCTCGAATCATTGAGGAAAACCATTCTTTGGCTGGCCCGATTGAGCCGCTTCACATGGACTACATCCTTAGCAAACTGCTTAATGATTCTATACCCAGACTAGAGCAGCAGCTTGACCAATTTATCGACGAGACGGCGAGTTTGGAAAAGCTAGACGAGATCCTCTACCAACTGAAGGACAAAGAAGGCTCGCTCTCCTCCTTTCTTACAACGAACTCGGACATGCCCCAGCCAACAAAGCCGGAACACGATCAGCTGCCAAGCAGGACCAAGTCGGACCCAAACATGAAAATCACCAAGCGCAACTCGCAAAACGTGTTCCCTGGAATGCGACAGTCTAAGGCACGCGCTGTTTGGGGTGACGAGTCCAATCGCCGACCTCCAAAAACAACACCTTCAAAAACTACAAAAAAAGACTAAAACACCGATTTTATTGCCCTCTTTCCTTCATTTGCTGCTTTTTTCCTGAACTTATTTATTGATAATAAAATTCATTCCGAG
>Ga0115100_10856243_pt1 | contig 11728 bp, 1 predicted proteins | sample MBTome_3_FD_89642 | JGI IMG/M metagenome (GOLD analysis project Ga0115100, IMG submission 89642) | Marine eukaryotic communities from Pacific Ocean to study complex ecological interactions - MBTS_2Apr14_M1_3um Metatranscriptome... | ecosystem: Environmental > Aquatic > Marine > Oceanic | place... | reverse complement strand
GTGGTGCGTTCAGCGTGCCGCCGGCCCGGCGCCGCTTCCGCCGTGCGCTTTCCGCACCGCCGCTGTGCTTCGTGACAGGGGGCTTTCCTTTTTGAACCGCAGCCGTGCTCGGACCGCCGCGCAGGTGGTTTGTCCGCGGCAGCCATGCCCGAGCTGTATCCCGAGGCACCGCAGTCGGCGCCGCCGGGTGCGGCGGAGCACTCGCCGGCGGCGCTGATCTATGCGGCGCTGCTGCACAACAAGCTGCCGCTGGAGGAGGGGTTTGCCGTTTTTGACCTGGACCAGGACGAGAAGCTCTCGGTCCAGGACGTGTTTCAATCTTGCGAATCCCTGCAGCTCGACATCCCAGAAGCTGCCATCCGTCAGTTCCTTCTCAGCGCCACCGGCGGGGGCGAATTCCTGGACCTGCAGGGCTGGAAGCAGGTCCTGAGCGCGCCACCTGGACTGGATGCCGTCTTGCTATCCAGAGGGATCAGTACCAGCGACCTGCCGGCCGCTCCGGCGCCACTCAGTGTGCAGGAGATGCTCAACATTGTCAAGGCCGCGCTGTCGTACAACGGTCTGACTGTTGAGGACGGTTTTCATTCTTTTGATGTCGACCAGGACGGCAGGATATCCCTTGCCGACCTCGAGACGGCTGTTTCAAAATTGCAATTGGGCATGTCTGCAGCAGACGTACGGGCGCTCCATTTGCAGTTGGACCAGAACAAGACGACGTTGGTGGAGCTGGAAAGCTGGGTCGCCTTGGTGGGGAGTGCGGACGGCGAAACGATCCTCATGTCGCGCGGCGTCACAACACAGCAAAGTTTAGGGACGCAGGGGGACGGCGCACTGCACACGGCGGCTGAGGGTGCGTCGGAGCCTATCAATGTGCTGGCTGCTACCCTCCGATATAACAATCTGAGTCCAGAGCAGGGCTACGATGCGTTCGACACCGATGAAGATGGCAAGGTGTCCCTCCAGGATCTGCAGGCATCAGTGTCTCAGCTGCAGATGGGCATTGCCGAGGCCGATATCAGGGCGCTATTTGTGAGCCTCGAAAACGCAGTGGACAAGGGATTTATCGACAAGCAGGCTTGGGTACGGGCGATCAATGATGCCGACACAGCAGACATCCTCAAGTCGCGTGGAATCAGCACAGAGCCTGTCTCAGAGAACGTGCAGACGGCGATCAACACGATCGCTGCGGCGCTGGCGTTCAACCAATTGAGTCCCGAAGACGGCTATGACGCATTCGATGCAGACGAGGACGGGCAGGTGTCGCTCAGTGATCTGCAGAGTGCAGTTACACAACTGCAGTTGGAGATCTCGGAGCAGGACAGCACGAGCCTGTTTGAGAGCCTGGACGCAGACAAGACGGGGTTCATCCCGAAGGCGGCTTGGCTGCGGGCTATGGCCGGTGCGCGTAGTGACGACATCTTGAAATCGCGGGGGGTTGATTCGGCGGTAGTCACAGGACAGGCTGATCAAGCTCCAGGTTCCTTTTCTGCTCCTCCAGCACCAGCGCCTTCGCAAGACGTCCCATCAGCGCAGGGGGTGGTAGCCATCCCCAGCCTCTCATTGGTGCAGGCGTCGATCGATATTGTTGCAGCATCATTAGTTTTCAATGAGTTGAGCCAATCTGAAGGCTATGACGCCTTCGATGCGGACGAGGATGGCCAGGTGTCGCTGGCCGACCTTCGAAGTGCAGTCGCTCAGTTGAATTTGGACATCTCAGATTCAAGTGTCATGGATCTGTTTGCATATCTCAGTGAGGGTAACACTGCAATCAGTCGCGCATCGTGGGCAACCGCAATGCAGGCAGCGAACGCGACAGAAGTTTTGAAATCGCGGGGTGTGAACGCTGCTGCAGGCATGTCCACAGACGGTGTGCTGCAGACTGGTGCCGGGGTGCAAGGGGCGATCAACACGATCGCTGCGGCGCTGGCGTTCAACCAATTGAATCCCGAAGACGGCTATGACGCATTCGATGCAGACGAGGACGGGCAGGTGTCGCTCAGTGATCTGCAGAGTGCAGTTACACAACTGCAGTTGGAGATCTCAGAGCAGGACAGCGCAAGCCTGTTCGAGAGCCTGGACGCAGACAAGACGGGGTTCATCCCGAAGGCGGCTTGGCTGCAGGCCATTGCGGGGGCAAATACGGAGGACATTTTGAAATCTCGGGGCGTCACGATCACTGACAATGAGGCTACCCTGCCTGGGGAATCCGCAGTGCAAACACAGGAATCAGTTCAGGCGTCGATCGACATTGTTGCTGCGTCGTTGAAGTTCAATGAGTTGAGTCCTGAGGACGGCTACGATGCGTTTGACGCCGACGAGGACGGGCGTGTTTCGCTTCAGGATCTCAAGACAGCAGTAGTGCAGCTTGCCCTGAATCTTGAACAAGAGCAGGTCGAGGCATTGCACAGGTTTTTAGACGTGACTCAGACGGATGTCGCCGACAAAGGCCGGTGGGTTGAGGTCATGGGCAGCGCGAATACTGAGGACGTGCTGAAGTCACGGGGTGTGATGACGACGGGAGTCGCGACAGAGGGGGTGCAGGCGAACGAAGCTGTGGCTGTCACAGGTGGAGTGCAGGAGGCGATCAACACGATCGCTGCGGCGTTGATTTTCAACGAGCTTAGTCCTGAAGACGGCTATGACGCATTTGATGCAGACGAGGACGGGCAGGTGTCGCTCAGTGATCTGCAGAGTGCAGTTACACAACTGCAGTTGGAGATCTCGGAGCAGAACAGCGCGAGCCTGTTTGAGAGCCTGGACGCAGACAAGACGGGGTTCATCCCGAAGGCGGCTTGGCTGGAGGCTATTGCGGGGGCAAATACGGAGGACATTTTGAAATCTCGGGGCATTGCTTTGGCAGCGCTCACAGAACAAGGCGCAGGGAATTCCGTTTCAGTTCAACGCGCACCCGTGCCAGAAGAAGTGCAAAAGACCATCAACGCCATTGGTGCGGCTCTTGCCTACAACTCACTGAACGCAGAAGATGGCTACGATGCGTTTGACGCCGACGAAGACGACAAAGTGTCGTTGGATGACCTCAAGAACAGGGTGGTCACGTTGCAGTTGGATCTCACGCACGAGAGTCTTGAAGCGCTGATGGCACAGCTGGATCCCACGCAAGCCGGGTACATCAGCAGGGAGGAATGGGCTAAATCCCTTGCAGACGCCAGCGTCGATGAAGTGCTCAAGTCGCGAGGCCTCAGCGTCCCTGCTTCTAACGACAACGTCAATGCCACGACGTCGCAGGATCTGTCAAACATGATCCGTGCTCTCTTGGAGTTCAACAAATTGAGCCCACGGTCAGGATACCAGTCCTTTGACTACGACAATGATGGCAAAATTTCTCTTGCAGATCTGCAGACGGGTGCTGCAGAGTACCTGTCGGGCGCCAATCCTGACGAGGTTGTTCGATGGCACGGCGCAAACGCTCACGACGGCTACGTCGAGTTGCCCGATTGGGTCAAGATCGTAGAGGCCTCGGACGGTGGCGAGGTACTCCGTTCTCGCGGCATCCATCTTGATAGCGCTGGATCAGCGCCAAGTAGTCAAGCGGCACAGACCTCAGTGGCAGCACTGATCGTCAAAGCCTTGAAGTACAATAATATCACTGTGGACGAGGGCTTCACGGAGTTCGACACGGACGAGGATGGCTTCATCTCCACACAGGATCTCATGCTGACAGCCAAGGATCTTAATCTGACAGATAACCTCAACAGTGATCAAATCATGCAATGGCACGCGGCAGCGAATGTGAGCCGTACAGGCAAACTCGACCGCAGCGAGTGGGTCAGCGGCTTGGAAGGCGCCAATGCGGATGCTTACAAGTTTGTCGAAGAGGCTGCAGGCACTCCGCAAGCTGTCGCTGCAGAAACGCCATCAGAAACAGCAGCAGCGGCGACGCAGCCCAAGGCTGCTCCGGCCTTGAGCACCAAGGCGCCTAGTTTCAAGTCCAAGGTACCGCCTCCTCTCCCATTGGATGCGATCAAGAAGGAGCCGCGTCCGATAGAAGACGTGCCCGAGGAGCCCAGCATGGCCAAGGATGAGAAGGACGTCGAGCAGGCAGCCACGAAGATCCAGTCGATTGCTCGGGGCAAGGCTGAGCGAAAGAAACACAAAGATCGCAAGGCGAAGAAGCAGCCGCAGCCGGTGCAGACGGAGGCACAGAAGGCGGCGGAGGAGATGGCGGCGAACGAATCCCCCGCCGAACTGGACAAGGCCGCGACCAGGATCCAGTCGATTGCAAGGGGCAAGGCCGAGCGAAAGAAGCACGTGGAGCGCAAGGCGAAGAAGCAGCCGCAGCCGGTGCAGACGGAGGCACAGAAGGCGGCGGAGGAGATGGCGGCGAACGAAGCCTTTGCAGATCTGGACAAGGCCGCGACCAGGATCCAGTCGATTGCAAGGGGCAAGGCCGAGCGAAAGAAGCACAACGATCGCAAGGCGAAGAAGCAGCCGCAGCCGGTGCAGACGGAGGCAGAGAAGGCCGAAGAAGAAATGGCGGCGAACGAAGCCTTTATGGATCTGGACACGGCAGCCACCAGGATCCAGGCGCGCGCGCGTGGTATGATCGATCGCAAGAAGGTGAAGGAGAAGAAGAGGCGACACCGCGGGGGCAGGAAGACCGCGGCCAAGCCGGCGGCGAGCAAGCCGGTGGCGAGCAAGCCTGCTGCCAGCAGCGCAGGTACAGGCAAGGAGCGAGAGTTCTACAAGCAGAACATCGCTGCAAAGAAGCCGAGCACCTCGTTTGAACTCCCGGGTGCCGCGGGCGGGGATGGACCAATCGGTGTTTTCAACCCCAGCAGGGACGGGCCAAACAGTGTTTTCCAGGCCCCAAATCGCTATGCCGAACCGCTGCGCGGCCCAGCTGGCGGTGTTCCGGTCGAGGACTTGTCTGCGCCGCGTGCCGCCGCCCCGCAAGCTGCCGCGGCGCCTGGCATGCCAGACCCTCTGATGATGAGGCAGCTCGAGGAGCTCAGCAGCGAGAATGCCGACCTCAAGGCAATGTTCAAAGACGCGGAGAAGATGCTCGAAGATATGCAGGCCAAGTGCGACGAGGCGGACAGACTCAAGGCCGTGCACCTCGCGCAGCTCGAAGAGTGGCAGGCCAAGTGCGTGGCACTCGAAGCCAAGCTCGAGACTCGTGCGCCGCAGCCCGTGGCGGCGGATGCGTCTACGGGTTCCGTGGATCAAGTGATGGACAAGCTGCGGATGATCACTCTCAATCTCGACCGGGATTTCGACGCATGGCAGCCCGGCGATGCCGACTCCTTGGCCGACACTGTGGCCCAGTCGGCGGGCGTGCCCAAAGAACAAGTCAAGATCCTCGACTGCCAGCGCGGCAGCGTGATCGCGTCGACCGTCATCATGGCGCCGGACTGGAGCGCGGTATCCGCAAAGCTCGAAGCCTCGCTCAAGGACCAGTCTGGCCCCTTCAAGGACCTGGGCGTCGTGGGCTGCGCGGGTCTTGCGGGCGGTGTGGTCGGAAAACCGCCGCTGCCTGCTGCGGCGGCTGCTGCTGCTGGGGCGGCAGCGGCGGCACGGGAGGCCGAGTACGCGCAGCTAGTGGACTCTCTGAGAGTGCAACTTGAGGCTGCCGTGGCAGCCAACCAGCAACTCGAGGCCGAATTCAAGTCTGAAGTGGGCAAGCTCAGGACGAATCCTGGTGCGGCGGCTGCTGCCTCTGCAAGCGCCACAGCTGACCGCGAGGCGGAGTTTCTTACGGCCATCCAGAAACTTGAGAATCAAGTCAAGCTTGGTCTCGAGGGCAACCGCGCGCTTGAGCAGGAGCTCGAGGCGACGGTGGCCAAGCTCCACAATGATGTCGCGGCGGGTGCAGGCAGCGTGGCGGGCGAGAGCAGTGCCGAGGCGCTCCAGCTCGAGTATGCCCGTGTGCTTACGAAGCTGATGGACGAGCTCAAGTTCGGGCTTGAGTGCAACGCCAAGCTTGAGGCCGAGGTGAGGGCCTCAATGTCCAAGGTGAGCGAGCCGGCGGCGGCTCCAGCCTTGGCAGCAACAGTCGAAAGCAGCGAGAGCCAGTACCAAGACGCGCTGGTCAAGCTGCAGTCAGATCTGCAGCACGCGCTTGCCTCCAACGGCAAGCTCGAGGACGAATTCAAGGCATTTGTCGCCAAAGCCAGCAGCGACCTCGGGCAAATGTCAAGGGGCGGCGGTGATGATGCAGCGGCGGACAAGAAGAAGGTGGCGGCCGAGGCCGACTGCGCGCGCGCCCTCAGCGACTTTAAGGCGGAGCTGCAGCAAGCTCTCGCGGCCAACGGGAAGCTGGAGGAGGAGCTCAGGAAGGCAGTGAGTGCGGCGCCCGATGCGGCGGCTGGCGCGCAGAGCTCCTCGATGGCTGATGTTGAGAGCAAGTACGCGGTGCAGCTGCAAGAGCTGCGCAAGCACTTGCAAGAAACATTGCAGATGAATTCGGTGCTCGAGAGCGAGGTCAAGCTTGCAACGGAGGGCGTGCACATGCTGCACAGCTCCTTTGAGACGCTGCTGGAAGAGAAAGACGCGCGCATCCAGGAGCTCAGTGCAAGCAGCACTGCGGCCGGGTTGGCATCTTCGGCCGCTGCCGAGGTGGCGGAGCTTACAGCGCGAATTGAGGCGTCGCAGGATGAGGCCCAGCAGGCCACGGCCGGGCTGGAAGAGGCCAAGACTAACTGCGAACAGTCCCTCGCGATGCAGAGGCAGCTGGAGACTGCTCTGGCAGAGGCCACCGCTAACTTCGAACAGGTCCGTCTGCTCCAGGAGCAGATGGTGCCCAAGGCGCAGGTGGAGGAGCTCGAAGTGCGCGTGAAGCAGCTGACCGAGGAGCGCGACCAGATCAAGGCTGCCTGCGACAGCGCTCTGCAGCGGTGCCAGGAGGCAACGCGCGAAAATGAAGCGCTCCAAACGCTCACCAGCGCCGCCAAAGATCCGGAGGAGGCGGCGTCTTCGAACGCGGCGGCAGCGCCGGAGTCCGGTCCGGCGCCTGCTACAAGCTCAACTGGCGGTCCGTACGCGTCGTGCATCCAGGCGCTCGTGGATTTGTTTGGCAAGACACCGGATGTGTTGGCCTTGACTCAGGAACAAAACGGCACGGCACAGCCTGTGATGGAGCAGAAGCTGGCGGATTTGATTGAGTGCATGGACAAGGCCAAGGCTTGCCTGGCGAGCCTCGAAGCCAGCGACGCCGAGCGGGAGCAAGCGATGGCAGAGCTGACTTCGCTCAACGCGAATCTGACTGGCGCAGTGCACCGCGCGACTGATGCCGTCAGTCGGCTTCAACCAGACGCCGATCAAGCCGCCACCTCTGCACCCGACGCCGCAGCTGTTGCCGAAGTCTCTTCGGAGATCGTTGGCGTCGTCGTTGCTCAGGCCGCAGCCGAGGTCGACTATACGCGCGCCCTCAGCCACGTGCAGGCGGAGCTGCAGCAAGCTCTCGCGGCCAACGGGAAGCTGGAGGAGGAGCTCAGGAAGGCAGTGAGTGCGGCGCCCGCGGTGGCGGCTGTAGCCGAAGCCGCAGCCGAGGTCGACTACGCACGCGCCCTCAGCCACGTGCAGGCGGAGCTGCAGCAAGCTCTCGCGGCCAACGGGAAGCTGGAGGAGGAGCTCAGAAGGGCCGTGAGCGCGGCACCTGCCCAGGCGGAGGAAGCCTCGAGCAAGATTGAGCATCTGCAGGAGCAACTCGAAACAGAGCAGTTTGACCACACGCAGAACTTGGAGCGCGTTGTGGCTCACGTGACTGAGCTCGAACACGAGCTGGAAACGGCCAAGGCGCATGTCAGTGAGTTGGAGGAGAAGCTTGATGAGGAGCAGTTCGACCACAAGCAGAACATGGAGCGCGTCACTGCACACGTGACTGAGCTCGAACAAGAGCTGGAAACGGTCAAGGCGCACACCAGTGAGCTAACGGAGAAGCTCGATGAGGAGCAGTTCGACCACAAGCAGAACATGGAGCGCGTTATGGCACACGTGACTGAGCTCGAGACCGAGGTGCCTGCGCTGCAGGCAAAGATTGCTGAGCTAGAGGAGAACGCTGAGGAGGAGCAGTTCGACCACAAGAAAAATATGGACCATGCGCAGGCCCACGTGACTGAGCTCGAGCAAGAGGTGGAGGCGCTTAAGCAGAAGCTGGACGGGATCTCGGCTGTCGAAGAGACCAGGGTACTTGAGCTCTCGGAGGCTCAGAACAAGCTGGCGTCCTTGGAAGAGGGCTCTGTGGCGCACACCACTGTGCTCAAGAAGGTGGTGGATGACCTGCAGAGCGCACTGCAATCCAAGGACGAAGAGCTCGTGGCCAAGGGCAAGGCGCTGGAGGCGTCGCGCGCAGAGCTTGCGTCACTCTCGGATGACATTGATGGCCTGGTCAAGGATCTCAAGGACGTGGAGGGCATCTCGAGTAAGATGGAGAGCGTGCGTGCCAAGATAACGGAGCTGGAGACGGCGCGCGACGAGCTGCAGGCCAAGAACGGAGAATTGCTCGGCAAGGTGGACGAGCTGGAGTCGGCGGTCACCATGGCCAAGGCCGGCAAGGCGCGTGCCGAGACGGAGATGGAAAGTGCCATTTCGCGCGAGGCCGTGCTCCAGGGCAAGCTGGACGGGAAGCAGATCCAGATCCAAACGCTCGAGGTGCAGTTGGCCAAGGCCAAGGAGGTATCGCAACCCTCAGGGTCGTCCGACGACACGCAGCTGCCGGCGGTCCTGAAGCGCAATGAGGAGTTGGAGCAGGCTGCCGCCGCCAAGGAGCTCGAGCTCACGCAGGCTCGCAGCAAGCTGGCTGAGGTTGAGAAGGAGCTGGTGACGCTCAAAGAATCCAAGGAGATGCAGGACAAGGACAGGGCGCAAGCTGCCGGTACGGCCGCCGCCGCACACAAGGAGCTGGACGACATGAAGACTGCGACGGCTGACCTGGAGAAGAAGCTTGCCGTCGCTGTCGCTCAGGCGCAAACGGCAGAGAGCCAGGTGGCCTCGCTCGAGGCGCAGCTTACTGACAAGACGGCCAAGGTCGAGACCCTTTCCGCCCTCGCTAAGGAGTTCGAGACCAAGCTTGCTGCCTCCCAGGCCAACCAACCGGAAGCGCCGGCAAGTGAGGAGCGTGGCCTCAAGGCCAGGATTGAAGAGCTTGAGGGCGAGCTCGCCGAGGCTAAGGGTCGTCTGGACTCGAACAAGGGCGTTGACGCCCTGCAGCAACAGGTGACGGCGCTCACCCGCGACGTAAAGCGGTTGGTGGAGACTGGACGCGAGCTTGGCGAGGAGGGGCGGAGGCAGCGCGAAGAACTGCGGCAGGCTGAGCGTGTCAAGGCGGAGCTTAGCGACAATCTGCAGGTGGCGCAGGCCGAAGTGGCGCGCCTGCGCGAACAGAAGACGTCGTACTCGACGCAGTCTGAGAGCGCGCGCTCAGATCTTGAGTCGCGGTACCTGGAGAGCGAGAGCAAGCGGCAGAACCTCGAGGTGGACATGAAGCTCGCCATCGCCGAGCGCACGCGTCTCCATCAGGAGGTGGAGCGCCTCTCGAAAGAGGTGAATGACGAGCGCGTGCAGGTGAACCGCCTGCAACAGGAGCTCGAGCATGAGCGCCTGCGATCCACGGGCTCGTTTGCAGGCAGCCCGTCGCGCCAGCAGAGCCCCTCGCGCGCCGACCGGGAGATGGAAATGCGGCTGCGGGAGTCGGAGGAGCGGTGCCGGGAGCTGCAGGACGAGCTGCGCGCTCTGGATGAGCTCAAGGCGCGCTCTGGCAGCGAGCTTGGGCACCACGATAGCACGTCGGAGGGTAGCGGCCTGCGCCAGGAGGTGGCGCGCCTGCACAGCCAGCTGCAGGCGAGCGAGAGCCGGTGCCGAGACCTGGAGGAAGAGGTGCGTGACCTGCAGCAGCAGATGGCCTCTGCGCGCTACGGCAACGACGAATGGGGCGCGCAGGCCGACCGCTACGGTAGCGACCGCGAGTCTGCTGCGCTGTCCGAGGGCACCGGGTGCAACTTGTGCCATGAGCGCAACATCCGCATCCGCACCCTGCTCAAGGACAAGGCCGAGTGCCATGCTCAGGTGCGTCAGCTGTCGTCCGAGGTTGTGGGGCTGACCGAGGCGCTGGAGATGGTGACGCTGCGCGCCAAGGAGAAGGACTCTCGCCACACTGAGCTGCAAGCTAAGATGGAGAAGATTGTGCGTCTGGCTGGGCTTGTGGACCCGCTCCTGGCGCTCGACGCCCGGGCGGGCCCGATGCTGGCCGGCCCTCGCAAGAAAAAGTTGAAGGCCAAGGGCGGTGCCAAGAGCACGCGCCAGCCCTCGCCTGTGTACCCGCGCCAGGAGCACTCGCTCACTCCCCCGCGGCGCGCGCCGGACCAGCTGCGCGCGGAGGCGTGGCAAGATATCTTGTCGAGCACGCCCAGCCTGCAGTCCAACGTGGGGCCGCACATGTTTGGCGCGGGGCTGCCAATCGTAGGAGCTGCTCCGTCCCGCCCCGCTACAGTGCAGATGACGGCCGGGCGCCCCCGCCCGCAGAGCGCGCGCGCGCGCATCGAGGACTGGGAGAAGCAGGTTGGCGGTGCCATGCCCGCCAGCATGGCACACCACGTGGAATCGAGGCAGGAGTACTACCCGGAACGTTCGAACATGCAGCGGCCGATGTCTGCCAATGCCAGTTCTGACTCCGGTAAATTCGCGCCGTACCCGCCGTCGAACCCGTCGCGTCGGCCAGCGCCCCTCGACGTGCGCGGGCAAAATAGCGCGTACTCGTCTGCGCGCCCCTCACCCGCCATCGGCTCGGGCCCAGACTCGGCGCACTACCCGTCGCAGGCGCAGGGCTTCGTGGGCAACATGCGCCCGTTCTCGTACCTTGTCAAGTGTGTCAAGGAGGGCAGCGTTACCGCGCAGACGGAGCTGCGCATCGTGATCGAGTACTGCAACTCGGAGCACTACTCGCGCAGGCACGACATTGCGCGCTACCAACACATCTTCGAGCGCGTCCTCACCGCGCTGCGCGACAATCTGCGCGGGCGCTACTTCACAATCTCGTCCAACAAGGAGTCAGGCAACCGCAACGCCCTCGACGTGGAACCGCGCGCCGGCGCCTTTGAGATCTACGTCGAGTGGAGCGACGCCAAGGCCGGCAACGTCAACGCGGTCGTGCTATTCAGCAAGCTCGAAACCCTCCGCTACCCCAACCCCGCCAATGTGGCCGCGCGCCTGCGCGCCGTTCTCAACGGCGGCGAAGACCATTCTGATGTCGCTTTGGGCGAGTCCGACGCTTAAAGGCGGGCCTGTTTACGCACACTTAATTCAAACAATTCATACGCTGCCAAGCTCGGCGCTCACAGCTGTTGATCCGAGCAGCCACGTGCAGCATCAAGGGGGTTTGCCCTTGCGTGCTGCCCGACTGCGAGCACCACTTTGGTGAGTTCTCGGACCAACAGGGTGCTGACGTTGCAGGCATCGGGTGTTTGAGGGCGGGACTTTGCCCTGGAACAGATCTCTGGAGAGGTAGAAGAGAGAGAGGAGGAAACGATTGAGGCGCAGGGGGGCGGATTGAGCGAAAGAAATTCAGAAATGGAGGGGAATGATTAATTGATGTCACTGTGTTAGTTTGCCTTTCTCGTTTCTATATATACATAGCAATTAAGAATAAACACTAAGAACCCTGCGCTGTTTTCGTGAGCCGTGGAGAATGATGCGCACGTGCCCGCGCCTGCGCGCACGCGAGCATTGATAAGAGCTGTCTGAATGTGTGTGCGGAGAGCATTTTTGTATGAGG
>Ga0115100_11212862_pt1 | contig 11748 bp, 1 predicted proteins | sample MBTome_3_FD_89642 | JGI IMG/M metagenome (GOLD analysis project Ga0115100, IMG submission 89642) | Marine eukaryotic communities from Pacific Ocean to study complex ecological interactions - MBTS_2Apr14_M1_3um Metatranscriptome... | ecosystem: Environmental > Aquatic > Marine > Oceanic | place... | reverse complement strand
TTTTTCAAATAATCTTGGTCCAAACGGTATTTCGACCTCAGTGAACATATTAAACTTTTTTTTTCATAATATATATATTTATCGTACAAACTAGATAATAAATATGCATACTTTAATTAATTACATGTATTCAAAGAATAAATGACTCAAATTAATTTTTAGGTTCCAAACAATTCATTGTGAGTGTAGTATCGACGTCGTACACCTTCACAGATCTATGGAAGTTAGCTTGCTGGCTGCAACCGTCAGTACCTTGTGCCTGGACAAAATATGTGGTATCTTCGCCATTGACACGAGTTCCGGTAATGGTAACATTGTCACCGTTCACTACACAGTTGGAACTGTCTCCATATTGATCAGCACAACTCAGGAGTTCAAGATTGACACCTGAGCAATCATCTTTGACTCTATCTTTGAACAGCTCGTCAGTAGTGAAGGTGATGGACTTATCGTTAGGATACAAGCAGATTTCTTCAGAACAAGAATCACAAGTAGGTGCTTTTTCATCAGCGACGTTCACAGTTTGAACCCAAGAGGATGAATGTCCATTTTCGTCCACGGCGCTGTATTCTCTTGTAATTGTGTAAGTTCCACAAGGGGCCTCATTCGCTTGGGTCGAACTAATTGAAGGAACCGCAACCACTCCAGCATCACAAGCATCTTCAGCATCAATTTGGAGTTCTGGAATGAAGACAGAACAGTCACTGTTCTTGTCTCCTGTAGGGAGAGTTCCATTTGGATCATCCAAGTTGATAAGAGTAGGAGGGGTTGTGTCAATAACGACAATTGTTTGAGAATAAGAGGTTTCGTTGTTGGCACTATCAGAAGTAGTCCATGTGTGCACGATTCTGTAGTTGTTACCAACTTGTGCAAAAGTAGCAGAACTGTATTGGACGTCTGGAGTGGAGTTGGATGCATCATTATCAACAGCAGCAATATTGGTTGGAGTATCGAGCTTGGCAGTACAGTCACACTCAACGGTAGCATTCTCAGGTAAGTGAGTGAAGCGAGGAGGAGTAGTATCCACGACGACGATAGTTTGCGTGTAAGAAGTTATGTTAGAACCGTCAGTTGCAGTCCAGGTTCTCTCGATGTTACCATTTACAGTTTGTTGACTGTATGCAGGAGTAATGGCTTTACAGTCATTGACAACAGTGAGAGTACATGCAGGGATAGACTCATCAATTTCAATTTGCACATTTTCTGGGTAGTCATTAAGCTCTGGAGGGGTATTATCTTCAACTACAACAGTGAAAACGAACGAAGCTGAATTGGCACATTCATCAACTGCCTCCAAAGTGTATACAACAGTCATATCACATCCGACTTTTCCCGCCATGTTAGAATTAGCTGTAATGTTTTCAGTGTGGGTAACAACAATATCACCGTTGCTGTTGTCTGTGATTTCAAAGTCAAAACTGTCAATGATATCATAAGCAGTTATTTTGGTTCCATATTCCATTGAATCAACAGTTGAGATAGGACTACTGTTAGTAGGAGTAATGACGGGTGGTGCGGTGTCCCTTACCTTGACCGTTTGGGTGACAGAGGTGCCGTTGGCGCTAGTACAGTCATCAGTTTCCCATTTTCTGTTCAAAGTAAAAGTGTGAGGACATACTACATCGCTGATATTTTCAGTGAACACAACATTTGTCGAACCAGAGCAGTTATCTGCGGCAGAGATTTCTCCTGGCCAAGATGTAGCAATGTTTTCAATAGACACAGTTGCGTCAGAAGGAGTAATATCAAATGTTGGTGCGGTAGTATCCTCGATCAAGGCGGAGAAGGTCGCAGTTGTTTGGTTACCACAAACATCGGTGATGGTGTAGAGGGTACTTTCGTAATAATTATTTTCACATGTAGGTGTGGGTTTCTCTGGAACAGCTACGTAGATAATATCACCAGAGCAGACGTCACTGTAGGTAGGAACTGGATGACTTCCCTTGGAACTGCATTGCCAGGTAGCTTCAGTCGTGAAATCGTCGAAAGCTGGTGGAGTGTCATCAAAAATGTTCACAGTTTGTTTGTACGTGGCAATGTTACCAGCTTGATCAGACACTTGCCATGTGTGGACTCGTTTTTCTCTGTGGGTACACATTGTGTTAGAGATTTCCGTGGTACGAGTAACATCTCCAATAAATTCACAATTGTCAGTGGCTAATGGCCAGGCGGAGTTGTCATCACTGGTACATTGTACATCTATTTCAGATTCAGGAAGGGTGTTTGCGGTAAACTGAGGTGGAGTGGTGTCTACAACTATAATGGTTTGAACATAAGATGAAGAATTGTTGCAATCATCAGTATCGGAGTATCTGTTTTCTAACGTGAACTCGGTTAAACCAACTCCGTTTTGGACATCCACCAAGTTGGTGTACGTACTTCCTAACAATGAGTTATCATGGTAGACATTTCCAAAGGCGTCCTCAGTGCCAATGTGCACTTCGCCACCACATGCAGAGTCTTTTGATAAGGCTTTCATGTAGTTGAAGGTATCACTACATTCAAGAGTAATTTCACTACCTTGCGCATGTTCAATAACTGGGGGAGAGTTATCAGTGTGAGTGAATTTGACGACAGAAGTTGTGACGTTACCACATAAATCTTCGGCTCTCCAAGTGTAATCAACGGTGAAGGAATTATCACAGTCGAAATTTCTTGCGGAGTGAGAGACGGTGGCATTAATATTATCATCACTGTTATCATCAGCAGTTACAGTGAAAGCGCTAGATTGAGCTTCATCATCAATAGAAGGACACAAATTGTCAAACTGTGGTGCTGGTACACCAACCAATTTCGGTGGGCTATTATCTTGGGCCTCTCTCATTCCCACTTGTGTGGTAGTATTTCCACAGTTGTCGGTGGCTACGTAAGTGTACATTCTTTGTTCCTTGCAAAGAGAAGAACGAGTATCAATTACGGAGACATCAACATGTACTTGTGTATCACAATCGTCACTAGTGAAGTGAGGTGCTTTTACCACTTCATTGGTCCATTTAAAGGCAATGGATTCCGACAGGGATTCCCAAGAAGTCTGACCTCCAACTAACTCCTCACCACTTAAGTTGTCTACCTCACTACCAATCGTTACCACGTAAGATCCTGTGGATGTAGAGGTTGTCCAAGCTTGATTTCCATCTACTAAAATTTCACAGCTGCTGGTAACGGGATTGAAAGAGAATCGTTTTGCTGCGTAGTCATTTGCGTTACTGGCACAATCTTCGGCATTTAGTGTCACAGCGATAACACCAAGTCCGGATAACTTCTCGTCGTTTTCTTGTTTTGTTGCAGATAAATAGAACTTAGACACATCTCTGTCAAGGGTGATTCCAGTGCTTGTAAATGTCGGAGGGGAGTGATCCCAGGATACTAATTTTGCATTAATGCTTCTAGTATTTCCGTTATCATCAGAGGCGGTAATAATTTTGTGTTTTTTTACTAAAGCAGGAGAGCACGTCTGCATAGGGGTCTGCATGGAGAAGTCGTAATCTACCGTAATAGCATCATCGCAATTGTCGGCCACATTCGCTTCAATGAAAGTTTCAAGATCGGCTTCCATTTCTGCAATATCACAGTCTGCGTAGTAATGCGCATCACCATCTGCTACGAAGAGATGGTCATGCACAGAATAATGGAAATCTGTTCCAGGCAAAGTAATTGTTGGAGGAGATACATCTTCAAAAGTGAAAGTCTGTTTGATACTTGTTTCATTGCCAGCAACATCGGTAATAAGCCAAGAGCGTACAACTTCGAATTCATTTCCAGAGAGAGCATTGGTAACATCTGCTCCATCGGTGACAATTGTAAGCTCTCCTACTGCCGTACAGTTGTCAGAGCAGCTTACATCATCCTCATCTGGACCTGGCATGTTATCCTCACAATTAAGCGTGTGGGGCTGAGCCGAGCAATTGGCTTTTTCTGTGTCATTAACAACGTAAACAACTTCTTTAGTAGCACTGTTTGCGCAGGAGGAATCTTTACTGTTATCATACACCGTCCATGTTCTTTTAATTGAGTAATCATGTTTGTTGGTGTGAGCTAAGGTTTCTTGAGAAAAGTCGAAAACAGACTCGCTACAGTCAAAGGTGGCACAGTTGTCACGGAATACGAAATCCGATGAACATAAATCAGCGACAGTTGGAGGTGCGCACTGTTCGAGTAAACTTTCATTGAAATTCCAGTCGTAAGTAGGATCTTCGTTGTCTTGAACAGTCAGAGTTGTAATATGTGTTGATGTGAGTCCACATTTGTCGGTAGCAACATATGTGTATTTTTCAATATAGTGATTATCACTACACTGGTTGAGCATACTTGGAGTCTTTGAAACTTGAATAACATAATCAGATCCAGTCGCAACATCAGAGGCAGATGGAGCGGTGGTGTCAATCTGAGCGCTATCTTCGCAGTTGAAGGTCCATGGGCCAGGAGAAGAATCGAAAGTTGGTGGGGTGGTGTCAGTGATTGTGATAGTTTGGACATGAGATGTCTGATTACCACTGTCGTCGTTCACTACCCAAGTGTTCGTGTATACAGCAGTACAATCATTTTTGGATACTTCGACAAGCCTGTTTGTAACAGTAACAGATTCGGTGCCTCTGAAACATTCATCTGTGACATCGAGGACTTCGATCTGGTCAAAATTAGATGAGCCTTTGAAACTTCCGTTGGAAGTACAAACACCATTGACGGCATCACAATATCTTTTATCATCCAATCCAACACATCTACCGTAGGTTCCACCACATTTGTTATCAATGTGAGCTTCGACTGTGTAGCTTTGAACTTCGTCTGTGTCCATAATAACTGGTGGGGTTGTGTCATCGCCTTTCGTCAGAGTTTGCACATGAGAACTCTCAAAACCACACTGGTCGGTAACTGTCCATGTGAGTTCCCATTCAGTGACGTAATTATGGTTGCTAATAATTGAAGGGTTTGGACTATATTCAGCTTTTTCTGTTAACACGGTGTTACACGTACCACAAGCATCAGTACATGTAACATATGCTTCGTATCTACTGTAGTCATCATGTAATGGGTCAAATGTGCATGCAATGTTAGCATTTCGAGAATTTTCTGTTTCTGGAACAAGGACGACAGTTGGAGGAGTAGTATCAGTGTAGTTCACAACATGGGTTTGCGATTCCTCATTTCCAGAGGCATCGGTAGCGACAACTTCATAGGTGTAGACATGGGCAACGTCATTGCAACCAGCGTAAGTAGTAGATTGGACAGTAGCAGCAGAATTGGTAGGATTGGTAACGAAAGATACGTTAGCTTCTGTTGTCAACGCTCCACAATTATCGTAAGAACCGTCATCACCAGTGTAAGAGTCAGGGCCAGATGGAGGGGTTGCTCCATTACACTCAACAGTAACAGAACTTTCACAGAAGTCTTGGGAAGTTCTAGTATCACCACAAGTCATTTTTGGAGGAGTAAAATCACGAACAATATCGGTATATTGATAAGTATTAGCATTACCACATTCATCCTCCGTTGTGTATATATACTTGATGTTGTAGTTAGAACCACCTTCATCTGGGTGAGTTGAGTAACCATCCCTAGGATAAGTTACTTCGGTGGTTCGGACAACAGTGGTAGTATCATAGTTACAAGCGTCTTTAGCAGTTAACACACCAGGGGCTCTAAGATTACACCAATCTTGGGCAGACGCAGAATTTCCGCCTTCAATTGCAGATAATTCATCAGCATTAAAAACAGGAGCAGCTGTGTCTTCCACTTTTATTGTTTGGGTCTGGACCACAGAGTTGCTCACGACATCATAGACCGTGTAAGTGAAGACTTTGGTGTAATCATTGGCACATTTCTGAGCTGTTGTTTCTTCAACCAAAGAGTCGATAGTTCGCTGAGCATCAATTGGTTCCCAACTGCAGCCTTCGGTAGAGTTGGTCAAGAGAGCTGATGCTGCTTCAATCTTTTCGTCAGTTTCGGTGTCATCACAAGTAATTGTAGTACCAAGAGGGACACAATTGAAATCAGACATAACTTTATCTAAAACTTCGATAGTTTGAGTAAAAATGTCAACGTTGCCATCAACGTCGGTACATTCCCAAGTGCGTTCGACGTTGAACTGTCTTATTTCAGCAAGAGCGTGACGCCAAGTTTCTTCTTCGTTATAGACAACAGGAATAGAACCGGCCATGTCATCTTGACAAGTAACAGCTTGAACTGGAATTGGCCACTCCATGGTTCCTTCTACACTAATATTTTCATCTGGGAGATTTTCTAAAGTTGGAGGCGAGTTGTCACTAATGTCAACTTGATAACATTTTTCTCCAGGGTTAACACCATTTTGATCTGGCATCGTGAAACAATGTTCTACAACATAGCTGGTTGCTGTGGTTTGAGAAAGCGTTTCGGTAGTTGCAACACAAGGGAGACGAGTGCTTTGGTCGGCAGCCAAGCAGTTGTCACCATATTTACATTCAATTCGCTCAGGAACGTCGTTGGCTTCGGCAGTAATACTTACTGGTTCAGCAGCAGCTCCATCGCTACCCCAGTAATACAAAGGTGGCGTTGTGTCATTGACGGTGATGCTATACTCATACGAAACACTCAATCCGCAATCATCAGAGGCAGAGTAGCTCCACTTATTCACAAATATATCTTTATCTGTAGGGTTCAAATCTGGAACCATGGTTACGGTAGCCCTAGAACTGCAAAGATCTGAATAAGTAGCAGTCACAGCAACTTGGTCGGCAGGAACTTCATAGGCACAATCATAAGTTTGGTTTACTGGAGCAGTATCATTTGGCCACGTCAAGACAGGAGGAACGGTGTCTGTAACAGTTTCATTTCTGTTGTAGGTCACACTATTGTCTGCACAGTCAGTTACGACCCATCTTTCTCGCAAGAATTTGCAATCTATTTCAGGAGAATTATCTAAATCCATAATCATTTCATTCAAGTTGGTGTAATCAATTGTCAAACTATCAGCGAAGTCAATATGTTGATTATCACTGGAGCTCTTCGATGCTGTAAAAGTTGGAAATGTGGTGGTTAACCCATCGCACTCGTATGCAGGGGTGTAAGAGTACACACTGCCTCCCAATGATGAGGTGTCTTCGGAATTTGACTTGAAGAGCAATTCTGGTGGAGTGTTATCAATGGCGGTTTGGGTCCATGAATGCTCCGTTCTAAGACCACATGCGTCTACAACAAAAATAGTCTTCGTGTTATCATAGGTGGTTGCACAACTGTTACTAAGAGTTTTTGTGTCACTTCCACTTTGGACAGTCAAGGTGTCTAAGCAATCATTTACGGCAGAAAAGGTAGGAAGAGAGTAGTTGTCTCTCCATTCGTCCCATTCTTTAGTTTCAGAATCAGGTTTAACTTCCAAAGTTGGTGGAACAGTGTTCAAAATTCTCACAGTTTGAGCAAAAGTAGATTCGTTGCCAGCTTCATCATAAGCGGTCCAATGGCGAACAACTTCACCATCGTGGATACAAGTCATATTTGGAGTTTCAGTCAAAATAACAGTAATAGCTTCTTCAGCTGAACAATTGTCTTCTACGGTTACCGTACCAGTGGTATCTTCAAAATCAACGAAAGCACATTGATAAGAATTATCTTCAGCTACAACAGTCAAAACAGGTGGAACATCATCGTAGACGGTGGCAGTTTGGTCGAAAGTCGTGGTGTTTCCACTTTCATCTACAATCGTGTAAACTCTCTCAATGGTGTACTCGTGCAGAGAGTCACCATCCTTTCTATCGGAAGTCATGTCAAAGTCAATATCACTTGTTGCAGTGCATGTATCCGAGTATCCGACGGTAGGGTCATGAACGACAGCGTCACAACTGTAGCTAAGTGTGGGAGTGTAATTTGGATCAGAATCAGAAAATTGAGGAGGGGTTAAATCCTCAACGGTCAGAGTATTCACCACTGAATGTTTCAATCCTTGACCATCAGTGCAAGTGTAGGTGACAGCATATTTGTCTAACCATTTTTCTACAGATGCATCAGTACCTGCATCATGGACAATCGTGTGCACAATATCGACATCGAAGTCTGGATGGGCGTCAGTACAAGCATCTGTACAAGTGTTAGTCAACATATTGATTGAAGTAACGTCAAGTGCAGGGCACTCCACAGTCTTGTCGGTTGCACTCATTACTGGTGGCACGGTATCTACGTACGAGACGATAGTGACGTGACTCTCCGCGTTCCCACAGTCATCTTGAATCTGATAAGTATACATGAGGTCCCCACCGAAGTTTCTGTTACCGGAGGTGATACTACCAGTAACAGCAGGTAAGGTGTTGTCACAGTTGTCTTCAGCATTTGCCGTGATGAAGTAAGGGTTAGGGTCGGTGAGACATTCAAGAGTCACATCGTCTGCATAATTAGACAAACTTGGAGGAGCAGTATCTGTGACCGTCACTGTAGTAAAAGCTTCACTCATATTTTGACTATGGTCAACATGGTAATATCTTTCCTTGTATTTGTAAGTTCCAGTACAAACATTTTCATTTTCAATATTAATAATTTCAACCAGTGCGGTAGAATCTTCTTCACATAAGTTCTCCGCGTTACATGGATTTGAGTCTGACAATGCACAATCTTTGAAAGTTGGTTTGACAGCAGGTATTGCAAGACAATCCAAGTCATCACAAAGGCAGGATCTGTTTGCATTAACCACGTCATTCAATGCTGGTGGTGTGTTATCTTTTACAACATATGTTACAGAGTGGCTGTTCACAGCATTTCCGCAGTCATCTTTAGGGTTCCAATCTCTTGAAAGAGTGTAGTCACACGTAGATTTTGAAGTCACGGTGTTTTCAACGTATTGCATGTCGACATCATCCGGGCTACAAGCTTCAGTGACTGGAATAGAGTCATCTGCAATTGGGTTTGAGAAACCAGATGCTGTGAAATATTCTTGATATGAAGGCAAATCATCAGGTGTGGTGAAGGTAGGACTGGTGATATCAATGGTTGTGATGGTCCATTGATGGGTAGTAGCGTTACCACATTCATCCGTAATTACGAATTCATTGTGGTAAATGGCTTTACCAACACAGTCATCAGTGATTGTTTGCAATTCATTTTTGTTAGATGTTGTGATGCTCCCTGTAGAAGTGCAATTGTCAGAGTATTGAATTGCAGCAAGTTGTGCGCTGAAATCAGGCTCGCTTCCACAGGTATCGAAACTTTCAGACTCAGGCAAAGTGGTTGACACGAAATTAGGTGGTGTAGTGTCACGTACATATGCCATGCGTGTGGTGGTGGACTGATTCCCACTTGCGTCAGTGGCAGTCCATTTTCTAGATTTTTCTGTGTTATCCGCACAGCTTGGCGTGTTGTCACTTGCATCCAATTCACGTACGCTCAAAAATTCTTCTTGAACATCTACGGCGCTGTTTTCAGTACAGTCGTCTTCAGCGGTTGGCTGCAACAACAAGAATGAGGCAAGCTCACTGCATTCGACGGTTTCTGTTCCACTACCGTAATCAGTAAGAGTGGGAGGTGTGGTGTCAGTTACTGTGACCGTGATGGTAACAGATGATTCATTGTTATATTGATCAGTAGCACGATAGACGGCCTCGATTTGACAATTATCGTTACGGCAGTCATTAAGCGCGTACGTGCTAGTAGCAGAGAAATCGTCAGTAGTGTCACCACAATTTTCAATGATAGAAGGTGTTGGGATGAATTCCAGCAGAGAAGTGGAATCTGATACAGCAGATTTGCTACCATTTGCTTCGTTGGTTAATTGGCTACAATCCATTTCGAAGTTGTCTTGGACGGTGACGAAAGCGGGTGGAGTGGTGTCCACAATTGTGACTTCGGTCGTTTTGGTAGCACTCAAATTACAAGCATCCGTGCAAGTCCAAGAGTAAGTTGTTTTATTACCTTGGGTCTGACTATCTACGACTGCATCCCAAGAGCTACCCGTAGCGGCGTCGTAACAGTTAACATCAAAAGAGGGAACTGAATCGCATTCAACAGTCATGGACGCAGGAGTATCAGTACCAGTGAACTTTGGTGGGGTAGTATCTTTCACAGTAATGTTTTGTGCGGCTTCAACTTGGTTGTTGTATTGATCTGATGTAGTGAAAGTTTTCGTATAGACACATTCACAAGAGTTGGCGTCGCAATTAGCATCCTCGTTTTCGTTCACAGTAGTGTTAGAACAATTGTCGACAGCGACAGGACTACAGAACAAACTTGTAGGGTCAACATCCGAGTTCTTTTCAACAGTCTTGTCATCGTCTACTCCAGAAATGACAGGTGGGGAGTCGTCATAAATATTCAAGGTATGTTCATAACTTGCTCCAAGACCACAAAGATCCCTAGAGGTGTATGAGTAGACAACCACAACAACACCATCCGGATTCACACTACCGCTATTTGAAACCACAGTTTTCTCGATGGGTGTCAATTCTGAACTAGTGGAGCAAAGATCAGAGACTTCAAGTAAAGGCAAATCATCTTCGTTATTACTGCTCTCACAACTTGCATAAGATGAAGATAATTCTGGAACACCGACAAAGAAAGGAGCTTCTCCATCAGTAACAACAATGGTCTTTTCTTGTTTGTTTTCGTTACCGTCTTCATCGGTTGCTGTCCAACTGCGGATCAATTTATAGCTGCAGTTGTCAGTAGCTTCAGTATTTTCGTCAAAAGTAACTGTAAGTGAGCTAGATGTACAAGTGTCGGTGGCGGTCACTTCACAAGCAGCTGGCACTTCTCCACAGCTGGCACTGTTCAGTTCTGGGACTCCGACAAGAGTTGGGGGGACACTATCGACAACATTCACAGTTTTCGTAAAGACGCTTGTGTTGGCCTCATCCTGAGCAGTGTAAACATACTCGTAAGTACCAGTTCCAGATGTTGAGGTACCACTAGGAGTGAAATTGGCTTGTGCAGTGATAATTGTTTCGGCAGCACAGTTGTCTGAAGCAGTCAGGGTAACGGGAACTGGCACATCTTCACAGGATACAGTGTAATTGTTTGAGAGATCACCAGAAAAGGTTGGCGGTACGGTATCAGCAACCGAGTAACTAAAATTGCAATCTTTGGAATAGTTGTTTTCATCAGTGACAGTTAACTGGACAGAAACTGAAGAAACAAAGCTACTGTATTGGAATCTAGCCGTAGTGACAACTGTGGAACTGTCGTCGATGGTGACACCACTAGTCGTGGTCGCCCATTGAACACTGTTATATCCACTAGAACCTACTGGGTTGAGAGAGATAAGGACATTTCCGTCATAGCAATTGAGATCAGTACCTTCGACGGTGATGGTTTGGGGATTACACACAAGAGCTGGTAAGGCGTCACAACCTGGAGCATCAATTGTGCCTTTGTTTCCTTCAGAGTCGAACCATGGAACTTGAATTGTTCTTGTGTTTTGATATACGGTGAAGGTAAAGTTGTTACCACTATTCAGCACATGCACGTCCATTTTTTGTCCATCAGGGTGAGCCGTGGATTGGGCAGGATCGAGGTTGTAAGTGTTACAAGAAGGTAACGCAAGATACAATGATGATGCTGAAGAGTCAAGAGTATAGGCGAACGTGTAAGACAGTCCTCCATCGTTAGCTGAGCGTGTTGCTTCCAAGCCGACGGCTCCACTAATGCTGGTAGTTGCAGCCAAGGCAAGAGCGGACGCTGAGAGATTCCAGCGACCCATCTTTCGCCGTTTGGTGAGCGACCGCGCGTCAAAAACGGGTTATGAGCAAAGCTTGTGTCCTTCGAGCGACCTCAAATATAAAGTATAAAGTAAAC
>Ga0115100_10023830_pt1 | contig 11768 bp, 1 predicted proteins | sample MBTome_3_FD_89642 | JGI IMG/M metagenome (GOLD analysis project Ga0115100, IMG submission 89642) | Marine eukaryotic communities from Pacific Ocean to study complex ecological interactions - MBTS_2Apr14_M1_3um Metatranscriptome... | ecosystem: Environmental > Aquatic > Marine > Oceanic | place... | reverse complement strand
CTCCTGAAGAAGCCCAGCTTCTGGAAGAAGCCTAAAGAGGAAAAGCTCGAGTCCGGATGTTTTTAAAATGGAAAGCGCGAAAATACCGAAGCTGCTCCAGAACGAGCTACTTGCAATCGAAAATGCAATCAAGTCAGAATCCGTCACTGCGAGTACAGTCCACTCGGCGAAAAACGTTATCGAGCTCGTTGAGAGCAGATCTGGAGCTTCGAGCGAGCAGGTCGCGACACTGGCTAGGATAGTAGGCTCATACTGCAACCTTCTGGTGAGCGACGAGCCGGTCTTCGTAGCAGAAAACCCGCGCCAAAAACTGCGTAAGCTAATGCTCGAGACGATTTCGCGGCTACCGACGCAAGAAGCGATTATAAAGCGCAATGAGCAGCAGGTCTCAGCGATGACTTTCGCCATCATCAAAAGAGACAACGAGGACAACGCCTCAATCGCCCTGAAAATCCTCATCGATCTTTACAAAAACTGTCGACCCGGCATCTCCGCCGAAGTGCGCGACTTCCTCGCCACCGTGAGAAACATGTACCAGACGCTGCCTACTGCCATCGAACACTTTTTCGAAAATCCGCCCAGCTACGGGCCAGGTGAGACGCCCGACGAAACGAAGATTGGTTACCCGACGAAACAGACTTATCGCGTCAATGCTAATCACCAGATAGTGACCAGTGGAGGCACTCTCATCACAAGAACCTACATTCCTAAAGCGCTCAATTCACTTGTTGTGCTTATAGAAGCGCCCATAGCTGTTGTTCTGATGTACCAACTATACAGGGAAAGACTTGAAGATCTGTTTCAAATAATTTCGAGCATTCTTTCTCTTGCGCCCTCTGCTCAGGCCATGGCTCGACCTACTTTCAGAAGAGAGCTGTACGTCAATTTGATCGGTGTTCAGATCAAAAGCTTGTCGCTCGTAGCATATTTCGTGAAGTTGTTCCCGCAAAACATCATGCCCTACTCGCGCGATCTGCTTCTCGGCCTACTGGAAACATTGAAGTCTTGTCCGTCCGAAAAGGCCGCATACAGAAAAGAGCTGATCATTGCCGTTCGCCATATTTCGAATACTGATTTAAAGCAGGCGTTCATACCGCACTTAAAAGAACTTTTCGACGACCGAATTCTGTTCGGGCGCGGATTGACTGTAAGAGAGCACATTCGTCCGCTCGGCTACCACGTCATTGCCGAGCTGGTGCACCAGCTACGCACGTATCTGCCCTACGAGACGCTCTCGGCAGCGGTGTACACTTACATGACGAACATCCACGACGACTCGCTGCAGCTGGGCGCTCACGTTTTTTCCGCCAAACTGGTGGTCACCCTCATCGACTGCATTCGTCAATGCAAAGACCCCTCGATCAGCCCCAAAGAAATTAGAAAACTTCTCTTCAGAATTATGCAAGTTTTCACGGAGCGACTTTACTCACTCGCCAGCTTCGAGCTTGTTGTCTTGAAAAAAGTGCAGCCTTCCGAGGACGAGGAAGAGCGCCGCCAGACAGAAACAAGTCTTCAAGATAACAAACAGTTGCTCAAGCTCCTAGTCTGTGGCGCTAAGTTGGTAACTATCTACCTCTTCAGCCACCGGATCAACGAAATGAATATGCAGAACCGTCTACAAACAGACTTCGGTCCCAGGGAGCGACAGCTTTACCATAAGTTCGGTACGAATGTTCTCAAAGCAATCGACATCTACTCAATCAGCACCGGCGTTAAGTCGACAAGTGACGGGCGAGAGAAGGACCTCAAAGACACGCTGGAGTATTTCGCAAACACGTTCCTAAACTTGCCGCTCCCCGCTTTCAAAATCGTCAGTAGCGACATCATGGAGTTCCTCATCGAGCGAATGCATGAGAACCCTCTGCTCCACCATGTCGCACACCCAATTCTCACAAGACAACACTACTCCTTCGAGTTCTCTTCTATTTTGGTAAAACACGCCATTGCCAAAATGCCCGAAATGGGTAATCCCGGCAAACGTTCAGGACTTTACCTTTTACTGTTCAAGCAACTGTTCGGAACTGTGATCCATCTGCGCGGCGAAAACGAAGAAATGCTTCGACCACACCTCGAGCAAATCGTTAGTGGGGCACTGAAGCACGCCATCAATGCAAAAGATCCCCAAAACTTTTTCATGCTACTGCGCTCCCTATTCCGCTCGATTTCCGGCGGGGTTCATGAAAAGCTATACCAGGAGTTCCTGCCTATTCTACCGAAACTTCTTCGTCACATGAACCACTTGCAGGCGGAGCTGCACTGGCCAGACATGCACGACCTGTTTATCGAGCTGTGCCTGACTGTGCCAGTCAGACTGTCGTACTTGCTCCCTCTTATGAACGAGTTGATGGAGCCACTTGTTGAAGCGCTCAAAGGCGGCCCTACTCTGATTTCTCAGGGTCTGCGCACTCTCGAGCTGTTTGTCGACAACCTGCAGCCCGACTTCTTGCAAGAAAAAATCAAGCCCGTCCGCCCAGAAATGATGCGCGCCTTGTGGGACATCATCAACCGCGATGATATTATCCGCTCGAGCAAAGAGCGCGAGAACTGTTGCACCGCTGCTTATCGAATTCTTGGAAAGTTCGGGGGCGAGAACCGGAGCTCGCTCAGAGAAGCTCCCAAACTCGAATGGGTAGAGTTCAACAAAGCCTTTTCTCAGCTGATGGTCCTTGACTTTCACGACAACAAAATGACTATCCCCTTGGATAACCTTCCAACAGACGCGCTTGCGCTCCTCAGCTCGCGCAACTCTAATGACTTCATCCGTCGTTCGTGTGTTCAACTGCTGGTACTCATCTTGACTTCTCTAATTGAGAGAGAACAGCGCGAAATCACAGACAAGGTTAAGTATAATCTCTTCTTCACAAAATCAAATGACGTCTTCCGACAAAAGGAGACTGCAAAGCTCTACAAATGTGGCAAAAATGCAGATATTCCAGAAAAGCTCATGCGCACGACTATTCAAGGTCTCATTTACAGTATGCAATTTGAGGACTCTTCCATCTCCAATGATGCTTCTTTCCACATTGAAGCCTTGATCAGACATTTTGTCATTGTTGATTGCGGTTTTTACGTTTCCCCGATGAGCGAGCTCCCGTTAGTCAACGACCATAACAGCAAAATGGTGTATGTAGTCGAGGCAATGATAAGCACATTCGGGCTCCAGGAGTGCAACATTGACAAGATTTCCGCAGCAGTTTTCAATCTTGTAAAAATCGGATATGAAACAGCGACGCTTCTACTTGAAAATGGAGTCAAAGTAACAAAGCTGCCTTTCTTTGTTCTGGTTGCTCGCGAGCTGCAGCAGGCGTGTTACGAGCGAAGCTGGTACGTCAAATCAGCGGCTCGCAATGTCATGAAGAAGCTGCTAGATTACTTCCCACTCACCTGGATCTATGAGCACAGTCTCTCTTTCTACAAATCTCTTCTCTACATTCTACGTGATCTCGAAAACGAAGTTTCCTTCTCGACGGTCAAGCTGACCCACGAGACACTTTGGACACTGCTTGAAAGGGTTTTCTTTGAAGACTCTCCCGAAGTAAACCTCCAAGAGAGGCTGTCATCGCGGGAATCGTTGCTTAAAGCCTTAGTAAGGGACATCATTTCTCCGTTCAAAATTGTCCGCGAATTCTCACAGCGCACTCTTGGTCGCCTTGCTGAAAAATTTGGGAAAAACACGTCCGAAGTTATTCTTCAAATAGTCTCCAAGTTTGAAAATATCCTCGAAATCCCCCCTTTTCTTAAAGGTAAACTTGGAAACATGAACTACAAGGCGATTCCTATACAAATCGGAATTCTGAATGGGTCTGCTTTTTGCCTTGGACTCGACCCGCCTGTTTTTGTGTACAGCCAAGAACCAACCGCGGAGTGCCACACTTTTCTTGTCGAGACATTCAAGATCATGTCCGCAGACGAGAACTACATCAGCCGCGACTGTTACAAGAAATGGATGACCAAGAATGACCATGGGTATGAGAACTCGTTGACACCGCTGCGCATTGAAGCAATGCGCGTCATGTCCCACTGCTGCAACATAAAGAAACTACGCGAGGACATCTTCTCGGCGCTTTACCAGAACATGACGCAGCTTAATGAGAAGAAGAAGGACGATGAACTTATGAAGGGCGCAGAGAGCTGCTTGGAATTTTTCCTCGAGAACACGATGGCGCGTAAGGAATCCGAGATCACGATGGACTTTATCCACAGCGAGCTGAAACCCATCTTGGAGAAGATCACTCCACGTTCCTGTCCACGCTTCGAAGACATGGACTGCTACGTCATCGAGAGACTCGCCGTGCTTAGTCGCCTTCTTCCAAAAACACTAAAGCTGTACGACCGATTTGCTACGCATTTCCGCGAGACGCTGAAACGACTTGTCGAAACTGTCCACCAGAACCGCTCCCATTCCGAGCTTCTCAAGATGGCCGTTGCAACCGTGGAAGTATTTCCCCTTGGCCAAATAAGTGACAACTCGGCAACTAACCTTGAAGCGCTCATTCAGCAGATAATAGACACTGAGGAAGAGCTAGGTTTTTACATCGAAGAAATCCACCTTCATCTTGCGTCATTTTGTTGCAAAGTGCTTAAATCAGATTCTAGGCGCGTTTTTGAAGGCATACTCTCTATGGAAAAATTGGCTCATCCTGGCTGGACAAGGCTTTTTGGGCAATTTCTTCGCTATGACGAAGATTTTATCATTCACGAAGCGCTAATTTCCATCACTTCAAGAATACTGGACAAAGTACAGGCGAAAAAGCTCGACAAACACAAAGATGACAAGCTTGACAAACCGTCGATCGTTCTGTACCACGTTATCCAACTTATCGATAAGGTCAGCATTACTGTCAGCCCATCTAATGAAAAGCTTGGTCATGTTATAAAAAAACTGGTTCACGTTTGGAACACCCCGTGGCTCAATTTTACAATCAACAACACTAGTCCAGACGAGGACTTTAAAGAAATTCTTCTTATTTCACGAATTTTTCTCCGTTTCGCCCAAGAATTTAGCCGCGACACTTCCGTGCTTTTTGAACTTCAGAAGGTCTATCAGATACGGAACATGTGCCAGTTTACAGAGATCAAGTTCTGGCTCAAAAACGACATGGCGCGAGGCTACTCGACGGACGATCGGAGATTCATTCTCTGTCAAATCTTCGAGGGATGGAATTCCTCGGAGTTCTCGGAGCGTGTCAGATCCGATATTATGGAAAATATTGCCCTGCGTCTTCTGACGGAAAGCAAGGACGATGGCACGCTAGCGAAGCTGCTTGGCCAGCCTGGAGAAAATGACTTGGTCGGACTCGCTGTCAACAAAGTAGTGGAATGGAGTCCAAACGCTTGCGATCATCTGAGAGTCGCTGTTCTCCATCTTCTCCAGTTCCTGATTCAGCACTGTTTCGACTACGTTCAAGACGACAATATTTTTCCCGACCGTTTTCGACTAAATAGAATCACCGAGTTCAGCAGCCCATGCATCGCTCCAGAGGCTACGGCGATGGAACCCTTCACAAAGTTCAATGGGCATCTGCTACTGGCTATGATTGCCGAAAAACACAACGTCGACCCGACCATGACTCTCGACCTGTACGAGCGGTTGCTGCGCGCCTTCGGGATGCATTCGAAAGTTCTTGTCGATCAAGCGCTTGACATTCTGATCAATAAGTTGGCGCGGGATGGCCGCGTTGACGACATTGCAGCAGTGACCAGAAGAATACTCGTCGAGGAGTTCCAAATTCTCCGTGCCTCGGCGCAACTTAGTCACGTCGTTGGCCTCATCGAGCGCCACGGGGATGTCTTCTTCGCCTGCAAAGACAAGCCTGCCTTGATTGGCGTCATGGTTCCTAATATGAGTCGCTTGTCGAATAGCAATTTCAACGAGCAGAGGTGCTTGGCTGTGAAGCTTGCGGTGATGTTGATCAACTGGCAGAAGCGCTCCTTGCAGGCGAGCCCTTCCGTCTCCATCGTCGAAAAGAAGCACGCCGAGACGATAATAAACTTCCTTATTCGTATAATGAATCAGTATTTCGGCAACGACCAAAGTGGGCAGTCAGCAGACATCATCAACAAGTGCAAAAACGTGTTTAGTACAATCTACGAGTTCTCACTATGGGAAAATATTCCCCTTCGCCTCCAAGCCATAGAAAAGTGCTTCGAGTCAATCGACGGGTCGGACCAAAAAGCATTAGAAGCGGTTTCGGCAATGATGACACTTAAAGAGCTTGTTCACATAGTTCCAAATTCGATTAACGAGATTCTGACAATGCAGCAGACTTTGATCAATTTGATCTGTAGAGCAGATCTGCGAATCTACGCGGGCCTGAAGAATCTGCTCAAAGAGATCGTCGCGAAGTACGGCTCTCATCCGAGCTTGCAGCCGCTGCGAGATGCAATTTCGCAGCAGCTGAACGAAGGATTTAGTCAGTGCGAGAACTCAGCAGATCCTTTGCCCGAAATGCGGAGGTACCTTATCCTTGTCGACTCGTGCAAAGAATTGCCACGTCTCGTCGAAGATGTCTCTTACAACTTGGTCAGGCTCTTCCAGCGAGTCGCCAAGGAACATATTTCTTCGAGCATCACGCCGCAAAATGCACGAAGCGACGATCGCCAAAACGGCCTTATTCAAAGTCAGATCTTGACAATTTTCGAGATACTGCAAGGAAGACTCAACGTCATAAATGTAGAAGCTCGGAAAACATTCCTTAGCCAGCAGTCGGTAACTTCTGTCGTTCAACTGATTGAAAAGTCCGACTCTTTCGCGATTATAGAAGCAATTGTAGACTCTGTAGCGGACTGGGTCAAGTCCGGAACACTGACCCCAAAAGAGAGGGGTTTGATTCTTCCGAAGCTCTTTGTGAACCTGTCGAAGAGGCTGGAAGACCTCGCCGAGGATAAAAAATTCGACAAGGAAAAACTATTGAAGGTTCAAGGCCGGTATCTAGACATCATATTCAATGTGTACTACTCTGAGCGCGGAACAGACGGCACTGGTAATCAAGGCGACATGATTCCGAAGCTAGAAGGAGCCTACCTCTGGGGAATGGGACATTCTGACAGGAATACGCGAGTTAAGTTTTTCGAGCTTTACTCTGAATGGGTCCCGAGCGACATTACCCAAGCAGTGCTCTTTATTTTCTCGACTCAGATTTGGGACCAGCTCACGACGAACTTCCTCCCGATTGCCCTCGCTCTATTGCTCAAGAGGATGAGTAAACTAAAACCGACCCTGCTCCGACGGATGTCAATTTTTCAAGGTCTCGCTTCACTTTTCGAAAGCGCCAAGCTACTCAACAGTTACGACGAGGAAGGTATAGGTCCAGCACACCATCGCAAGCTCTTCTGCCAAGTTGCGAGCTGCAACTCGGAGATAAACGACAATTTTGTTGCTGAAAACTTGCTCGAAAGCTTATCAGAGTTGTGTTTTGTTTCTCCGAAACTAGCCAGACATGTCTGGAAGTTCGTTTTCCCGACAGTTTGGAAAGTTATTCCACCCAAGCAGCAGCCAGTTGTTGGTAAACATTTGAGGCAGTTCATGTTGCTCTCGCATCCGTCGCACCGGACTGAGGATATGGTGGCGTTCGTCGAGTCTATCATAAACTTATCCCCACCAATCGAAATCAAGCCCTACCATTTGCGCTACCTCTCCCAGACTTACCCTTTGCAGCCCCTGGCGGCGGTTACACTAGAAGACATGATTGCTAAAGAACAAGTCGCTTCGAAGAGGGATCATTTCGATCTGGATCAGCCGCCTGGTCAGAGCGCCGCTGTCGTACTAGCGCAGATCTACGACTTTCTCGGAGAGGCGACATGGAAGACCTCCGTGTGGGAAACACGATGCCAGTTTGCCGAAACGACAAAAGCACTCCAATTCATGGAACAGGCAAAATACGACGACGCGCAGACTTTGCTCGAAAAACTGATTCACTCAGAGAAGCAGAAACACACTCTTTCGGTGAAGGAGCACTCTGAGTATGATCTTTGGCGCGAAAGCTGGATCACCTGCTGCAAAGAGCTCAACTCATGGGAGAGCTTATACTCCCACGCGGCGCACCAGAAAGACACCGTACTCGCTGCTGAGTGCTGCTGGAAACTGCCGAATACGTGGAACATAATGAAGGACGCTGTCGCTACATTAGAACAGTCATCAAAGAGTCATCACACTTGGCGAGTACATCTCTACAAAGGTTATCTGTCAATCAGAAACTGTATTGAAGATGTTCGCAAAGAAATCGACTTCGACGTGTCTCTTGTCGACAAACATGCCAAAATGGCGGCGCTCGAAGCAATACGCGCCTGGAGAAAGTTGCCCAAAATTGTCTCTTCAGCACACGCACCCCTCTTGAGAGCTGCACATCAAATTGTCGAGCTGAACGAAGCAGCGACGATCCACGAGTCTCTCTGTGAGAACCTGATCGGCACAGAAAAGGGAAAAGAGCAGATCAAGGACATTGTGAAGAGATGGAAAAATCGCTTGCCGCTAATTTCGGACCCGCTTTCACACTGGTCCGATATTGTAACCTGGCACCACCACCAGTACCAATCCATCGTGACGCAGTATGAGCAGATTGGCACTGACCAGAGCAACGTTGGCATGCACGCCTCGGCCACAGACTTCATCTACTACGCCAGAATAGCGCGCATTCACGGTCAGCTTACGTCCGCACTCGAAAGTCTGCAGCAGATCAACCAGATTCCATCGGTGTCCGTGTTCGACTGTTACATAAGAACGATCGAGCAGATCAAGTGCTATTTGACGATGAACAACCACGACGACCGGCATCTGCGTGTGATCCAGGAAACGTCGCTGCGTTTCTTCAAGCCACCCGAGCAGGCGGAGATCTTGGCGCTAAAAGCAAAGCTCCAATCCAAAGTAAAGAACCCAGTGCAAGATCCTTCGCTCACTTTCTGTCAAGCAGTTCAAGTACACGATTCCGTGCAGGCATGGGGCCACTGGGCGGAGTGGCTCGTCACAGAGAACCTGGAAAAGGCCGTGGCGACGAAAAAGGAATGCGCTGCGCACGCAGCTTCCGCGTTGACCGCGCTGCTCCAAGCAAGCAGGCAACAATGCAGCGGCGGATTTATGCCCAACGTGATTTACTGCTTGACCTGGGACGACACGGAGGTCGTTTTGGACGTGCTCGATCAAATAGCTGATTCCGTTCCTGCCATTCAGTGGCTTCCATGGGTCTCGCAGCTGATAAATTCGCTTTGCAAAACAACCAAGAATATCGAGTTTGCTCAGAGACGCGAAGATCGACTGCGCACAATTCTATACAAAGTGGCAAAGAAGTACCCGCTCGCCGTCTACTTGCCCATTCGCACTAAGTATCTTAGCTTGAAAATGGAGAACAAGCTAAAAAACAGGAACGTCGACTCAGCCACGGGCTGCTGCTGCTCAAGACTGATGTATTTGTTACGCGACGACTTCCCTCCGCTGCTAGCGTCCACAGAAGCGATGATAGAAACGATCAAAGGGATACGCGAAACGTGGACCGAAGCTCTTCTTCGTCAAATGCGGCGACTACTTAAATGCTGTCTGCATATTCAATTCCGCAATAGCAATTCCGTGACGGCGGCGAAAGAAGCCGAGTACCTAGATTTCATTAGATCACTGCGACACTCCGTCATTGATTTCAAGAAGAATGTGCAGGACAAGACGGCGCTTGTCGAAGACGAACAGACCGCAAAGAAGTTCTACGAAGAATTCCCGCGCGATCTCAATCTGCAGGTCGAGCTCAATGACGAGAGTAAGGTCAACATCGCAGAGCTGGCAAATGCGGTTCCACTGTGGTCAACAAGACTAAGAAAATGGATCAGAAAGTTAGAGAATGTTGTCAAAAACGGAAGGAAATATTTTTACCTGGACAATTCCAGGTACATTGACGGCGAGATCGAAATCCCAGGACAAAGTTTGGAGCCAAAAGAGCCCAAAACATTCGTTCGCCTCGCGAAAATAATTTCCAAGGGCGTTGTTCTCGACCAATTCGACGCGATCGCCAAGGAGATTTTCTTCTTGGGCAAGAATGGGCGCGTCTATAGCTTCCTCTGTTTTGTTGACGAGCAGTTTCCGCCGCTACACGATTCCGAACCGCGCAGGGAAGAGCGTTCAAGCCAGCTTAAACGGGCAATCAACCCGATATTATCGTCTTCGAGGCTCACAAGTCGCCGAGGACTGACCGTGGAGGCACTGAAGATCGTCCCTCTTGGACCTCTTCAGAAGCTCGTTGAGCACAAAGGCGACGGACAGACCCTTTGGCAGATCTACCAGAAGAGCTGTCTGAAGAAGCAAGACCGCGACGCACCCCTTACTTCATATTATGCAAGAATACCTTCGCCTCAAAAAGGAACCCCCTTATCCGACAGTTTGCTGAAAGAGCTGTTCGCGAACATCACTCACTCGTACCTGCCAAAGGACACGTTTTTGAACTGGGCGCAAGCTACTTACCCAAGTCACGTCGACTTCCTCACTTTCAAAGGACGCTTCTTGCTCTCCATTGCCGTCCAGTCTGTAGTCTCCTACTGCTACAATTTGAACGCTGTTCCGCCATCAAGGTGGCTCATCGACAGGAAGACCGGCTCTTTGTTTATCATGGGCCAGAAGATCGAAAGTGGGATGCCCAAGTCCATCAGATTAACACCTAATCTAATGTCGATGCTGACCTTTTGTGGATCACCCCATGCGCTTGTAGAAGCAATGCAATCGACTTGCCAATCCCTGTTGGCTGAATCCTTTGTCACCAGCGGAGTCTCCAAAGCGATCATCAGGGATGAAGAGCTGGTAGATGACACGACCGCTTGGGGTATCGCAACGCAGAGTAAAGCTACGTCTGTCGCTGTCAATTTAGAAAAAATAAACAAGGACGCAACAAAGATCGTACTCCACGCATCGAATCCTACCATGCTTGCTCGAGCAGACCCCTTCTTTTACCCCTGGCTATAAAGTTCAGAATAGCTCTATAATATAGACTAGAGTTGGGCAAAAAAAAATTCATCCCTTAGATTTTTTTCTTTTTGCTCTTATCTTTTTCGCCATGTTCGAAAACCCCGAAAAATTTAAAATTTGGCTGTCTTAGACACATAAAAAAATTTTAAGAAGGATTTTCCGTAAATTTAGTCAAATTTTTGGGTTGTTACTAGTTTTTATTAGAGAATTTCTCGATAATGTTACTCCAAACCTTTCAACTCACTTTAAACGGTAGCTAAGAGTCTTGCGCTTCTGTTGATATGTCGCAACATGGTTGTTATGCAAATTTTATTCAGAAAAATCTTATTTTGCCCGCGAAATGACCAATTTTTGAACCCATTTTTTACGATTTAAAATTAAAAATCGCAAGAATGAACCCGCTTTCTACGGCCAAACCTTTTTGTTATCTAAGAACACACACTTGCGCTTCTTTATCAGCATTAACCTTGGTGGGCAATTTGGGGAACTCGAGATATTCAAGCTTTTCAAGAGCAGACTTGGGTCGATTTTCAGTAAAAATCGTGAAATTCGACCTAAAATCCATGATCTGGCGACCGTGCACGGCTCGCTAGCGCCACCCAGAGGGCTCGGCCCCGGGCGAGACTTTTATTTTTAGAATCCCTAGACCCTAAGCTTGAAATCGGCATTAGCCGTTTTTAAAATGACCCCGGTACTTAAAATTCTAGAGCTCGATTTGTGAAAAAGTACCGATTTTTGTACCTTTTCCAGAAAATTTTTCGAAGAAAACTTGACCCGATCATTTTGACATCAATAGTCAAAATGAAGCTCTCGTCGAGCTGATTCCAAAAAT
>Ga0115100_10599688_pt1 | contig 11905 bp, 1 predicted proteins | sample MBTome_3_FD_89642 | JGI IMG/M metagenome (GOLD analysis project Ga0115100, IMG submission 89642) | Marine eukaryotic communities from Pacific Ocean to study complex ecological interactions - MBTS_2Apr14_M1_3um Metatranscriptome... | ecosystem: Environmental > Aquatic > Marine > Oceanic | place... | reverse complement strand
TTATTCAGACGATCCAGATAAAAAAATGGCGGAATTAATGACAAGAAATGCTGTACTTGAAACAGAATTAGAAAATTATCAAAAATATATGAAAGCAACAACAAAAAAGTATGAAAAGAAAATTAAAGATCTGAAGAAAAAAAAACTTAAGATTTTTTAAAGTCAATCCATAAAGAGGAAATCATTAAAACTTTGGTCTGTAATTATGATTAACTTGGCAACATTATTATCATAAACACACCGGCCGAGGAAAATATTTCAAAGAGAAAAACCTGAAGATTTTCAAGAAGACAGAACATCTGAAGACCTGAAGTAAAACATAAGATCTGAAGATGAACTTCTTCTACATATTCCTTTATCCAATCGTTTTGGGCGATATGCCATTTTCTGCCGAAAGGTTAAGTTCAGATGTTAATACTTTAAGTATGACAATGAATAAGATGCTAATAAAACTGGACAATGCCCATGCTGATATTCGTCGTCACGAAGACGAATTGCGTAGACTGGGACGCGAATGTGCGCCAATGGTTCACGGCCATCCTTCAATCAGACGTAGAATCAAAAATGATTTGCAACCTCAGATTAACAAATTGAACCAAGAAATTCGGTCGCTCAAAGAGGCCAACGGAGCAACGAGTAGTAGCGGATTAGAACGACATGCACTTCATGAAATGCAAAAACAAATAGCTCATTTTCAAAGACAAATAAACACTGTTGAACGGAATCAGCAGCTAGTTAGCAAAAATGAGATAAACCAAGATTTCCTCGCACACAAGCTGATAACAGAACAGAAAATGAGTAATATAGTTCGTGATATTTCTGGCATAAATGCAAAGCTTGAAGTGACTGAACGGAAAATTGATCGACAAGGTAATAGTGACCAGAAACTGATTTCCGATTTTGAAGGAGTTATTGACAATGTTATGCGAAGTTTTGATCAAAAATTGAGTCTGGTACGCGGCGAACTAAAAGAAGATATTACCCGCGCCAAAAATCCTATGCAAATCCTTAATCCACAGCAACAGAGCCCTCTAGTGGATCTCGAATCAAATCATAAAATGGATCAATTTGAGTCCCGGTTAGATGAACTTGAGATTGAAGTGACTGCAGTTCAAGAAGCCCAATCAGAAAGTTCAAAAATCAGAGAAACAGATGATATGATGATGGAAATAGATGAACATATTAATAATGTTGAGGAACAGGTCCAAACACTTTCGCAAAAACTCGATGCACAAGAACTCAAAATGATGGCATATTCAGATATTGATGGTAACCGTGAGGACATAATTGCTTTGATCAATGACGATTTATCAAAAATGGAAACGAAAATAAAAAGTAATATTGCAATGGAATTTAAATTCTTAGCTGATGAATGGAGAAACTTTGCCGGATCATATGAAACAATGCAGGCAGATATTGAACAGTTGAAAATTGAAATTGAAACTAAAGAATCAGATCCAGCTAAAACAATTGATTTAGCAACGCAAATTATCGCTCAGGAACAAATGAATTTGAAGCGATTTGATGAAATTAAAAGAAGACTATCTAGTCTTGAAGTCGGACTTCCTGACGATGTCGAAGGTGATTTTGAAGTCTTGAAGGCGAAAATTGAACAACTCGAAATTGATTCTTCTGAGCTTGATTTGAAGACAATCGACCGAATAAATGAACTAGGATCAAGGATCGGAACACAGCTAAATGCACACAGTGTTGCAATTGAACAAGTGAGAAAAGTCGCCAATGGAGCCCAAGCTCATAATAATGGTTTTGTCTTGAGTGGAGAGTTCGATAATGTCTTGCAGACCATGGAAAAAATGATTAACAGAAATATAACAAATATGGCTTTGAAAGTTCGAGATTCGAATTTGAAAGTGAATGAAGTGGAATCGAAAATCAACCAAATTGAAGATATTGCAATGGGTGCAGATCGTGCTGCAAAACAATCATCTAGAATCGCCGAGACTTTAATGGATTCCATTCAAGAATCATTCACTCAGATGGAAAGTAAAGAAGAAGAAAATAGTCGCCGAGTTCATCGAAAACTGAATGACTTTGCTCATCAGTTGGAAGTTCTTGATCGAATGGCTCAAACTAATATGACTAATCTGAATCGTCGTCAAAAAGAATTCGAAAGGAATCAACATAATGATGAACGGTTATTACAAACACTCAATCTTGGCATGTCTCAGCTCGATCACAAAGCAAGCACAAATAGTGCCATCTTGGGACAGATTGATAATCACATTTTACAAAGCCAGAAAGCAGAAAAAGAAAGAGATGGAATAAAAAATCAAATTCAGTCAATGGAATCGAACCTTCAAAACTTGCAAAGCGTTTTAGCCAAATTAATGGAAGAAACGGATTTCTTTGGTAAGACACAGACTTTGTTGCCTCAGCATCAGACACAAATGGACGGAACACTTTTTTCACAAGTTCAAACTTTGGCTTTGGAGATCAAAAGACTTGAAGCCGCTCATGATCAAAGTGAAGCACGTGTTGTAAGATTATCTCAAAACTCTGATGATTATAAACGACAAGTCCGACAACTTTATGCCAATATTCAATCGTTAGTCAAAAATCTTGAATTGATAGAAACTGAGTTGGACGCAAATGTTGATCTTTCTGGAAGGAATTACGATCGGATTGAACTTATCGAAAAGAATTTCAAATCATTTGAAGAAAATAGAAATCAGTCACGACTTTCAACTTCTTCGATGGTCGAACCTGCTCATATTGAACAAATCAACGAAAAAATAAAAGCACTCAGCGACAAAAAGCATCAAAATGTTGGAAAAGAAGATTTCTATGTCTTCAAAAATATGATTGAAGATGAACTTGAGTCTATTGAAGAGAAATTATCAAAAGAAGGAATTAAACTTTCAAATATCATCAAACGAATATCAAATGATTATTCTTCATTAGAACATCGTGATCAGACTTTAAACTCATCATTATTGGAGCTCCAGACGGTTGTTGCCATGCTTGGTGACTCTCCACTTTTAATCGAACAACCTGAATTTGTTGATCTTCAATTAAACTTGAAATCAGTTCAAAGTGACATTGGTCAACTTCAAAGTGGCCTACAGATTGGAAATGAAAAAACAGAAGCCCTGAAGAAGGAAATTACTTTGATTGAAGGTGAACTTGAAGAAAATAGAGACATGTCACGCTCGCATCAAGAACAGCTTTTGATTGCAAGCAAACTGAAAGAAGCAATTCAAGCACAAGCAGATCAAAATGAGCGATTTAGCAATGATTTCCAAACAGTGAAGAAACGCTTACTTAGTCATGAAAACTCAATTAACGAAGTCTCATATCTACCGGAAGAAGTTAAAATTATTAAAAATCAAACTGAAGAAACACAATTTTTGTTAAATAATGTTGTAGCAGAATTCGAGCGACAAGATAGTGAAGTCAGAGAATCTTTAAGTCGTCTAGAATCAGATTTTGTCAATTTTGAATTCGTAATTGACGATGAGCTTATTCCCCAGCTGATGATGCTCAATGAAACAATGCAAGACATTGAAGACGAAATTCAATCGACTGTTCCAGATTCTGTTCAGAGAATAGAACATCTCCTTATGGACGAAATTGAAAATAAATTCAAAAAAATCAATGATAATATGCAAAAATTTAGCGACGTCTCATCTTTATCAGCGAATGAACTTCGAGGTCTTTTTGAATCTGAATTGCTTCAACTCCATTCAAAACTGTCAAACCAAGAAAAGAAATATGAAGCGGCACAAACGGATCAAATTGGGTTCAATATCAAAACTTCAAATGGATTAGTTGCTTTGGAGGATAAAACGAAATATTTTGAAACAACATTGAATGATATGTCTGGAATCGTGTCTTCTCAAGCAATGAATTTTGAGTCAAAAAATCTCGAAATTGTCAAACAGATTGAAAATTTGAAAATTCAAGAAGATCAAAGCCAAAGAGATCTTGAGTCGCTCAAAAATCACATCGAAAATGAGCTTGAATCGGAAATTATCTCAGAATTCATTGAAAAACAAACGGAATTTAGTCGAAAATTCAATAAAACCATTGGACAAAACGAAAAAGCCATCAAAGACGTTTTGTCAGTTCAGAAACAATTTATTTCGGCAAGCAAATCAGAGTTTGATAAAGTTGAAAAGAAACTAGAACATGATTCAACTTCTGTCAATCGAAAAATGGTTCAAATGAATGAAAAAATTAATGAACTTCGTAAAATGGGAGAAGATCATTACGGGGAACATAGTCAAGGCCAAAGAAGAATGAAAGCGGAATTCCATGAAGCTTGGTCAAATACAACGCAGCTGCAATCGAAATTCAATCAACTGAAAAAACATGTTGCAAACATGATTAAAAACAGTGATAGACGACTTGATATGAATGCTGAAAATGATGAAGTTCTTAATTCTAAAATAAAAACTATGGCAGAAAATATTCGAAGTACTCATTCTGAAATCAGCGACTTAGAAAACAAGGTGACCACAAAAGAAAAATTAACAGCCGTTGTTCGAATTATTGAAACTCGACTTGAATCGAATGAGAAAGAAACTCGAGATTTGGAAAATCAAATGATTGAAGAAATAGAAAAAGTCGATGAAAAAATTGATCAAATAAACAGAAGTTACGATGATATCGAGAACAAAAATACTAAAATGGATCAACGATTTAGCAAAGCACTTGCCTACGAAAAACAAAACACAATTCGTGCAATTTCTGCGATCGAGTCAAAAATATCGAATCCGATTCAAACTGTTCAAAATAAACTCGATTCATTTGAACAAATGGTGATGGACGAACTCAACAAAAATGATGAAAATGACAAACTATGTGTGGAAAATATTTTATCGTTAAATCGAACATTGGTCGAACAGTCAACAGCCGTGTTTGGTTCCCAAAATGAATTGTCTTCTATGAAGAAGTTAGTTTCAAGTAACAAAAAAGCTGCTGATCAGTCGGCGACACTTTTGAGAGACCAAATGATACTTCATAATGATATGCTTCGTGGGCTATCAGGAATAAATAGAACAGAAATGGAGCGTTCTATAGAAGATCAGACCAAAATAATCGACCAGATTGGTGAAATCATGAGTGATGTTGAAGCCAGTAAAATGGAATTAAACAGCTTTAAATTTCATTCGAAGGCAAATTACAATTCTTTATCAGCTGATTTTGAAAAACTAAAGTCATCAGATGTTTTTGATGATGTGGCTACCCTAGTCCTCAAGGTTGGATCTCTCAACAAGGTTGTTAATGGAAATCAGCAGGATATTGAGCAAATTGAATCTGATATCAAGCAGCTGGAAATATCAAACAAGCGTGAGACTCGTTACATAAGCCGTCTGGAAAGTAAAATGACAACAAGAAATGAAGATTTTGAAGAATTCAAAACAAAATTAAATTCGACAATGTTCAATCTTCAAAGTTCAGTTTCTGAATTGGAATCTCAACTGGGAAATATTAAAGATGAAACAACAACCGATGTTGAAGAAATTGTTGATGGCTTTGATATTTTAATAGATTCACTGAATACAGTTTCATTTGATTTAGACGAAATGAAGAGACGACGTAGACGCCGATCATCGGGTCAGTCAAAATTAATTTCAAAAATTCACCAATTGGCAGAAACTTTCAAAAAAATGGGAATGTCGGTTCGTGACACTGAAGAAAGACTTGAAGAAGTTGACGAACATTTCATTGGAATAAACGACAAGTTTATTGAGTCAAATGAGGCTGTTACTCGGCTTCAAACGGGTCTAAATAATTCTTATAAGCAAATCAGTGAAGTTTTTGATATGATCAACAAACTGACGAATCAGCAACTGACTCAGGAACAATCGATGGCTGAGCTTGCACTTGTTGATGATCGAAATTTGGTTCATTTTGATCTAATGAGAAATAACTCACTCGAATTGACTGATCTCGCGTCGAAAATGTCTAAACTTGAAACCAAATTTGGAATTGAAACTGGACGAATTGACGGAAAGGCAGACGAACGTCATTCCGTACTGACTCAGGGTCAAGAAAACACCGAAATTGAACTTTTGTTATTGAGCAAGAGTATAAGATATCTCAATGATACAGTCGTTCGAAAACTGGATTCATCGGATAGCAAGATTTCCCAATTTGAAAGAAAGCTTGACAGAGCAACAGTTCTTGCTGCTGAGAATATTGTTAATGTAAACGAAAAAATCGAGGAAGTAAAAACTGACTTATCAGATGACCAAGAAAGTTTCGAAAATCGATCGAAACAAAAAATTTCACATTTGGAAAAGTCTCTTGAATCTCTCATCGAAGCAAATGGAGAGCAACAAGTTTTGATAACTACATTGGATGGCAAGCAAAACGTTGTTGACGGCACAATAGCAATCATCAATAATACTTTGGATGAGATATCAGAAAAATTAAATGTAATAACTGTTGAATCACAAGAAAAAGAAAGATCACTTTTTTCACAAAATGATGCTGTGAAGACTTTGGAAGTCAAGTTCACCGCGCTTGAAACTGATATCATAAGACAAACAACTCAGATAAAAGGAGTGAATAAGCACATTGAAGACTTGCAAGCAGCTACCGAAACCATGACTGATAATGAAGACTTCCTTGAACACATGACAAAATTGAGTAACCTTTTGAAATTGTCAAATAACACCGTGGAATCGACTATTGCAACAGTTCAAAGCGACATAAACGATTTAAAAACAAATAATGATGCCCTTCTGAAAAAATGGAATTCAGATTTTGAATCATTTGAGACAGAAGCGCGAAAAAGAATGGAAAAAGACAGTCGCGAGCTAGAACTTGAGTTTAACATCTTTAACAAAGATATGACTGCAAAATTCAAAGCCTACGAAAATAACCTACGCAGAAATATTGACCAAACACGTGATGCCTTCACAGCTTTGGAAAAATTAGAGCAGGATAATGTCAACCAAAAATCGTCTATGTTACAACAAAATGAAAAAAATCGTCAATTTTCATCAAAATCGATAAGTCTCGAAGAAAAACTAGAAGAACAAAGAACTCAATTGATTTCGTTCAAACAAAAACTAAAAGCTAATAAGGATTATTCTGATACGATCTCAACAACATTTAAATCTGACATTTTGAAAAACACCGAATTGTTAGAGGATCTGAAATTGCAAGCTAATCAAAATTCGATGAAATTGAACGATCATGACCAAAATTTTGGAAATTTCGATCAAAAAATTGAAAATTTCACCGATGGTCAAAAGAAACACTTGCATAATAATGTGAACCGTCGTCTTGAAGCTGTTGAACTTGCCGAAAAACAGACTTTTGATTTGATTCAATCGTTAAATAGTCAGATCGAGGTCGATCGGCAAGAATTTGAACGCATGGTGGCGCTAGAGAAAGTGTTTAAAGATAATGTTGCAGCGGATGTGAAGAGAATGAATCAGACTTTGCTGAAAAACGACGTGAAATCAGATTTAAAACACGTCAGGTCACTTATCAATACTCGGTTAGACGCACTGGAATCTGGATTGGGAGAAATAAAAAGTACAAGGGCAACGAAATCTGTGACAAATCGTTTGACAGAGCAAACAGGCCTCTTGCGAACCAGGATCGATGATCTGAAAAATAAATTGGATCGAGAACTCAATGAAGCTAGCGATGATTTGAAAGACGAAATAAATGAAATTGAAGAGACTATGAAGACAGATCTTTCAATGGTTAAAAATTTGCTTTCAAACGTTCAAAATTCACAAGATCGAGTTTCTTCAAATCAAGGTGAACTTCAACAAACTCTTCGCGTTTTACAAATTGAAGATTCTGGTATCAGAAATGAACTCGGACAATTGTCAGCTGATGTGAACCGGCGATTAAATTATAAAGAAGATAAAATATCAGATCACTCAAAGGAGCTGAAACAGCAAAAGACACAATTAAATCTCGTCAGTTCAAATCTTGATTATATTCGGACCCTTGTTCCTGCAGATTTGGACGAAAAACTTCTCCAGCTGGAGCAAGCAGATGCAAGAACGATGGAACAGGTTCGATCCAACAACGGATCAATTTCAGCTTGGTTTGCGGCTAGCCAAAACTTCGCCACGGCCGATGAAATGAGTCATATTCAAAAACAGATCACCAGACATGAATCTTCACTAGATTTAGTCAATGTGAATTTTGATTCGCTCAAATCGAGATTTGAAAATCAGGCTCTAGAAGTTGAATCACTCAGTTCTCTTTTCGATGAAAAACAGGTTGAAATTATGAATTCAATCGAAAATCGACATTCGGACATTCAAAGCAAGATAAAATCGAGTGAAGATGAAGTTTTTTCGACAAAAACTCGACTTCAAGATGGTCACTCAAAAATTGAAAAACTTTTGTCTGAAATGACAAGTCTCAAAGAATTTATAAACAGTGAATTGGCAACTCAGCGAACAAATGTTCGCAGCAATATTGACGAACTTGAAGATAAACTCAGACAATATCAATCGACGTTTGAATCGTTCAAAAAATCACTGAAAAACGATTTGACTTCCCATTTAGAAGGCCGTCTAGCAACAAAAGATGAATCTGTATCAAACTTGGAAACTGATTTGAAAAAAATGGATAGAAGTTATCAGAATATTCAAAATGAACTTTTGAACCTCGAACAAATTCAAACCAAAATTCGTCACAACAAAGAAATTGCAGATCAACAATTCCAGCTGCTTAATCAAGAAATTGTAAAAACGAACCAAGATTTTGAAAGTCTCTTGGACCAAAATAAAAAATCAACAGATGAAACAGTTGGAAAATTTTTAACAGAATTGACGGATATGAATTCAAATGTTGAAATTATCGTTGAAAAGACAAAACAAGTTGATTTGCTCACTCAAGAAGTTAATCGATTGGAAGTAAACAATGAACGTATGAGCGATAAATTTGAGCATTTTGCCCGCAAGGAGGAGACGAAAGTTCTTTCTGACACCATTTCGGAAACAAGTCAATATATTGATTCAAGGATGAAAAAAGTCGAAGACAAAATTGACCAATCAAATGAATTAAAAGACGAATTATTTGAAGATTTATCTTCAGTGTCCGAACAAAATCAGAAGACAGAAGAAATGGCGCAAGTCAAAGAAACACTTGCCGCGAAAGATGAAATTATTCGACATTTGACATCACAGCAATCATCACTCCGAAATAAAATACAACGTAATTCTGGGTCGATCAATAAACTCGAACAGACTATAAATGCCACACTCAGTGATTTCCAAAAATCGTTAGATGAGGAAGATGGTGTTTCAACTGATTCCCTTATGCCAAAACTTGGGAAAATATTTGCTTCAAAAGTTGAACTTAACCGAGAAATCGATTCTGTTCGTAATTCTTATGAAAAACAAGGTGCTGGTCTCCATCAATCAATACAAAAATCATTCGATTTGTTGAATAACCGACAGACTGACAGCTTGAAGCTCATTGGTGAATATGGTGACAAATCAGAAAAGGAAATTAAATTGGTTCGAGCAAAAATGGGCGATTTCGACTCTAGAATTGAGATGAACAAAATGGAGCTTGAGAACTTCTTGGTTGACAAAGAAAAACTTCAAGGTTCTGTCGTGAAGATAAATTTGAAGGCTGAGGCAAATCATGATCAGATTCTAAATTTGGACAAGGCTATCAAAAAAACCGATAGTAATGTCCAGGATACAAAGGCAATTATTTTGGCAAAAGATGATGCAACAACAAAAACCATTGCAACAATTGAATCTGGAATTCGATCATTGAAAAGTGATTTGGCAACATTTAAGGGTCAAGTACCCAGCGGACTTGTTCAGTCCGTTCAACGACCATCCAGTCGTTCAAATGAGATTTCAAATTCTGAAGTTGAAACATTTTTAGCTGCGATCACTTCAGAAAATAAAAATATTGAAGACAAAATTGCCAAAATTTCTCGATCAAATTCAACTATTTTCGAGCGCATTTCCAAAATCGAAGACGGAATTAATTATCAAAATCAACAAATTGCGAAACTTCAAAGTAGTCCTGTCCCTGTAAACGATTATGATATTTATGATGGTTCTGAAGAGACCGATGGTCTTCTGCCATCTGGTGGTCTGACCGAACGAATGAAAGTTCTCGAAAATCGATTCAAGGAGATTCAATGGGATTTGGATACAGTTATTCAGCAAGAAGATGATAAAGATCTAAATGGAACACGCGAAGAGCTTGAACAATTGAATTATAAAGTTGATATTATTGAAACTCAATTAGAAAAACACGGATATTCACATATCCAGACCACTCTAGAAGTTAACAAGCAAATCGATGGTATCATTCAAAATATGATTGAAGTTACAAACGATATTACTGAAAAAACAAACAACGTCACAAATGCTTTTATGTTTTTCAATTTGACAACAGGATTCCAATTTTCCGAACTCGGAAATAGATTAAGTGAATTGGAAACTCAAATTTCTGATCAAAGATCTCAATCGTCCGATAGGGGTCAGGGAATTGATCACAACGCAATGGTGAACTTGAACCGAACTGTTTTCACAATCGAAAAACAACAGAATTTGATAAAATCTAATCTGGACTTGATCACTCGAAAAATGGATAGATCCGACGATGAAATTAACTTCCTACTGAAATATGTTAATAATCAAGGTGCCACAAGTAGCAACTCAGGTGGATCTAAATCGGATAGCAACGATTGGTTAGAATGGTCACTTTGGTCAACATGTTCAGTCACCTGTGGTACTGGTAAAGAAATGAGAACCAGAATCTGCAAAGATAATGGTTCTTGTGTTGGAAATTCCATTGAAGAACGTCCCTGTGAAGAAGGTTCTTGCATTGTCCCATGTTGGACTGAATGGAACGAATGGAATAATTGTTCTAAATCCTGTGGTGGTGGCATGAAACGTCGCAACCGAGGAAAGAATCCAAATGCAACATCACAATCGCGATGTATTGGTAGCGATCATGAAGTTGTTCAATGTAATACACATCCGTGTTCCGAGCGAAAACCTTTGATATTGATGACTGGCGGTAGAGGGCAGTATATGCAAGAATCATCGGTTATAAATGTCAATCTTGGAACTGAAAAACGAAAAATTGCAAAACGATCGACAAAACTGGCAATGCATTGTAGTGAAACGTTGAACCAAAAGGTTTATCTCATTGGTGGATATTACACTCGAAAATATATTCATACTATAGACGATGAGCAATGTAACATAAGGAGAATGTCAGTCTTACTTCCAGTAGACTACATGCGACATAGTTGCGCTGTTCATGACGGGAGAATCTTCATGTGTGGAAGCTATCGTGATAATGTTCGCTGTGACAGTTTTGATGGTTACCGGGTCAAACGTGAACCAAACATGAACGACAGACACAACCAAGCATCTCTTGTCTCTGTTCCAAGTCGGGGTTTGATGATAATCGGAGGAACAGGTTCGCCTTCTCAAAAGTCCCAAACAGAAATACTCAGTGGCAATAGATGGACACAAGGACCAAGTTTGCCAACCAAGATTACATCATCAACAGCGAATGCTATAGGATCAGATGTTTATATATTTGGTGGTCATAATGAAGTCTCAACAAAAAGTGTCTATGTTCTCAAAGAGGGCGCTACTAGCTGGAAATTATTATCCAATCAGCTCCATCAGAAACGAGCCTCACATGTATCCGTTACCATGCTCAACAAAGTCTATTTAATTGGTGGTGAGGGTGATACAGTCGTAGAAGAATGGGATCCTGAACTGCCAAAAACGAGAGTTCTAAGTGGTATAAAACATTCGAATAGACTTTATTCTGCTGCTCTTATATTGCCATCCAATGTGTGTACACGAGTTTAAATTGTTACCTTACCACTTAACCAAAACCATCTCAAAAACTTGTACAAAACAAAAATCCTGACAGACAAATTAAATTATTCAATTTCATCTTTTGC
>Ga0115100_11032331_pt1 | contig 11909 bp, 19 predicted proteins | sample MBTome_3_FD_89642 | JGI IMG/M metagenome (GOLD analysis project Ga0115100, IMG submission 89642) | Marine eukaryotic communities from Pacific Ocean to study complex ecological interactions - MBTS_2Apr14_M1_3um Metatranscriptome... | ecosystem: Environmental > Aquatic > Marine > Oceanic | place... | reverse complement strand
TGAAGTATAGCCAAGTGGTAAGGCATCGGGTTTTGATCTCGACATGCAAAGGTTCGAATCCTTTTACTTCAATTTATACGTTATTTACTATAAAGTTGCGGGAATAGGATTTGAACCTATGACCTTCAAGTTATGAACCTGACGAGCTACCTAACTGCTCTACCCCGCGGCATAAAAAAACAAAATTACAAATAAAAAATGGCATTACATTCAGCATTAACGGATTTAAGTACTCGTATACGAAATGGACAAAAAGCACGAAAATTAGATATTATAGTTAAAAAAACTAAGAATGGGGAAAATATATTAAAAGTTTTAAAGGAAGAAGGTTTTATCAGAGATTTTTTAATACACACTAATCATATTCAAGTATATCTTAAATATGTTGATGATAAACCTTGTATAAATACTATTACACCAATATTAGAAAATACAAATAACAAAATTGTTTCAGTTAAGAAATTAATCGAAAATAGGAATTTGTTACAGATTAATAATCAAGGATTAGGTATTTTTTTATTAACTACTTCTAAAGGTATTATTTCTGATATAAAAAGTATAAGAAATAATTTAGGCGGTCAAATTATATTAAAAGTATTATAAGACAAAAAATATGTCCAATATAGGAAGACAAAAGATAAGTATACCAGAAGGCGTATCAATAGATATAAATACATCTAAAAATGAGGTATCAATAAAAGGAAAAATTGGATCTTTAGTTCAATCCTTTTCTAATGAAATTAATTTAATTCTTTCTAACAATGAATTAAAAGTTACATCGTCAAATAAACGTATTTGGGGAGTAGAACGAACAAAAATACAAAATTCTATAATTGGAGTCTCTCAAGGATTTCAAAAAAAATTAAAATTAGTAGGTATTGGTTTTCGCGTACAAAAACAAAATAATAACTTACAATTTAAACTTGGATTTAGTCACGAAATAACATTTCCATTACCAGAGGGTATTGATGCAATTTGTCCTAAACCAGATCAAATTGTTATATTTGGTATGCGTAAAGATTATTTGCATCAAACTGCAGCAAAAATTCGTTCATTAAGACAACCTGATTCTTATAAAGGTAAAGGTATTCAATTTGAAGATGAAATTTTAATCCTAAAAGAAGGTAAAAAAAAATAAGATGAAACAACATTTTTATACGTCAAATAAGTACCACTATGTGCAATTTGCATCTACTAGTGGGAAAATTGTTTCAACGACTAGACAATCTAAATTAAATACAAATAATATTAATAATTTATCATTTTACGTTAAGAATGATATTGGCTATGATTTAGTTTCATTATATAATGAAACTAATTTAAAATATAGTAGTTTAAATTATTTACTAATGAAAAATAAATCTATTTATGTGAATTCCAACACTAATACTAAGAAATTAATACAACGAAGTATTGAATTTGCTATAGAGAGTGGTATTAAATAGTTTTACCAAACGGCTTTTTTTACGCCCGGCACAGAACCATTAGAAACAAGTTCACGTAATTTTATACGTGAGATGTTAAATGGCCCTACAAGACCATGTGTTCTTCCAGTAAGAATACAACGATTTTTAAAACGTATTTTTAAGCTATTTCTAGGCATTTTTTGTAATGCTAATTGAATATTTAAACGATCAAAATCTGTAATATTATGATCTTTCAATTTTGTTTTTAAGTTAGTACGTTTTTTTAAATTTCTTAAAAATTTTTTTCGTCTTTTAATATCAGTACGAATAGAGTTAGTCATAATATTATTTTGAGTAGTTTTATTATTGTTATATTGAGTGCATTGGGGCTCGAACCCAAGACCCGCAAGTTAAAAGCCTGATGCTCTACCAACTGAGCTATACACCCGTAGTGATAAACTTTTTTGTTATGGTATTTTACCATAACAAAATGTGTTCATTATTTTTTATAGATTATGCTCCACCCCACCAGTAAACAACAGTGAATAAGAATAACCATACAACATCAACAAAGTGCCAATACCATGCAGCAGCCTCAAAACCAAAATGGTGCTGTTTTGTGAAATGATAATTAATTTGTCGATATAGACATACAACTAAAAAGATAGACCCTACTAATACATGGAATCCGTGGAAACCTGTAGCCATAAAGAATGTAGAACCATAACAACCATCAGAGATAGCAAATCCGGCTTCAACATACTCTACCCATTGGAAGAATGTGAAAATAGCTCCTAAAGTAACTGTAAAGAATAATCCTGTAATTACACCTTCACGGTCTCCAGCTACAATAGCATGGTGTGCCCAAGTAACAGTTACTCCAGAAAGTAATAAAATTAAAGTATTTAATAATGGAATCTCCCAAGGGTTAAATACAAGAATACCTTTTGGAGGCCAAATAGCTCCAATATCAATAGATGGTGCTAATGATGAGTGAAAAAAATGCCCAGAAAAATGCAAAGAAAAACATAATTTCTGATGCAATAAATAATAACATACCGTAACGTAAACCTACTTGAACGATAGCAGTATGATGTCCCTGATATGTACCTTCTCGTGTAATATCTCGCCACCAAACACCAGCTGCTGTTAATAAAGCGATAAATGATAAAATTGTAACGTAACCACCACCAGAATATCCGTGCATCCACTGCACCCAAGACATAGTAAATGATAATGCAGCAAAAGCAGATACGATTGGCCAAGGACTTGGATCAACTAGGTGAAACCCGTGTCGTTGTGCCGTCTTGCTATAAGAAATATTAGTCATAATAATATAATATCTTAAAATCTTTAAATATAAAAGTTTATTTCCCCAAAAATAAATTTGAGGTTTAATTAATTAGAAATTGTGTTTTTATTTTGATAGTCGCCAGATTAGCTCAACGGTAGAGCAACTGATTTGTAATCAGTAGGTTGTCAGTTCAAATCTGACATTTGGCTAAAATCAGTGTTAACACTGATTATTTTGAACAAATAACTTTTAATTTAAAAAAATAAAAAAAGGAATAATTTTTATCCTTTTAGTTTAAGAAAAGAAAACAAATGACATTATGATTTATTATGTTATTAGTTGGATCCTTGAAATTTTGCTTATTGCTGTTCCTTTACTTGTTGCTGTAGCTTATTTTACATTAGCTGAGCGAAAAGTAATTGCATCAATTCAGCGACGTCGAGGACCTAATGTTGTTGGTATGTGGGGTTTATTACAACCTTTAGCTGATGGTTTAAAATTATTAGTTAAAGAATCTATTTTACCTAGTAATTCAAATACTGTTTTATTTGTTATCGCTCCTATCCTTACTTTTTTATTAAGTCTTCTTGGTTGGGCGGTAATACCTTTTGGTGAAGCTACGGTTTTATCTGATTTAAATATTGGTTTACTTTATATTTTCGCAGTATCTTCATTAGGTGTTTATGGTATTATTACTTCAGGTTGGGCCAGTAACTCTAAGTATGCTTTCTTAGGTGCTTTACGTTCTGCAGCTCAAATGGTATCTTATGAAGTTTCTATTGGTTTAATTATTATTAGCGTTTTATTATGCGCTGGTTCATTAAATTTAACAAAAATTATAGTTGCACAGGAATCTATTTGGTATATTATTCCATTATTTCCTGTTTTTCTTATGTTTTTCATTTCTGCTTTAGCAGAAACAAATCGTGCACCTTTTGATTTACCTGAAGCTGAAGCTGAATTAGTTGCTGGTTATAATGTTGAATATTCTGCAATGGGATTTGCTTTATTCTTTTTAGGAGAATACGCAAATATCCTAATGATGTGTGCTTTATGTAGTATCTTATTTTTAGGTGGATGGTTACCTCCTTTTGCCTTTTTACCTTTCACTCTAATTCCTGGGCCTTTATGGTTTGGTCTTAAAGTAGCTTTTATGGCATTTGCTTTTATTTGGATTCGTGCAGCTTATCCACGGTATCGATATGATCAATTAATGCGACTTGGTTGGAAAGTTTTCTTACCTTTATCTCTAGCTTGGGTTTTATTCACAGCTGGTATTTTAGTTGGTTTTGATTGGTATCCTCTATACTAAACATTTAAGAAATAAATTTTATGAATATTGAGGCTTTATTATTTTATATTTTCTCTAGTATCGCAATTGTTTCTGGGATTATGGTTATAAGTTCTCGAAATCCAATGCATTCAGTTTTGTTTTTGGTGTTAGTTTTTTGTAATGCTGCTGGGCTATTAATTTTGCTAGAAGTTGAATTTTTAGCAATGTTATTTTTAGTAGTATACGTTGGTGCTATTGCTGTATTATTTTTATTCGTTGTTATGATGTTAAACATCCGTGTTACAGAATTAAACGAAAGTATTTTACGGTATATTCCTATTGGTGGTTTAATCTTACTTATTTTTCTTTTTGAGATTTTATCTGTTATAAATGGAGATTTAGTACCTTTCTTCTCTAGTAAACTATTTTTATTTGAATCTGATAATCTTATTCTAAATCAAGATCTAAATATAGTTTTCTGGACAAATCAAATTGACCCAACTTCTAATGTTGAAGCTTTAGGAATGGTTCTATATACATATTATGTATATGCGTTTATTGTAGCAAGTTTAATCTTATTAGTTGCTATGATCGGGGCGATTCTTTTAACAATGCGTAAACGAACAAACGTACGTAAACAAGAGATTTTTGATCAAGTTTATGGTAATATTAATACTAAAGTGCGTTATGTTAATTAAAACATATTGTCAATATAATGAAAGGTTTTTAACCTTTCATTAAGTTGATAAAATCAATAGCTAAACTTCCTTTAATTCGAGAATAAATTACTAGAATTGAAAGCCCAATTGCTGATTCAGCAGCAGCTACCGTTAAAATAAAAATTGAAAATACTTGACCAAGTAAATCATCAAGGTATACTGAAAAAATAATAAAGTTTAAGTTTACAGCAAGTAACATTAACTCAATTGACATTAACATAATTACAATGTTTTTTCGGTTCATGAAAATTCCCCAAATACCTAAGATAAAAAGTATCATTGCAACTGTTAAGTACTTAACTAAATCGATAACCATATTTTAAATTATATAATTTTTTGTTCTGTTTTATTAGCGTTATTTGTTGGAAAGGATGGGATTCGAACCCATGGTGTATAAAAATACACGTTGATTTAGCAAACCAATGCTTTAAGCCTCTCAGCCACCTCTCCGAATAATTACTCTCCAGGTTGGATTTGAACCAACGACCTAATGATTAACAGTCATCCGCTCTACCACTGAGCTACTAGAGAAAAATATAAAATAATCAATTACATGTCAATAAAAAAATATAAACCCGTGACGCCTACGTTACGTAATAGAATTAGTATCAATTATAAAGAAGATTCAATTATAAGTATTCGTCCTGTAAAAAACTTAGTCGCAAGAAAAAAAAATAAAGCAGGACGTAATAATATGGGTAGAATTTCTAGTTTCCACCGAGGAGGAGGTCATAAGAGATTATATCGACAAGTTGATTTTAAAAGAGAAATTCAAGATACGGAGGGTTATGTTGTTAGAAACGAATATGATCCTAATAGATCCTCATATATTTCTCTTGTTGCCTTTACTAATGGGAAATTTTGTTATATGTTAACACCACAGGGTTTAAAACAGGGCGATCGTATAACTTCTAGTTTAACTTCAGAATTACCTATTACTATTGGTAATAATTTACCTTTAAAGAATGTTCCTGTAGGTACATTAATAAGCAATATTGAATTGAAACCTGGACGAGGTGGTCAATTAGTTCGTTCTGCAGGATGTTCTGCTAAAATTGTTCGAAAAGATAAAAAGACTTGTTTAATACGTCTTAATTCAGGTCGTCAAATGGAATTATCCAGTAATTGTTTTTGTACTATTGGTGTTGTATCAAATGCTGATTATAGTAATATTAAATTAGGTAAAGCTGGGCGTACTCGCTGGTTAAATATTAAGCCAACAGTTCGTGGTGTTGTTATGAATCCTGTTGACCATCCTCATGGTGGTGGTGAAGGTAAAACTTCCGGTGGACGTTGTTCTGTAACACCTTGGGGTATTCCTACAAAAGGTTATAAAACAAACCGTAAAAAGAAGAGTAAGAATTTACGATAAATACATTAATTTAGAAAATTATTATGGCACGGTCTTTACGAAAAGGCCCTTTTTTTCAAGGAGGTTTTCTAAAAAAAACTAAAGATAAAAAGGATTATAAAAATATAAAAGTTTGGTCTCGTTCTTCGACTATTCTTCCGGAATTTATTGGACATGTTTTTGAAATACATAATGGTAAAGCTTTTGTTCCTATTACCATTATTGAAGAAATGGTTGGTCATAAGTTTGGTGTATTCGCATCAACTAGAAAACCTGGAAAACATAAAACAAAAAAAGGAAAATAATTAAATGGCACGTAGATCAACTAAACTTCTTCGTTTTGAAAATTCTTTATACAAGTACGATAAAGAAAAACAAAATTGGGCTGTTGAATTTATTAATCTAATGAAAGCAGAAACAAATATTGATCTTTTTGAAAAAGGTACATATGCTACTTGTAAACATATGTCACAAAAAGTTAATCCTATTTTATTAAGAAAAGGATTTTCAAATACATGGGATCAATTACCTTTTATAAATTATAAAGAAAATAATATTTATAAAAATAAATTTTATTTTGAATTATTTGTTAAGACTTATGTAACATCTATTTTAAAAACTTTATATTCTCTTTTAGATAAAATTGAAATAAAAGAGGTTAATAATGTATATTATATTAATATTTATTATTATACTTCTAAAAATATTTCTAAAAGAGAGTTATTAATTACACCAAAACGTAAAAAACGTTTTTCAACGGAATCGGGTCTATCTGATTTACAGTACAACCCATTTTTCATTGAGGATACGAAAACACGTTCATTTAATATAGATGGTACGAAACTAGCATCACATTTTGAAAAGTATTTAGGTTCATTCTATAATTATAATATAAAAGTAACTTTAATCCAACAAAACAATATTGGTGGTAGTGCTACTCTTATTTCTAGTTTTTTAGCTAGAGAAATTGAGAATTCCAATGCAAATTTTAAACGAGCTTTAAGAGAAACATTAAAGGAAATCTCAGATAAATCTATTATTAGAGGGATTCGTATAAATTGTTCTGGTAGACTTGGTAAAGCACCTATGGCTAAAACAGAATGGTTTAAATATGGTCAAATACCTTTAAGTAAAATAAATGCAAATTTAGATTATTCCTCGAACGTTTCCGTTACTAAATATGGAAGCATAGGTAATAAAGTTTGGGTATATTATTATTAATATACCTAACTTAAAGTTTGGGTAGCTCAGTTGGTTAGAGCAAAAGACTGAAAATCTTTGTGTCGGGGGTTCAAATCCCTCCCTAAACATTTTAGTACCAAAATAAAAAAACTTAGTTTTAACGTAAGATATATAATAATTTTTAATAGTATTACTTTAGTGAAAATAGTTTGCTATTATACTCATGAAAGAAGTTTGTCTTTAGGTTTATCTTTTTTTGGTGTGTTTTAGTAAAAGAAATTTATTAGGTGTAACTTAGTTGGTTAAAAGTGATCGGCTCATAAGGTATTTATCTTAGGTTCGGGCCCTATCGGGCTTATATTAATATACATATTATAAATGATTTTTTATCTAAAAAATAAAGAGACTACTGAGACCGTAATAATTTCAAGTAATACTTTACCAGAGACAAGACCTGTAGTAGGCCTTAGAACAGCTATTAATTCTTTGTTTTATTCAAATGAGTTTAAGTCTAATTTATTATCAGTCGTTATTTTCACAAAAGATTTTCAATCAGAAACAATAGAAAATAATTTAAATAATATTTTAAAAACGGGTATTAACAAAAATGACCTTATCAAATTAATAATGGCTTTATTAAAACTTTAGTTTTAATAAAATATAATAAAAGAAATCAATATTTTTAGTATTAAAGTTAGTATAATAATATACGTTAAGGTTTTATTATGTTTTCATCTCTTTACACAATATTTTGTGTAAAGACTATTATTTATTCTATAATGGTGGCATAACTTTATGTGAAATTATTTATGTCATATTAAACAATATAATTTTGATTGTCTTTAGATGACTTCATGTAATAAAAGGGTACAGTAGTGAATGTAATTCTTTTAAACAGAATGCCAACTCAATAATTACTATCTTTTCAGTTTTCACTTTATTTTATATTATCTAAAATACCTATTTAGATAATATCTAACTTAATGAGAGGTAATTTAGCAAGCCACTATTCAATTAATCCTTTTTATAATAATATAGTGGCTATATAACATAACTGGTTAATGTGGAAGTCTGCAAAACTTCAAATGGTGGTTCAAGTCCACCTTTAGCCTTATTTAAAAAAATATATAATTTTTTATGAAAAATTCTAAAAGATCTCCAATGCATGCTACCCGTGTCGTGTGTACTGATGGAAGCACTATCAATATAGACTTCCCTTTTAATAAAAATGACATTTTTTTAATGAATGATTTAAAAAATAATCCTTTATATTTAACACCATTGAAAGATACCGGACTTCGCGATTTACATAAAGCAAAACAAAAGTCATTACGTTTTGATTTCTTTACTCTATTGAAAGATAAGAAATAAGAATTTTATATCTTATCTTGTCCTAAGGCGAGATAGTTCAGTTGGTTAGAACGGTAGCTTCATACGCTACATGTCGGGGGTTCAAATCCCTCTCTCGTTAGGGGGATTATGATTTAATACTTTAAAAAACATTCACTTTTTTAAACTTACGGTAAAAAATATTAAAAAAGATAAGAAAAAAAAACTTATGCCACAATTAGATCCTTATATCGCAATGTCGCAAGTGTTTTGGTTTACTATTTTCTTCTTAGGATTTTATGTTCTAATGGTACGAGATATTTTACCAGGATTAGCACGATCTATTAAATTACGACAAAAGAAAGTAGGTACTGGTTCATCTACGTCTAATCTAGATGATGAAAGTGCAGCTATTATTGCACAAACAGCATCTACATTAGAGTCGTCTTTAAAAGATTCACGAATTTTATTAGCTAATATTAGTACTACAAGTTCTGATTGGTTAGAATCGTCTGTTAAAGATGCTAACGAAAAAGCTTTATTTGAAGTTAATAAAACGTACATCAAAACAATCGGTGAATTAAAAGGTCGAAGCTTTTTAATCGAAGAAACAATCAAACAAAAATAATTTTTTTGTAATTTAAGAAAAAAATAAAAAAATTTATGGCATTAAATATTACTTATGCAATCTTAGGTACATCTTTAATTTGTACTGGAATGATTATGGATGCTGAAATTTTAGTTTTAATGATGTTTGTTGCATTTGTTGGTCTAGCTTATCATTACGGAAGCAGTGTTGTTGACGGTATGATTAAAACAGAAACAGCAAAAATTGGAACTGAGTTCGATACGTTTTTTGAACTACAAAAAACATTACTAAAAACTTTAATTAAGTATCATGTTTTACAGGTTTTAGTGATTTCTCAAATTAAGGAATTATTAGAATTTTCTAAAGGAGAGATTACTAACATTATTTCTGCTAAAAAAGCATTATTAGATGCGACATTAGCTACACAAATGGAGCAAAAATTATCATATTTAGCTTCAAAAGAATTAGCTGTTGCAAGCAAAGTTCAATCTGACGCAGCTACTTTTGTTACAAATACTGTATTAGAAGTTTTCACTACAGAAAATAAAAATAAAGACGCTTTAAAAGCAAAAGTTTTAACTGAAAACTTAGCTAAATTAGAGCAATTATAATTTTTAAAATTTTATAAGAAGGTTAACTATAATCTTCTTATAAAGCTTAAAACAAAGACTAGACACAACATTAAAATGCTTTCACCTAAACGAACAAAATATAGAAAAAGTTTTAAACATAAACCTTTAGATACTGTTTTAAATAGTAAATTACATTTTGGTATATATGGATTGAAATCTTTAGAAGCAGGCCGAATCACAAACAGACAAATAGAAGCTGCTCGTAGAGCAATTACAAGAAAAATGAAATGTGAAGGTAGAGTTTGGATTCATCTCTTTCCACATATTCCCGTAACATCGAAACCTACAGAAGTACGTATGGGTAAAGGTAAGGGTGCGCTTTCATATTGGGCTGCTCCAACAAGACCAGGAAAAGTATTATTTGAAATTGATGGAGTATCTATGGAATTAGCGAAACAAGCGTTAAGTTACGGTGCTGGTAAATTACCAGTTAAAACAAAATTTGTTTCAAAAAAAGATTATGTAGTATAAATAATGCCTCGATTGAGTCAATTAATAAAATTACCACGCCAATATAAAAAAAATAAATCTAAATCACCTGCATTACAAAAATGTCCTCAACGTAAAGCAGTTTGTACGAAAGTTTATGTTACTTCACCTAAAAAACCAAATTCAGCAAAAAGAAAAGTTGCTAAATTACGTGTAACTAATGGTCAACAAACAATTGCTTACATTCCGGGAGAAGGACATAACTTACAAGAACATTCTGTTGTTTTGTTACGAGGTGGTGCCGTAAAAGACTTGCCCGGTATTAAGTATCATTTAGTTCGAGGTAAATATGATTTAAATTCTGTTATAAATAGAAATCAAAGTAGATCAAAATATGGTACTAAGAGGAAAAAGAAGTCTTGATTACTTTTGCGGAATAAATTGAAGTAGAGAATGAATAATATAATTAATTTTAATACTGTATCGGGTAAATTGCTTAATTTTATGATGTTAGATGGCAAGAAAGCAGTTGCTTCAAAAATCTTACTAAAAAGTTTAGATATTGCGAAACTTAAACTTGATTTAAATAATGAATCTGAGTTTTTAATAAAAGCTGTTTTAAATGCCTCTCCTGATATTGAGATTAAGACTAAAAAAATAGGAACAAATGTTTATCAGGTTCCTAGGTCTATATCTCCGGATAAAAAAATTAACTTAGGTATAAAGTTTATTTTACAAGCATGTAAAAGCCGTAAGGAATATACGATGATCGATAAATTATCTGCAGAACTCATTGACGCATATAATAATAAAGGTCTTGCTGTTAAAAAAAAAGATGAAGTTCACAAATTAGGTGAAACCAACAAATCTTTTTCACATTTCAGCTTTTAATAATAAATTTTATAATTAACAATGCCAAGGTTATTCAATGTCCAAATACCAGATCAAAAACGAGTATTAATAGGTTTAACTTATATTAAAGGAATTGGTTTATCTCGATCAAAACTCATATGCAATGAGTTAGATATTAGTGAAACAGAATATATGAAAGGTTTATCTAAATCTCAATTATCATTAATTGTATCTTATATTCGAAAACATTATAAAACTGGTCAAAAAATAAATTCTGATAAAGCTGATAATATTCGTCGTTTGATAAAAATTAGTTCTTATAAAGGGTTACGACACTTTAAAGGTTTACCCGTTAGAGGACAACGTACTAAAACAAATGCGAGAACTTCTAGGCGAACTCGTATAAAAGTATAGAGATATACTATTATATCTTTTAATATGTTTAAAAACTATAAATTTTTTCTTAAAAAAGCACTTTGTGGATATCTAGGCACTAAAAGCTAGGACGTGATAAAAAACGAAAAGTTACGTGGAGATAACGATATTTGTGATACGTAAATTTCCTATTGGGAAAACCCAATATTTTTTATAAAAAAACAATGCGAACTGAAACATCTCAGTAGCGTAGGAAAGGAAATCAATAGAGACTCCGTTAGTATTGGCGAGAGAACGCGGACCAGGCCGAAAATATAAATTATATATTTCCTAGAAATGAGTTGTGATACTCTGCGAGACAAGGTAATAGCCCTGTATTCGAAATTAATTTATAAATATTGAGTAAAACGGGACACGTGTAATCTTGTTTGAAGATAGGGGGACCATCCTCTAAGCCTAAGTACTTTTAGTGACCGAT
>Ga0115100_10692174_pt1 | contig 11988 bp, 1 predicted proteins | sample MBTome_3_FD_89642 | JGI IMG/M metagenome (GOLD analysis project Ga0115100, IMG submission 89642) | Marine eukaryotic communities from Pacific Ocean to study complex ecological interactions - MBTS_2Apr14_M1_3um Metatranscriptome... | ecosystem: Environmental > Aquatic > Marine > Oceanic | place... | reverse complement strand
CTTGACATTTTTATTGTTTTGAGGCAATGAAAAAAAGGGAATGAGTTTAAATGAATTGATTTCTTTTGTTTGGCAGATGTGTTTCCATGCCAACGTTCCATATCTGAGTCATTTCTAGTTTCTCTATTTTGGAGTCCGAGAAAAAAACTTTAAATCATTTTTTTCAAAAATGGCGGCCTCGTTTGTACAGGCTGTCGTTTCAGGCTATTTCGCCCAGGACAAGGATGATATTGATGCTGGTTCGATTGAAGATTTTCTAACTTCAACAGATACTTTTCAATTAATTGCAATTGATCAAAAGAAAAGCGTAAAATTCACTACCGCAGATGATATTCCAGAAGGATGTTCTGCAATCATTTTCAAAAAACCAAAAGGTACAAAAATCGATATGACAAACTTGGCAAAGAGTTTAAGTTTCCATACGTTTTCAATGGTTGATGGTCCATCCTCTTATCTTCAATCCAATCGAGAGAACAGCAAACGACTTGGAAAGAAGGTCAAAGAAGAACTTGGAAGTCTCGGAAGAACTCTCATAGAAAACCTTGAATCAATCGAAAATGAAACCGAGTTCAATGCCGGTCATGCTTTTGTGAGTGAAATAGTTCAATCTCAACGTTCCGATTCAAAGAAAGATACTGTATTGAAATACACTGATGCATTCTATGCTGAATTTGCCGATAAATTGATTCAAAAGAAAAAATCACTGTCAATCGTTTCACCATACATGGATAAGTTGGTTAAACTTATTGGAAAAACTGGAGTGGAAAATTGTGACCAAACTAAGACAATTTTAACCATATGGAAATCGTTGAACGCTCTCCAAAATCTTATCCAATCTATTAATGAACTTTGCCAGCTCTCCCTTGATGTACCAATTGTCCAGCCATCTAGTGGAGGAAATGTCACACAAGAGTGCGATACTGAAATTCAAACGTTAATGAAAGAATATTGTAACAAGGCGAAATTGGCACTTTCGAGGGAACTAAATTCAGCTCCATCGGCATCGAGGATTTTGAACATTTGTTCAAAACATACAACTCTGATTCAAAATGTCAATTTGGATGAAAAAGAAGCAGTTATTTCAAAACTTACAGAGAATTTATCTGCTGAGAGCAATATTCCGAAAAAAACAAGCTTTGGTAGCTCGAAATTGGTAAAAGAAATGATGAATTCGATTTGGGTTGAACATGTTGCAAAAGAAACCATATCAGTTGCTCAATCTCTCAATTCTGATAGTCTTGTCCGAAAAGCTACGGCAACTCACAGCAAGGAAGCAGAAAAGCGAAAAGAGCTCTTTTCCACGTGGCACAGTCAAGTCGAGGATGAGGTCGGGGATTTAGTTCTAGAGATTGATAAAGACCAAGAAGTATTTTCCTTCACAAAGAAAGGTCGCTTGGAACTGAGTTTTTCGTCACGATGGGAGATATTACTGCGTGAAGTGAAACAAGTCTCCGCCCTTGGCCTCAATGTATCTCAAAAAGTACAATCTCAGTGTGCCAAAGCAGCACGATTTTACCGTGCAGGCGTATCACTCCAGCAGGTTGCACACTTCTACAACAATATTGGCGACGAGATTATTCCATCTGCCAAACCTATGCTCTTAAGGGAAGCTGTTGCATTTGAAGCTCAAATTAAGCACATTGAAAATGGAGAAAATAAGATGGTCTGGAATAGCCCAGATGAACTTGAAAGATTCTCAAAAAGTTTGATGAAATCAGCAGAGGCATTCAAAATGAAGAATGACCTTATCAAACGAGAGCACAAATATCTGGAGGATTTGACATTAAAATTGATTGAAACTGATTTGGTCCGTCGTCAAGACAAATGGAAAGAAATCATTTTATCAATCCGCGAGAAGATTCACTCAGTAAAAGAGTCATTTGGTGATGAAGATTCATCCACTTGGCGAATACATTGGGACCATCAACTTTATAAAGTTCTCGAACTACATTATGCCAGTGGACTTTCTTCTCTTGTCGACCGTCTGCCGGACATTCAACTCGATCTTGTCATTCGTGGCGACCAAATATCTTTTCGACCCGAACTTGAAAACGCTCGAGCACGATTTTATAAGGAAGTCAAAAGATTTTCGCAAATTCCGTACAGTTTCAGAGGAGTTTCTGATGAAAAAGACTTCTTTATTGAAATTGGTTATACTAATAGTCATTTATTGTTACCCACAATTGAGCGCGGCGAAGATATTTTTGGACAGCTTGAGAATTTTAAAAACGAATACAACGAATGGGTGTTACCTGCCCAGGTTGATTTGAATAAGGTTTTTTCTCAACTTCAAGATGAAACTGATTTCGAAAATGCTCTCAGAAAAATAAAACTTAAAGGTAAAGAATTGGAAAGATTGCCCAATGAAAGACGAGTAGGATGCGTGACAGTATCTATTCAACCAATGAAAAGAGGCGCTGAAGGATTATTTCAAAAATGTTACAATGGTATATGCATCGAGATGAATAACAAGATCGAACAACTTAAATCGGATCTTACGGAATTCATTCAAAGCTCTTCTATGGCTCTGGATAAGCGCGCGACATCTATCGAAGACATTTCGAAACAACAAATTAAACACTCTGAAATTACCAAAGCAATGATCACAGAAATGAAGCCTAAAATTGAGCAAATAGAAAATCTTGCTCGCTTGCATCGTCAAACGACTGGAAATGAGGTTGACATAACTATGCTAACCACTAAATGGGAAGATATGACCATTCTTCTCCGATCACATGACCAGATTACAAAAGAACAAATGGAACAGCTCAAGGCTTCATTGAAAGAGCGCGTTAAGCTGTTCATTGCTAAGATGGACAAGCTTTCGTCAAAATGGACAGCAGGCAAGCCCGCTGACGAGCGCAGCTTAATGGATAAACCACAAGAAATGAAGGATCACTCTGAATTTGTTGCAGAAAAATATGCAGACTTTGGTGAATTAAATGTTGAAATTAGCGACATTGAAAAAGAATTAGAAATATTCCAAATGGAACCCCTCGAAGCTAATGTCAAGAGTAATTTCCATGATCTCAAAGTTGATATTGAAACGAATTTTTCAAATTGGGCTTTGATGAATCAATTTGAAACTGCTTTCGGCTCATATTTGAATCAAGAATGGCTGCTATGTAAATCACTTTTACACGAATTTCAAGAAAAAATAGGCGTTTGGGCCGAAGCTAATTTGAAGACGGAAGACGGACAGGCTCCAACTGTGATGCAGTCGAGACTTCGTACCAAAATTGAAAAATATAAAGAGCAAATTCCGTCCTTGAAATGGTGCCGTGGCGACAATTTTACGACTGACCATTGGCTTGATCTATTTCGCCTTCTTCTTATCCCGAAAGGTACTTCGGTTGATCACTTGACTCTGGGCATGTTGCTAAATGCTGGAGATCACATCGTTGCAAATCAAGATAAGATCAAAGAGATAAATGATCGAGCATATGCTGAAATATCGATCCGCGAATCTTTGCGGGATATCGAAATTTGGTCTGGTTCTACAGAATTTACCATAGTGGAGTCCAAAGACACTCTAGAAAATTCAATTTTCTTAGTCAAAGATTGGCGAGAATCACTCTCAGAACTTGGTGATCAACAGCGTTTGGTGGCAACCTTGAAAGAATCTGGAGCCTCTCAGTCTTTCGGTGACCAAATTGATACATGGGATACAAAATTATCAACATGTGATGCTGTCCTCAACAATTTCTGTGAAGTTCAGCGTCGCTGGCTGTATCTTGAGCCAGTATTTTGCCGTGGAGTATTTCCTTCAGAAAAAGCGCGATTTAGTTCTATTGATTCAGATATAAGAGGATTATTAAGGGAAGCAAACAATGTTAAGCTTTTAGTAGCATTTGCAACACGTACTGGGCTACTAAATAAACTAGAAATGCTTCAACAAAAGCTTCAGGCTTCACAAAAAGCATTGTCCACCTTTCTTGAGGAAAAGCGTAATACATTCAGTAGATTCTTCTTTTTGGGTGACGAAGATCTTCTAGAAATCCTCGGTCGCCCTGATTCAGTTCAAACTCATCTTCGCAAGCTTTTCGCCGGTGTTGCATCTCTTACCATAACGGATGGTCAAGTCACGGCTGTTCAGTCAATCGAAAATGAAGAAATCAAATTACGAGAACCTGTTGATATTCAAAATTCGCCTGAAATATGGCTTGGAGAGTTATCAGAAGCCCTGAAAAAGCTTCTTCGTTCAATATCCGGTCAGATTAAAGGCACTTCAGAAATTGAAAAATATCCAGCTCAAATAATTTGCCTTGTTCAACAGCTTGATTTTTGTCGCCGATGCGAAAGAGCAATTACGAAATCGGGTCTTGATGATTTAGAAAAAAAGACAAGCGCCGAGATTCAAGACTTGACAAATAGAAAAGGAAATTCAAATAACCTCGTAAAGTTGAAATTAACATCTGTTATTCTTGACGCTGTTCACAATAAGGACATTTTGAACCAGCTCAAAACTGCTGGCAGTAACTCAATCGATGATTGGTCTTGGTCGAAGCAAATCAAGTTTTATAAAACAGCTGATGGCGTTTCTGCTAAAATAATAGATGCTGACATCGTTTACAGTTGGGAATACGGCGGTGTCCCATCTCGACTTGTCCATACGCCACTCACTGATAAATGTTTTCTGGTTCTCTCACAGGCTGTCAAGAACGGTCTTGGTGGGAATCCATACGGTCCTGCTGGTACCGGAAAAACCGAAACAGTAAAAGAATTGGGCAGTCTTGTTGGACGACATGTACTGGTTTTTAATTGTGATGAAGGACTAGATGTAACATCAATGTCAAAAATCTTTATGGGTCTTTGTCGCAGTGGAGCATGGGGATGTTTTGACGAATTCAACAGACTCAGTGAATCTGTTTTGTCTGCAATATCAATGGATATTCAAACAATTCAACTTCAGTTGATGCAGCGTGCAAATACCGTTACCCTTCAGGGCGTTGATAATACACTTTCCCCCTTCACTGCAATTTTTGTGACATTAAATCCTGCTGGAAAAGGATATGGAGGTCGACGAAAACTCCCAGACAATTTGAAATCTCTTTTCCGGCCTATCGCAATGTCGCGACCAGATAATAACATTATCGCGACCGTTATGTTGTTTGCTGAAGGTTTTACAAAAGATGATATTGGAAAACGCTTAGTTAAACTCTATACACTTTGCAAGCAGCTGCTCAGTGAACAACAGCATTACGATTGGGGATTGAGAGCGCTGAAAACAATTCTCAATACAGCTGGAAAAATGCTTCATCATCAGCAAGCATCAACAAGTGGTGTTGTAAATGATTTGGGTCAGCTAGATATTGCTGTCAGGGCTATAACAATCAATACCACTTCAAAATTGACTTATTCTGATGTTCTTTTATTTCGTTCGCTACTAAAAAGAATATTTCCCGAATGCGAACAAAAAACAGTAGAGGATGCCGAACTCGAAGCACGACTTACTGACGTTGCAACAAAGCAAAAACTTGCACTCTATCCCGATTTAATTCGAAAGTGTACCGAGCTCTTAGAACAAATGAAACAAAGAATTGGTGTGGTCATTTCTGGGCCACCTGCATCTGGAAAAACGGTCTTATGGAAATTATTAGCTGGTACAAAATCTTTTGGAAGTAAAGATGTAATCATTCATTATATGAATCCTAAAGCGGTCTCCAGGGACAAGCTTTTAGGTCACATGGATATTGATACTCGAGAATGGAATGATGGTATTCTCACTAGTGCTGCCAGAAGAGTAAATCGGGAACTAGATAGCCATCATTGGATAATATGCGATGGTGAAATTGATCCGGACTGGATTGAAGCTCTTAATTCTGTATTGGATGACAATCATCTTTTGACGCTACCCAATGGGGAGCGAATTCAATTCGGAAATAATATTAATTTCGTTTTTGAAACATCTGATCTCAAACATGCTTCGCCTGCAACTATTTCCCGAATGGGAGTGATTTTCATGTCACCCGAAGAAGTCAAAAATTATGAAATCGCTATTGCGACCATAAAATCGCTATCACAATCTGAAGAGATGGCAGTATCTGCTGTTGAATGGACGAAAGATATTGTAATACGCGCAATCAAATGGATTGAAAAACACAACGATTGTCAATTGGTAAAGCGGCCGCCTGTCGTCCGTTTGTTAGATGCTGTTAGAAATCAAAATTGGAGAAACGGAGATATTTCGAAAGAAGAATTCGTTGTGAATGCTTTTCGATCAGTTGCATGTGGATTGAATAAGACTGGAACTGACGAAATTGCTCGGAAAATGTTTAATGAAGTCGGTATCCGTGATGGTCCATGCATTCGTGTTGAAGGTGATAGGGTCATTCGGATTCCACCAGAATCACCGATGGCCAATGTTGTCCCAACGGAAGCTCTTTTACAGCAATCAGAAAGTTTGCGTTTGTGGCTTCGATCACCATATTCAAATGGTATTGCAATCATTGGACCCGATGGTAGCGGTAAATCAACCCTTCTGAAACACAGTATACGTTCAATGTATTCCGTCAACCTTGTCGAATATAATTGTTCATTGACGAGTTACTCAAATGACTTGATAGATATTTTATCATCCTGTACGATTGCCGGACAAGGCCATACCGGACGAGTACTCCGTCCAAAGGGCTTTGATCAACTCGTTATTCATGTTAAGGGTATAAATATACCGAGGCTGGACAAATGGGGAACAAATCAGCTCGGAGCATTCATAACTCAGATTATAACACGTTCTGGATATTATAATGATCAACGCGAATGGATCGGTCTTGAAAAAATAAAATTCGTTGTATCTCTTAATGACAACAAGGGCACGCTTGAGCAACGATTATCAGCAGGGCTACAAATATTAGTCGTCAATAATCAAAATGAAAGTGATATTATTCAAATCTCGTCATCTATATGGAAGATGGCAATAGAAAAGGGTGACCATTTGGAACTTGCAGACGCATCAGCCCGATCTATGAAGCGATTACAATCTGAACTACCCCTCAATAGATCCCAATTTAACAATTTCAACCTTCAACATTTGTCAGATTGGGCAAATAATGTCAAAAATTATAACGGAAAAGACATTTGGTCAAAATGGAAGTTTGAAGCGCAAAGAATCTTCAGAGATAGGCTCATAAATGAAGACGACCGGACTATTTTCGATAATATTTTCAATGATAAATATCATGCGAACGATATCTACTTTCCTGATACAAATGGTCAAATGAATCGCATTAGCTTTGAAAGTTTACAGTCTAAACTAACAAATATTGGTGCTGGATACGGGCGAGACATTGGCGATCTCCCATCAGGTGGACTCGTGGTCGTTACTCATGAGCTGTGTATGAATATTGTTTGTGTGGCATCCCAGTTGGCAACACCCGGCGGAACTTTGGTTATAATAGGGCATCCAGGAGTAGGAAGACGAACTGCTGTCGAACTGAGTTCGTATCATCTACAAATGGAAACTTTTACACCACCAATCTCGAATTTTTCTGAAAAAACTATCAAAGGTTTCTTTCGAAACGTCACAAGCATCGCTGGAAATGATGATATGAATGTTTGCTTGCTAGTTGAGCAACATCATCTGGATTCTCATACACAAGTTATTGAGTATTTAAATGCTTTGTTATCCCAAGGTTATATCCACGGGTTATGGTCTAGTGAAGAACTGGATTCTCTCAAACCTGCAGCGAGCTCTAGTGGTCAGTCAGTTATGGAGCTGTTTAAAAGTCGGTGCATGACAAGACTAAGGATAGTTGTAATTTGCAATAATGGCAGTGATTCTGAAAAGACAATCTGGCAAGCATGTCCATCATTACTCAAACGAGCAAAAATAATTTCATTTCTACCCTTATCTGAAGATTCTCTTTTGGCTTTGGCAAAATCACAGCTAGATGAAGATATTTTGAAAGAGAATAGCAATAGATGTGTTCAACTCTATCGAAACAATGGTTGGAATCCAGCTCAATTTTATTTTCTCGTCGATGCTTATAAATCAATTCATAATTGTAAAAAAGATGAGTTATCGTCACGTGAGATCAAGCTTAGATCTGGATTGCAAAAACTTAAAGATGCTTCAAAGACTGTAAAAGAGTTAGAAAAGGAAGTTGAGCAACAAGGCATTGAACTGAAGGAAAAACGAGCTGATGCAGATGCCGCTCTTGATGCGATTCAAACAGCTATGAGTGGTGCAGAAACGACCAAAGAAGACATGGAAAAGAAGCAAAAGACAGCTGCTAAAGAACGAGAAAATATTCAAAAACGAAAAGAACAGATTCAAGTTGAACTTGACGAAGTGCAACCAATCGTTGATGAAGCCAAGCGAGCTGTTGGAAACATCAAACCTGGATCATTGAATGAAATAAGAGCATTACGAGCACCTCCAGAGACAATTCGGGATATTTTAGAGGGTGTTTTGAAGTTGATGGGAAATCAAGATACGTCTTGGACTTCAATGAAAAGTTTTCTGGGTAAAAGAGGCATAAAGGATGATATTGCTGGCTTTGACGCCAGAGCCATTCCAGTTGAAGCAAGAAAACAAGTTGAACAGCTCCTTGATCAACGTCACAACAGCTTCACAGATACCGCTGCAAAGCGAGCATCTATTGCGGCACAACCGCTCGCATCATGGGTTCGTGCAAATGTGCAATATGCGTCAGTTCTCGAGCGTATAGCTCCACTAGAGGCAGAGGAGGCAAAACTTTTAAGGGGCCTCAAAGCAGCTGAGATGGAAGTTGAGACTTTGGGAGGTGAAATATCATCAGTTGAAGTAAAAGTTGCAAAATTGAAAAAACAATTTGAAGAAAAATCACGTGAAGCAGCCAAAGTTGAAGCTAAAATGGATGAAACTGCAAAGATTTTGAAACGAGCGGCAAAATTGATTGAAGATTTACAAAAAGAAAAGAAACGTTGGGAAAAGACGAGCAACGAAATATCAGAAAAAGTCAAATCAATCCCATTGAGTAGTTTGTTATCTGCTGGTCATATGGTCTTCCTGTCTTCTAAGTCTGAAGTGGAAAGAAAACAAAAGTTTTCTGAGTGGCAAAATGAATTTGGTGTTGAATTAGATTTCCTCAATTTCATCACATCCGAATCCAAGCAGCTGGAATATGCAAATTCTGGAATGCCAAATGACTCACTTTCATTGGAAAATGCTTCAACTGTTTTGGGATTCATTCGTCCCACATTTATTATTGACCAATCAGGAAGAAGTCAGGCTTTTATCAAGAATTACATCAAAGATATACAAGTCATATCAGGTGATTCTGATCACATTCAAAGTTCTATTGAGCTAGCGATTCGATTTGGAAAAACTATTCTTGTAGAAAATGTTTCTTATATTAGTCCGTTGATATTTGAAGTTCTCAAAAACAAGCTTCATACTGTCGGGACACGACCTAGCATTCGTATTGGCAAAAGTTCTCATGATGTAAATGCTGGATTCAAGATAATAATTGCATCTAAATCATATGAATATGAAAACATAAAGTGTTTGTCTGGAATTGTTTCTCCTGTTGTGTTTTCAATGACCAGAAAAGGCCTTGAACATCAATTTTTGTCCCTTGCCATCAAATCCGAGAAGCCTCAGCTTGAAGAAGATATGATCTCGTCAGTGAAGAAGGAAGAATCTCTTCGACTGAAAGTAATTGCACTCGAAGATGAACTTCTTACTCTCCTAGCGACATCAGAAGGCAACATTTTGAACAATGATAAATTGATAGAAAGTTTGAAGAATTCAAAGAAATCGACCAAAGATGCCAAGAAAACGCTCGATGAAATTAAAGAAACAAAGGTCAAACTCGAAGACGAACGGAATATTTATTTTACTCTTGCTCAGTTTGGCGCCAATGCCTTCTTCAAAATTCAAGATGTCGCAGTTGCTAACAATATGTACACAACCGGCCTTCACTGTATTTTGGTAATTTACAATCTTGTTCTTGACCAGTTCAAAGGATCAAGTGTTAATACGCTACGCTCGGAATTTCTTAAAAGAAGTCTTATTTTTGTACGTCAAATGAGTGCAACGAATCATTCGATTCCAAACATGCTACATGTTCTACATGGATTTTATCCCGATCAATTTAATGACTGGGATGCATTCATTAATGGTACCGATATTTCAATGGTACCCTCCTTACGCGGAAAAGATGTCAGCTCATGGATAGGAAATGACAATCCTGAATTTGTTACAATTCCCAACCTGACACCATTTCAAAAATTTTTAGTCATTAAAGAAAAACGAAATGATCGTTTCTTTCCTGCAGCTGATTTTTTTATCAAACAACATATTCCCGGTCTTGATGACGGACAAACGAGTCATGGTCTTCGGTCGTTGTATGACTATAATTCACCTCAAAGCCCTATTTTACTTCTTTTGTCTGGTGGTGTGGATCCGACGTCAGATGTGGAAGCGCTCGCAAGCGAAATGGAGGTTGACTTGATTCAAATTGCACTGGAAAATAAAAATGATACTGTCGCCGAGAAAATTCGAATGTCAATGGAAAATGGAAGCTGGATACTGCTTAAAAACTGTCATCTTGGCGCCAAATGGCTTGCTGCCATCGAATATCTTTTCGATGAAGTTAATATTTCACCAACATTCCGTCTCTGGTTAACATCTGAGCCGAATCCAGATTTCTCCAGTGCCATTTTGCGTCGAAGTATAAAATTTTCCGTGGAGGCGCCACCTGGCTTAAATCGAGCAATGTCAAGAATAAGCAGTCTTTGGGACGACTCAAGAAATCCAGTAACATTGAAATTATCATTGTTGCATGCTGTTATTGAAGAAAGATTAAATTATGGTGGTGTTGGATGGTCAAAAACTTACGATTTTACTAAATCTGATCTTCGAGCTGGATTCAAACTTAGTAAGAGTAATTCGATAAAACCAAAATTACTCAAGAATATGATATGTGAAGTTATTTATGGTCCACGACTTGATAATGAGGTCGATCACCAAGTTTTAGCGAATTTAGCTGATAGACTTCTCTCAGATAGCGGTCCAGATTTACCAAAAATGCCATCTTACCCAGAAAAAGGTAGAACAGCAGCCAACAAATACATTTCGAATCTCCCCATTGCTCAAACTGGCGAGATATTAGGTCTTTCAAAGAATGCAGATAGATCGCTTACAGAGTCAAGATTCGATGAAACTATCGGACTCATTGTCAAGCTTCATCGTCAGACTCATAATTCACAAGCAGAATGGAGCCGAATGGTTGATATTATTGGTAAAACATTCAAGGCGTCTATCGACACTCGTGTTACAGATTTGATACTACGTTACGAGGAACCGACTACGGTTTCAGAGGACCCCGTAGCTGCTTTCCAGGTCGGTGAGCGGCGTTTCGGAGCAAAGTTGTATCATATGATATCACACACAGTCAAATCATTAAAATCTGCAACCAAGGCTGGATTGAGTGATGAACTCAGAGAAGATATTAAAATGTTTATGATGGATCAGGTGCCTGATAAATGGGATCGACTTTATTCAACCAGTTCATCCAAGCCTCTTGATTTTATCAAACAAATCGGTGCGAATTTGAAATACATTTTCGAGAATGACGATTTTGGGTCAACAATCGATGTTTCAAAACTGTTCCGCCCATCCGCATTAATTGTATCTCTTGATCAAAAATTTGGATCTGCTGAAGATATGACCGGATCGAAAATTATTCGTTTGTCCACGTCTGGCAAGGTCAAATTGACTGGACTAATGATAATGGGCGCTGATTTCAGTACAAAAGTAACTTCAGCTAAGTTTGAGACGAAGACCCTTGTCAAACTGCCACCTTTGGGGATAAGTTTTTTACCTGAAGATGAAACAATCGCAACTATTCCTTTATATAACACTACTGAACGGTCAAGTCTCATCTCAAAAATGACTTTACCTGGACTTGGCAATACAAACTGGACACTCACAGGCACTGCTGCTTTTCTGAGCGAATAATTTATTTGTTTATACAATTATTTTTGATAAATAAACTTTTTTTG
>Ga0115100_11016364_pt1 | contig 12046 bp, 1 predicted proteins | sample MBTome_3_FD_89642 | JGI IMG/M metagenome (GOLD analysis project Ga0115100, IMG submission 89642) | Marine eukaryotic communities from Pacific Ocean to study complex ecological interactions - MBTS_2Apr14_M1_3um Metatranscriptome... | ecosystem: Environmental > Aquatic > Marine > Oceanic | place... | reverse complement strand
GCCCGGCGTCGACGGCGCGCGTGCGGATGAGCCGCAGTTGCTGACCGCGGCACAAGAGCGGACAGCCAAACGAGAAAAGTTGATGCAGCGCCACGAGCAGACGCAGCTGGAGCTGATGCGTTTGCTGGACCAGACGCGCGAGGACCCGTCGACGAATCAGTTTCACTACCTGAATTGCTTCCCGGTCGACGAATTCCCCACCAACCCATATCATCTGCAGGTATGTCCGCAAGCGGCGAGGAGGCTGCCCAAAGCTCACGTGGCCTCCTCGCGCAGGTTGTCCCGCACGCCGACATCGATGAAGATCGCTTCTTCACGATATCCTCCAGCGGGGTCACCCACTTTGACCACGGCAAAGCAGAGTTTGTTGAGCTGGAGCAATGGCAGCGAGAGTATTACCTCTTCAACGAGATACTGCGCATCAGGCTGTTCAAGCAGTACGGTATTTGGAAAGCTTTCCGCGTCTGGCGCAAATGCGTGCGCGAGGCAAAGCTGGCCACGAGCTCAAAGCGGCTAGAGAAGGATCTGTATATCCTCAATCCGATCTTTCGGCGGTCATTGCTGGGTGTGAGGCAGCTCTGCAGTGGTCTGACGGCAGGCGATAGTAGCGAGGAGCTGTGCAAGCTGGAGCGTGGAAAAGTGTACCGGCTGGACGAGTTCGTGGAGGCACAGAACGCCCAGATGGGCGCATTTAAGGGGGCTCTCAGCGATTTCCATGGCGAGACTCTCACGGGTGTCACTGATGCGTGCTCGAAGACGATAGCCGACCTTGAAGAGCGCCTCTTCGGAGACACCAGTGCCGCTGACAAGGGAGCTGAAGACCCGGCCGCCGCCGCCGAACCCGGCGAGAAAGTTTCATATACTGTGTTGGCGCAGCGCAGGGCAGAACACCGGAAACTGCACGGGTTCATCAGGCTGGTGGACTATATGATTCGTGACAATTTGCATCAGGTTGTCGTGGAGTCCACGGAGCGATTGCTCACATTCATCCGGACGCCACGACAAGTGGACTCTCTGGACGACATTGCAGCCAATCTGGAGGCTGAAGATGAGGACGACGAGGCGTCTGAAGAGGAAAACGCTGCGGCAGAAGAACAGGCAGCTGACGATTCACTGGTGTATGAAGTGCCCCTTTTTGAAATCGAAACGCAAGAGGATGCACAATCACTGTGCTTCAACCCCGATGAGTCGGCCGTATCAACTGAGGTTGAAAAGATGCTTGCGTCATTCACTGTCACTGTTAACTCCATTCCGGACCTGGCGATGGAAGAGACCCTTCGTCAGTTCACCTCGTTGGTCGAGGTTGAGGACACAAACGAGGATGCACTGACTGCCATGGTGGCTAGTGACCTGCACTACAACGGACTGGTGTCCGCGGTACATGAGACCCTTGAAAGTATGTTTCAGCTCGCGGGTGAATGCAAAGAGATGCTCGTCCCTATGCTGGAAGTCGTCCGTGAGAATCAAGCGTTGGATATCGATCAAGTCAAGTCAGAAGCGGTTGAAGGCAGCAAATCTTTGCAGGATTTCGAAGATGACATGGCCAAATATCAGGCGCAAACAAAAAAGATTCAGAAGTTGCCTGGTGTAGTGAAGCTTGGACTGCTTGCCATTAACAATCAATCGCTGCGCGATAGCTTTCTGCCTGCGCCTGCGAAGTGCCTTGAAGAAATAGAGGAGTTGCTGCCCGTCCTTGGCAACGACAAAGTGCAAGGTTTGCTCTCGGAGATCAACGAATCTAATACTATGCTGAACAAAACACCGCAAGACGTGGATGAGTTTTGTGTCTACCTGGAGTTTCTGGAATCCTTGGAAAGCCGGCAAGACGACATAAAAGAGCTATTTGACGCAGCAGAGGAGCATTATGAGCTTATGGACAAGCAGAATGTTTTCGTGCCTTCACAAGACCGTGCGAACTTCCAGTCGTTGACGATTGAGTATTCGAACATGAAAAATTGGCTAACCGAGCGCCAGAGTCGCAAAGATGAAGATATTCAGCAGTACACAGTGATGCTTGATGCCTCTATCAAGATGCTGCACGAAGATCGCAAAGTTGCCAGTAATGCCGCCAACGACGAAATGTTTTTGGAATATACTCCTACGGGCATGAATGACGACTCAGAGGTAATGAAGCGTTTAGTTGATCTTGATAAAACTGCCGAAGATATGAAGGCCATGGCAGATAAGATTCAACGCCAACAGAAATTATTCAACAAGCACGACACTAACTCGTCCGGGGAAGTCGAGCGCTTCGAGGAGCTGAAGCTGGTGGTGGATGACATCACACTGAAGAAGAAACTGTGGGATGGGTTACGCAATTTTAGCATTCTGACGAAAGGGTGGACGAAAACCCAGTTCGATGCGCTGGATGCCGAGGACATGGCCGCAGAAGTCACTGCATATAACAAAATTGTTATGAATGCCGAAAGGACTTTGCCAACTAACAACGTGGTCCCAGAATTGAAGTCCATGACGACAGTTTTTAAGAACACAGTGCCAGTTGTGAGCGATCTCCGTAACGACTCACTGCAAGATCGCCATTGGGAAAAGATCGAGGCTGTCATCGGCCAGCCTGTACCGCGACAGAATCCCGAGCAATTTACATTTGGTACCTTGCTCGACTTGAAGGTGATGCTATTTAAAGATCAAATCAACATCATCAGTACCGAAGCAACACAAGAAGCTATTCTTGAGCAGATGCTCCAGAACGTATCGCAGGCATGGGCGGACTCTGAATTTATTCTCACGCCGTACAAAGAAACAAAGGATGCCTTCATCCTGAGCGGAATTGACGACATTACTGTGCAGTTGGAAGACAGTCTGGTCACAATGGGAACTATCACGGCTTCCCGTTTTGTAGGCGGCATTCGTGACAAGGTTGAGGAGCTTGAGATGGCATTGAATCTGTTTTCCGAGACCCTCGACGCAGTCTTGAGTTTGCAGCGCAACTGGATGTACCTTGACTCGATATTTTGTGCTCAAGACATCCAAAGGCAGCTTCCTGCTGAGTCGAAACAGTTTTTTGACGTGGACGCAATTTGGAAATCCATTCTGAAATCCACTAAAGATACAGGCAACGCATTTAAGTCGTTCACGGCACCCAACCTGCTGGAAACGATCGAGAAAGCTGATGCCATTCTTGAGAAGGTGCAAAATTCTCTGGAAGACTATCTGGAGAAGAAACGTATGTCCTTTCCCAGGTTTTACTTCCTTTCCAACGACGAATTACTTGAAATTTTGGCCCAGACCCGTGACCCGAAAGCAGTTCAACCACATATGGGCAAATGCTTCGACGCCATCAAGGCCTTGGATTTCGGAGGAGGAGAGGGGCGTCCTGAGACTCAAGATTTTCGCATCTACGGTATGGTATCGCCCGAGGGAGAAGTAGTTGACTACGCACCGAGCACAAAAGCCAGAGGCAGCGTAGAAGCATGGCTCACAGGTGTCGAGGCTGAGATGCGCGCATCTCTTAAGGGGCTCACGAAGGAAGCCGTGAAGGACTACGCTGATAAACCCCGTGAAGTCTGGTTATTCGACCACGTATGTCAGGTGGTTCTAACCGTGGCATCGGTATTTTGGGCACGTGAAGTTCTGGCAGCATTTGACGCTGAAGATAGCTTGAGTGCCATGCAGGAGAATGTGGACCGTTCCAAGAGCCAACTATACGAGTTGACACTCTTGGTTCGCGGTGACCTGACCAAGCTGCAGCGAAAAGTAGTCTCTACACTGATCGTGCTGGATGTCCACGCTCGCGATACGCTAGAAATGTTCGTAGCAGACGAAGTGTTTCAACAATCAGAGTTTGCTTGGCAGATGCAGCTTCGATTTTACTGGGACGAAGATGCAGATAACTGCATCGTGCGGCAAACAAATGCTCGATTTTGGTATGGGTACGAGTACCTTGGTGCCCAGATGCGACTCGTGATCACTGGGATGACAGATCGTTGCTACATGACGCTCACCGGTGCTCTGCATTTAAAGCTGGGTGGCGCTCCCGCGGGTCCTGCAGGCACAGGCAAGACAGAAACGACCAAGGATCTTAGTAAGGGTCTTGGGATTCAGTGTGTCGTCTTCAATTGTGGTGATAATCTAGACATTCATTTCATGGCAGGATTTTTCAAAGGTTTGTGCCAATGTGGCGCATGGGCCTGTTTTGACGAATTCAACAGAATCAACATCGAAGTTCTGTCTGTTGTTGCTCAGCAGATGATCTCGATCCAAAATGCCCTGAGAGCGATTCCGCATGGCAGCACGAACTCGACTTTTCTCTTTGAGGGGAAGGAGATCAAGATCTTCGAGACATTTGGGGCTTTTATTACCATGAATCCCGGCTACGCAGGACGGACGGAGCTGCCTGACAATCTGAAGGTGTTATTCCGTCCAGTGTCCATGATGATACCGAACTACACCATGGTTGCCGAAGTGATGCTGTTCTCTGAAGGCTACGCTAATGCAAAGGTGCTATCTATCAAGTTCATCAAGCTCTACAAACTGTCGTCGGAACAGCTGAGCCAGCAGAAGCACTATGACTTTGGAATGAGGGCAGTCAAGTCCGTGCTTGTCATGGCTGGCTCCCTCTTACGACAGAATCCTGATTTGAAGGAAGACGTGACTCTGATCCGGGCTCTGCGCGATTCGAACATTCCCAAGTTTTTGAAAGATGATGTGATTCTATTTCAAGCTTTGATATCAGATCTGTTTCCGGGCGAAGTGATTCCAGCCAACGATTACGGTGAACTTTTACGTGCAATCCAGGAGGTTACCGCCGAGAGTGGGCTGCAAGTCACGCCCGCGTGTACGCTGAAGGCCATTCAGCTGTACGAAACGCTCAATGTGCGATTTGGCGTCATGCTTGTTGGGCCGACTGGTGGAGGGAAAACATCGTGCTACAAGACACTGCAGCGTGCGATGACGCGGCTGCGTGAGCAGGAGTCAGACAACGCCGATATGCAAGCAGTGCATACGTTCGTTCTTAACCCTAAAAGCATCAGTATGGGCGAGCTGTACGGCGAAAACAACGACATGACCGGGGAGTGGAAAGACGGGCTTGGCTCTGGCATCATGCGTTCTGCGACGTCAGCGCAGTCCATTGATCGCAAATGGGTTGTGTTCGATGGTCCTGTGGACGCTATTTGGATCGAAAACATGAACACAGTCCTAGACGACAATCGCACTCTGTGCTTGCCGAACGGAGAGCGTATTAAGCTGAATGGAGAAGTGATGCGGACTCTTTTCGAAGTCCAGGACTTGGAAGTTGCATCTCCGGCAACAGTATCGCGCTGCGGAATGGTGTGGCTTGAACCTGCTGAGCTAGGATGGAGGCCCTTCGTCAAAACGTGGATGGCAGGACTGCACGAGCAGTTTACGGATGACCAGAAAGCAAATCTATGGAAGCTCTTCGATGATCACGTCGACGAAGGTATCAAATTTTTCCGCAAAAACTGCAAGGAGTATATTCCGACAGTGGACATCAATTTAGTCACCTCGATGTGCTCTTTGATATCGTCCCTGACAGATCCAGAACTCAATGGCAAAGGGATTCCATGGGATTCTGTCGAAGATGCAGACAAGATCCTTAGTCTCATTTTCGCGTTTGCATACACGTGGGGCATTGCCGGCAACACTGACAATGACGGAACCAGTAAGTTTGACGATTTTGTTCACGAACAACTTGAAAGTAGCATCGATTTGCCTGGTGGTGACATGTACGGTTCGTATGTAGATATAGCCCAGGGTAAAATGGAACCATGGAAATCCATTGTGCCTGAATTCGAATACAAGGCAGGCGCTTCATTTTTCTCGATGATGGTCCCGACTGAAGATTCAGTTCGATTTTCGTTCATCATGGACGCTTGCTTGGACGTACGGAAGTCAGTTTTATTGACAGGACCCAGCGGCGTTGGCAAAACCAGCATAATCGTCAACTTGCTCAACAGCATAGAAACAACCAAAAGCACTGTGATGGTGCCACTTTCGTTTTCGGCACAAACGAGCAGCCCTCAAACGCAGTCTACCATTGAGGCCAAGCTAGAGAAACGCCGCAAGACCATCTTTGGTGCCCCTCCTGGCAAGAAGATGGCGCTGTTTGTCGATGATGTAAACATGCCCGCCCGAGAGGAATACGGAGCCCAACCACCAGTCGAATTGCTGAGGCAGTTTCAAGACTTTAAAGGATTTTACGACCGTGACAAGTGGTTCTGGAAGGACATAGTAGATGTCACGCTGCTGTGTGCGTGTGGCCCCCCTGGTGGCGGCAGAAACGAGTTGACACCTCGCTTCATTCGCCATTTCACGATGCTGACCGTTCCACCAGCCTCGGATGACGTCCTCAAGGCTATGTTCCAAGCCATTGTTGGTGGGTTTTTGTCGATCGACTTTCCAAAAGAGCTACAGTCGCTATCGAAGCCGATGGTGAAGGCTACCGTTGAAGTTTACAACCGCATAGCCACAGACCTGCTACCGATTCCAGCCAAGTCTCACTATACTTTCAATCTTCGCGACGTCTCCAAGACATTTCAAGGCGTGTTGATGGTCATCCCTGGAAACTGCAGAGATAAAACAAGCCTGGCAAGACTCTGGATGCATGAATGTATGAGGGTATTTCACGACCGCCTGATCGATGAAAGCGACCAGCAGTACTTTAAAGAGTTGCTCGTGGAGGTAATGCAAAGCTGCTTCTCCATGTCAATCGATTATGAAGAGACCTTCGTGAACAGCTCAATTCTATTCGGAGATTATCTCAAAATGGGCGCTGCTGCCGAGGACAGGGTCTACGAGCAGGTCACAGATATGAAAGGTCTATCGGCACTTTTGGACGAGTACCTTTTTGAATATAACATGAATAATCCAGTTCACATGAACCTGGTTTTCTTCAATGCCGCTATCGAGCATATTTCCAGGGTGGCAAGAGTGTGCCGACTTGACAAAGGAAATGCGATGTTGGTTGGTGTGGGCGGTTCGGGCAAACAAAGCTGCACTCGATTAGCGACAGCAATGTGTGAGTATAAGTGCTTCACCATTGAGCTGAAAAAAGGCTACAACATCACTTCATTCAGAGATGATATCAAAGTGCTCTTCGAACTGACAGGAGTACAAGGCAAAGCTGCAACGTTCTTGTTGGTCGATACTCAGATTGTCGACGAGTCGATGTTAGAAGATATCAACAGCATTCTCAACACTGGTGAGGTACCTGGTATGTTTGCAGACGACGAGAAAGCCAAAATCATTTCGGATATGCGTCCAGTGTGCGAAGCCCTGGGGATACCAGCGACAAAGGACAAGTGCTGGACTACTTTTGTCAGCCGTTGCCAGAACAATCTGCATATTGTGCTTTGCATGAGCCCTGTTGGCGACGCGTTTCGCCGTCGTTGCAAGCTGTTCCCATCGCTAATCAACTGCACTACCATTGACTGGTTCACTCCCTGGCCTGATGACGCTTTGCTGTCAGTGGCTACTAAGTTGTTCGAGTCAGCGGATCTAGGCGATTCTGCTGAAGCTGTTGCATCGATGTGTGTCGATGTGCACCAGAGCACCCAAACGCTTAGCAAGCAGTTTTATGATGAGCTCAACCGCCACTACTACATTACACCCAAGTCGTACCTTGATCTGATTGGGCTTTACCTAGAAGCGTTGGCTGAGAAGCGCGGACAGAAAACTCAGGCCCGCGAGCGCCTTGTCAACGGCCTGAACAAGTTACATGAATGCAATGGCCTAGTGGCTGACATGGAGGCGACATTGACTAAGCTTGCTCCTGTGCTGAAGGAGAAGAGCGAGGCGACCGCTAAACTGCTGAAGGTAGTGGCGGTGGACCAAGGGGAGGCCGAAAAAATTGCCGAGGTTGTCAACAAAGAAGCTGCAGAAGCTAAAGCCAAAGCTGCGGAGGTCCAGGTTATCAAAGACGATGCACAGGCAGATTTGGACAAAGCCATGCCTGCGCTGGAAGCAGCGGTAGGTGCACTGAATTCGCTGAACAAGAACGATATCACTGAAATCAAATCCTTTGCGAAGCCGCCCCCTATGGTCCAGACGACGTTGGAGGCCGTATGCATTCTGAAGGGCGAGAAGCCAGACTGGGACACCGCAAAGAAGGTTTTGAGTGACAGCAACTTTCTGAAGTCTCTGTTTGAATTTGACAAGGACAATATTGCAGAGTCTAGACTCAAGAAATTGAAAAAGTACACCAACAATCCTGACTTTACACCTGACATCGTTGGAAAAGTATCTAAGGCAGCGAAATCGTTATGCATGTGGTGCTGCGCTATGGATGTGTATTCTTCGGTCGCCAAGACGGTGGAGCCAAAGCGAAAAGCCCTGAATGAAGCCCAAGCAACTCTTGATGATGTCATGGCAGCCCTGAAGGTCAAGGAGGATATGCTTGCGGAAGTGAATGCCAAGGTGGCAGCTCTGCAGAAGCAGCTACGAGAGGCGCAAGAACAGTCACAGCAACTGCAGGACGAAGCGGGATTGACTGAGGCACGTTTGTCTCGAGCCGGCAAGCTTACTGGCGCGCTTGGCGACGAAGCTGAGCGTTGGACGGCCGAAACAAGTGCGCTCGCAGACCAAATCACTCTGCTCGTTGGTGACGTCTTTCTGTCGTCTGCCTGTGTATCATATTTTGGCGCGTTCGACAGTAAGTACCGCAATCTGATCACGACTCGATGGCTAGAAGGATGCAAGGAACGACAGATACCTTGCGGTGCTGGGGATAAATTTTCCTTAGCGGCTATCATGGGTGATCCTGTGCAAATTAGGCAATGGAACGTCGAAGCACTGCCGTCCGACACCTTATCTGTTGAAAACGGTATCCTCGTGACCCGTGCAAAGCGATGGCCCCTGATGATTGATCCACAGCAGCAAGCAAACAAGTGGGTGAAGAACATGGAAGCACGAGAGGGTCTGCGAATGATCAAGCTGAGCGATCCGAACTTCTTGCGTACTTTGGAAGGGGCGATTCGTATCGGTAGCCCGGTTCTCTGTGAGGATATTGGCGAAGACATTGATCCAGCGCTGGAACCCGTTTTGCTGAAGGCAGTCGTGCAGCAAGGTGGCCGTGCAGTTCTGCGCCTTGGAGAAACTGACGTCGACTACGACGAAAATTTCAAGTTTTACATGACAACAAAACTGCCTAATCCACATTACCTGCCAGAACTATGCATCAAAGTTACCCTGATCAACTTCACCGTAACCATGAGCGGCCTAGAGGACCAGCTGCTTGGCGATGTGGTTGCCAAGGAGCGGCCAGACCTTGAGGAAACGAAAAATAAGCTTGTAGTTTCAATGGCAAACGATGCGAAGCAGCTAAAGGAACTGGAAGACAAGACGCTGCACTTGCTGTCAACATCGGAAGGAAACATTTTGGACAACGAGCCACTGATAAACACCCTCAATAACTCAAAGCTGACATCAGGTGTGATCAAGGGCCGCGTTGCCGATGCGGAGAAAACTGAAGTGGAAATCAACACGGCCCGTGAAGAGTATCGGCCTGTTGCTACTAGGGGGTCACTCCTATACTTCGTCATTGCCGACTTGGGACTGCTGGACCCAATGTACCAATACTCACTTAGCTATTTCAAAATGCTGTTCAACTACTGCATTGAAGTGAGCGAGAAGTCCAATGATTTGGCCACTCGCTTAACAACTGTGATCGACTACGTCACGTACTTTGTGTACCTGACTGTGTCTCGTGGTCTGTTCGAAGCGCACCGTCTGATTTTTTCCTTTCTGATCTGCACTTCGGTAATGCGGAACGTGGAGAAAATTCCGTTCCCCGAGTGGAACTTCTTATTGCGTGGCGCTGGAGCTCTCGCCGGTAACGTCGGGGAGGGACCAAATCCGGACGATTCCTGGATAACAGCTCAGATGTGGGAACTAGTGAATGCACTTGAGGTGCTGGTTCCGGACAGCTTCAATGGGTTCACCGCAGATTTTCAGAATCACGTGGCTGATTGGCAAGTTTGGTTCGACGATCCAGCGCCACACATGATAGATTTGCCTAGTGTATGGGGCACGAAGCCCACGGAGGACACTTCAAACGAACAGTTTCTTCAAAGCTTTTCGAAATTACTGGTGCTCAAGGCCCTTAAACCGGACAAGATGTCTTTTGCGATGTCCAATTATGTGGCTGAGATGCTTGGCGAGCGATTTACCGAAGTCCCACCGCTGCAGCTGCAGGACGTGTTCCAAGACACTAGCCCGACAGTGCCAACCATTTTCATTTTGTCAACAGGAGCTGATCCCACAAAAATGCTTCTAGACTTCGCACAAGAAAAAGACTTTGCGTCCAAGCTGATGATCATTTCATTGGGCCAAGGCCAAGGTCCTAAAGCAGAGGCGATGATCAGCGAGGGCATCAAGCGAGGCAACTGGGTGTGTTTGCAGAATTGCCACCTGGCCACATCGTGGCTGCCTAAAATGGAGAAAGTGATAGCTGATTTAGCCGAAGGCGACGTGACCATCCACGATGACTTCAGGCTCTGGTTGATGTCAATGCCATCCTCGGCGTTTCCTGTAGCCACTTTGCAGAGCTCCATCAAATTGACCAACGAACCGCCGAAGGGCTTGCGTGCCAACATGATCGGCACACTTGGCGTCATGAAAGAGTCTGAGTTTGACAGCTGCACCAAGCCCGGACCATGGAAAAAATTGTTATTCGGTCTAGTGTTTTTCCATGCCATGATTCAGGAACGGCGGAAATTCGGGCCGCTGGGTTGGAACGTCAAATACCAGTTCAACAACTCTGACCTAGAATGTAGCATGTCCACGCTGAAGATGTTCTTAGATGAGCAAGATCAAATCCCTTGGGAGTCCCTGGTGTACGTGACAGGCCAGATCAATTACGGTGGGCGTGTCACTGATGATCAAGATCGGCGCTGTCTGATGACCATCCTGGAACAGTACTACACTGTGGCAGTATTGGACGATGACTACCGCTTTTCCGAGAGTGGACTGTACTACTCGCCTGTGGAAGGCTCTCTAGAGGCCATGATCAACTACACACGATCATTACCGCTTGAAGAGCAACCAGAAGTTTTTGGCATGCATATCAATGCGCTGACAGCATTCAATGTGAACGAGACGAATCGGCTGATCGACACGATTCTAGGAATCCAACCACGTATCGCCAGTAGCGGGGACGGTGATGCGCTGGGTCCTGACCAGCTTGCTGACAACGTCGCGGCAGACATCCAGCAAAAAATGCCACCCAACCTAGATCCCGAGCAGTGTTGCCCGGGCCTTTTTGACAGAGACCCCGAGACGGGTCAAATGGATTCCCTGGCAACGGTACTGATACAGGAGGTAGACCGCTTCAACGGACTGCTCGATGTACTTCGCCAGTCGCTAGTGCTAGTGCGGCGCTCCATTAAGGGCATCATCGTTATGAGTGGGGACCTGGAGGAAATATACGATTCATTTTTGTTGAACCGTGTGCCCAAGCTTTGGTCGACAGCGGCATATCCGTCCTTGAAGCCGTTATCTTCGTGGTGGAAAGACCTGCAAGACCGCATGGAGTTTATGCACAATTGGAACAAAACAGGAGTACCACCATCTGTGTGCCTGCCGTACATCTTCTTCACCCAAGGCTTCCTGACTGGGGCACTGCAAAAGCACGCGCGAAAGCATGTGATCCCGATTGACTCGATCAGCTTTTCCTTCCTGATGACGAAGTACTTTTCAGATGATGAGCTGGAGGGAACACCTGAGGATGGGGTGTACATACGAGGTCTTTTCATTCAAGCGGCACGATTTGACCTGGAGACGATGGCTCTGGAGCCGTCACTGCTCGGCGCGCCGTTTACAAGACTGCCGTACATTCACTTCTTGCCGGTGGTGGACTACGTTATCCCTCCCGAGGACTACCAGTGCCCAGTGTACCGGACAGCGGTCCGAGCCGGCGTGCTTACGACGACAGGCGCATCGTCGAACTACGTCATCGATATTAGTCTGCCCACAAACCGAGACCCTAAATTTTTCGTCCTCCAGGGTGCTGCAGGCCTGACAATGCTGTCTGATTAACAGGCGTTGATTTAGTGTGTAAAATGAATAAAAT